>Ga0308165_1001453_pt1 | contig 33093 bp, 32 predicted proteins | sample PhyWR2_FD_201032 | JGI IMG/M metagenome (GOLD analysis project Ga0308165, IMG submission 201032) | Phyllosphere microbial communities from UC Gill Tract Community Farm, Albany, California, United States - DLSLW.R2 | ecosystem: Host-associated > Plants > Phyllosphere > Unclassified | place: USA... | reverse complement strand
TTTACACATCCACCACCTGCTGCATCAGCTTGTCCAAGGTGGTGCGGGTCTGGTAGGTGACCGTGAGGTTCTGCAGCGAGTCATGGGACCGGTAATAACCAGCCTCGTTGATGCCGATCAGCACGGCAGCAGCCAAAAAGGCGGCTGGCAGACTGATCGCCCATTTGCGCAAGCGTGACCAACGCATGGAGCTTCCTTTTTTGATGGTTTTTGGTTTATGCGAGTGATAATAGAGCAAACTTCGGGCAGCGCTTGCGACTGGCAAGTGCTGCGGTTTGCGCTGCATGAGGGGAAATATGATTAAAGTTGGTATCGTCGATGATCACGCCATTGTGCGCTCGGGCCTCAAGCAATTTCTGGCCGAACATGTCGATCTGCGTGTCGTCGGAGAGGCGGCCAATGGACGGGAAGCCATCGACCTGGTGCGCAAGGAAGAGATCGACGTTCTGATCATGGATCTGTCGATGCCCGGGCAAAGCGGTATCGATGCGCTGGCGATGTTGCGCGCCAAGGCGCCCGACATGGGCATTCTGATCCTGAGCGGCTACCCTGAAGCCCACTATGCGATCAACCTGATCCGGCAAGGGGCCAGTGGCTACCTGAACAAGGAATGCGACCCGTCCGAGATTGTCGAGGCGCTGCGCACGATCTCGCTGGGCAAACGCTATCTGACGCCGGCCGTCGCCGACCTGCTGGCCCAGCAATTGCACCGCAAGGAGGATGCGCCTCCGCATGAGCAGCTGTCCGAGCGCGAGTTTCAGGTGTTCTTGAAGCTGGCCAAGGGTGAGACGGCGGGCAATATTGCCGACCAGTTGTCGCTCAGCGTCAAGACGGTGAGCACCTACCGCACGCGTTTGATGGAGAAGATGGGACTGGCGTCGAACAGCGACCTGACCTACTATGCATTGAAGAACGGTCTGATCGACTGAATGCGCCCACTTTCGCAAGACCAGCGGCCTGCCCAGGCCGCTTTTTTGTGATGGCCAGCAGGGCAACATCAGGCGCTCACTGCAGCTGGGATGTGCGCTCAACGCAGTAGTCGATCAGCGCGTCAATATCTTCCGATTTGTCGAACACCCGGTTGGCGCCCAGCTGCGCGCAGCGCTCACGCATGCTCGGCGTCGCATAGTTGCTGAGAATCACCAGGTGCTGGTGTGGCGCCCGCTCCTGGAGCTTTTCGAGCACACCCAGGCCGCTGCCTTCCAGCAGAAAAATGTCGATCACGGCCAGATCCCAGTCGGTGGCCGGGTTAGTCAGCCAGGTCGTGGCGTCGGTTTCGGTGCTGGCATGCCCCACGGTCTCCACCTGTGCCAGATCCTCTAGTGTGGCTATCAGGTTGTCGCGGATGGTCTTGTTGTCTTCTACCAGATATGTTTTCAAACGGCGATGCATATACGGCTACACGGGTGTGTCTTACCGTAACGATGATAGCAACAAGCCGTGGTGAAACCATCGGTCTGAAAGGATGGCGTAAGTAGGACAAGACCTCGTAGGTTTAATATTTATCTATAATAATATATAAAAAACAAATAACAAAGCGGGATATCAATGGTCGGCCTGGCCGCAGACCGGGCACTGGGGGTTGCGGGCGACCTGCATGCTGCTCCATTCCATGTCCTTGAGCTCGAGCATCATCAGCCTCCCGTTCAGGCTGCGCCCCACGCCAGCCACGAGCTTGAGCGCCTCGGCGGCCTGCATCGTGCCAATGATGCCCACCAGCGGTGCAAACACCCCCATCGTGGAGCAGCTGGCCTCCTCGAACTGTTCGTCCGGGGAGAACAGACAGGCGTAGCAGGCGGCGCCTTCATGGCGCCTGTCGAATACGCTGATCTGGCCGTCAAAGCGGATCGCCGCCCCGCTCACCAGCGGTTTGCCCTTTGCCACACAGGCCGCATTGATGGCCTGGCGCGTGCGGTAGTTGTCCGTGCAGTCCAGCACCACGGTCGCACTGGCGACCAGGGCCTGCAGCCGCTCTTCACCGACACGCTCCTGCAGCGCCATGACCTGGACATGCGGATTGATCGCCTGCAGCGTGGCGGCGCAAGAGCTGACCTTGGACTGTCCCACGCGCTCAGTGGTATGGGCAATCTGGCGCTGCAAATTGGTCAGGTCGACGGTGTCGTCATCGACCAGGGTGATGCGTCCCACACCGGCTGAGGCCAGGTACATGGCCGCCGGGCTGCCCAGGCCGCCTGCGCCGATCACCACCGCGTGCGCGGCCAGAATGGCCTCCTGGCCTTCAATGCCGATCTCGTCCAGAAAAATATGTCGAGAGTAGCGCAAGAGTTGCTCATCGTTCATGGGGCTATTGTCTGAAAAAACAAAGGCCGCAGCAGGAACTCTGCTGGCGGCCTTTTGATGCAGCTTAAAAACGGGCTTTACTTCTTGGGCTCCGTTGCCGGCAGCTTCGTGTCGTCGGTCGACGATTCGGGCTTGTCGGTAGCGCTGGTCTTCTCCTCGTCCTTTTTCTCGGCGGGGCGCTCGGTCTTGGTCTGGCTGACCTTCACCGGCTCACCCTTGAGCTGGTGCAGTGCCTGCTGCAGCTGGAAGTCCTTGTCCGAGCCGAACTCGGGCGGGCGGCGCTCGGAGGCGGGCTTCTTGCTCTCTTCGTCCAGGCGCTTCAACGCCGCTTCACGGGCTTTCTCGCGGGCTTCGTCCTTGACTTCAGGACCCTGGCCGCTGGACAGGTGCTTTTCCAGATCTGCTTCGCGGGTGCGCAGCGCGGCAAACAGGTCGCCTTCTGCCGACTCGTCGACCATGATGTCCGGCACGATGCCCTTGGCCTGGATCGACTTGCCACTCGGGGTGTAGTAGCGCGCCGTCGTCAGCTTGATGCCAGTGTCCGGGCCCAGGGGACGCACGGTCTGCACCGAGCCCTTGCCAAAGGTCTGCGCGCCCATGATCGTGGCGCGCTTGTGGTCCTGCAGCGCGCCCGAGACGATCTCGGAGGCCGATGCCGAGCCTTCGTTGACCAGGACGACCAGCGGAATGTTCTTGATGGCGGCCGGCAGCGACTTGATCGGATCGCTGCCACGGCGCGCATAGAACTCAGGCGAGGCGCGGAAGATCGCCTTGCTCTCGGCCAACTGGCCGTCGGTGGTCACCACGGTCACATTCGGCTGCAGAAAGGCTGCCGAGATGGCCACGGCGGCGTCCAGCAGGCCACCGGGGTCATTGCGCAGGTCCAGCACCAGGCCCTTGAGGTTCGGGTCCTGCTTGTACAGGTCTTCGACCTTGCGTACAAAGTCATCGACGGTGCGTTCCTGGAACTGGGAGACGCGCACCCAGCCGTAGCCCGGCTCGATCATCTTGGCCTTGACGGACTGGGTCTTGATCTCGGTGCGGGTGATCGTCACCGGGAAGCTGCGGCTCTCGTCCTTGCGCAGAATCGTCAGCACCACCTTGGTGTTGGGCTCGCCACGCATGCGTTTGACCGCATCGTTGAGCGACAGTCCCTTGACTGCCGTGTCGTCGATCTTGGTGATCAGGTCGTTGGTCTTGAGGCCGGCCAGGTCAGCAGGCGAGCCTTCGATCGGGGAGACGATGCGGATCAGGCCGTCTTCCTGGGTGATCTCGATGCCGACACCGACGAACTTGCCGCTGGTGCCTTCCTGAAATTCACGGAACGACTTCTTGTCGAAGTACTGCGAGTGGGGATCGAGCCCGGACACCATGCCGGAGATGGCATCGGTGATGAGTTTCTTGTCATCGGCTGGCTCGACATAGTCGGTCTTGATCAGGCCGAAAACGGCCGACAGCTGCTGGATCTCTTCCAGCGGCATCGGCGACATCACGCCCCTTGCGACCGTCTGCAAGGAGACGGTCGTGAGCGCGCCAGCGACCACGCCCAGTGAAACCCAGCCGGCAATCTTCAATTTTTGGCCCATATGCTCACAACTTTCTATAGCGTGCCAATATACACCCAAGCGCCTGCGCCGGTACGGCGCAGCAGCGCTTTTCGGGTGTTAAGACAAGTATTTACTTTCGCTAGCCGCCTACTGGCACCGGCAAGCGGCTGGCGCTGACACCGCCAGTAGCGGTACGCCTTCGGGCGGTTCAACGCTGCCCAAGAGCCTGTAGGGATATGGCGCAGCGGCCTTGCCATGGGGCAGGCCGCTGTCATCGTCAGTGCGCAGCCGCTTGACTCGGATTACCGCTTGCAGCGCAGAGTTCCCCGCAGCCCGGCAGGCCCGCAGGTGGGCGGCGGGCCGCCCGGCGTTCAGGCCTTGCCTTGGGAGGCGACCGCAGCGGCGGCCTTGGCAGCGGCTTCGGCGTCACCCAGGTAGTAATGGCGCAGCGGCTTCAGGTTGGCGTCCAGCTCATAGACCAGCGGAATGCCGTTGGGGATGTTCAGGTTCACGATGTCGCTGTCGGAGACGCCATCGAGGTACTTGACCAGCGCGCGGATGGAGTTGCCGTGGGCGGCAATCACCACACGCTCGCCCCGCTGGATGGCCGGTGCAATCGCTTCGTTCCAGAAAGGCACGACGCGCTCGACGGTGTCCTTGAGGCATTCGGTCAGTGGCACCTGGTCGGCAGCGCCGGCATAGCGGCGGTCGGCCTTTTCGCTGCGCGGATCGGCGGATTCCAGTGCAGGCGGGGGCGTGTCATAGCTGCGGCGCCAGACCAGCACTTGCTCGTCGCCAAACTTCTTCGCGGTTTCCGCCTTGTTCAAGCCCTGCAGCGCGCCGTAGTGGCGCTCGTTGAGCTGCCAGCACTTTTGCACCGGCAGCCAGGTGCGGTCCATCTCGTCGAGGGTGTGCCACAAGGTGCGGATCGCGCGTTTGAGCACGCTGGTGTAGGCCACATCGAAGTCATAGCCTTCTGCCTTGAGCAGCTGGCCGGCTTGCTTGGCTTGCGCCACGCCGGTGTCGGTCAGGTCCACATCGGTCCAGCCGGTGAAGCGGTTTTCCAGGTTCCAGGTCGATTCACCATGGCGAATCAGGACAAGCTTGTACATGCAATCCTCGTGCAATAGTCAAAAAAGCGGTACGTGTCGCGGGCCGGTGGCGCCACTGGGCCTGGGGATCCCGCTGCATTCACAATGGCGCCGATTGTAGAGGCAGGCCTAAATCCCACGGCGCCTGCACAGCTTGGCGGCCCCGCAAGGCCCGAGGCCGCATTCAGCGCGGCCAGAAACCTGCGCAGGTCTTTGGCGGTGACATTCCAGGGCATCAAAGGCTTTTATCGCGCAGCGGCATGGCCGCGCTTTTAGAATGCGAGGCTGTTTGAGCATTTTTGACAAGGGACTTGTGTGAACTTTCTGATCGACAACTGGTATCTGATCGTGCTGGTACTGGGCTCGGGCGCGATGCTGATGATGCCCGCCATGAAGAACATGGGCGGCGGCACGCTCAGCCCTGCCAACGCGGTGGCGCTGATCAACCGTGAGAAGGCCGTCGTGGTCGATGTGTCGGATGCGCAGGAATTCAGCGCCGGCCACATCAGCAATGCCAAGAATGTACCGCTGGACCAGCTCGAAGCCCAGCTGCCCGCCGTCGTCAAGAACAAGGCCTTGCCGCTGATCCTGGTCTGCGCACAGGGCCAGCGCTCGCAGCGGGCCGTGGCCGTGGCCAAGAAGCTGGGCTACACCAATGTGCAGGCGCTGGCCGGTGGCATGAAAGGCTGGCGCGCCGCCAGCATGCCGCTGAAGAAGGCTTGATTTCGCACATTTTGGCCCCATCTACGGCCTTTAGACACCATTGACGGGTCAGCGTCCTCCAGGGCGCGGGCTCCAGGACACTCTCATGCAAGCTGTAAAGATGTACACCACCGCCTACTGCCCTTATTGCACGCGTGCCAAGCAGGTGCTGCAAGCCAAGGGGGTCGCGCAGATTGAAGAGATCCGCATCGACAGCGATCCAGTGCAGCGTGCGGTGATGATGGAGACCACCGGCCGGCGCACCGTGCCGCAAATCTTCATTGGCGACACCCACGTGGGCGGCTGTGACGACCTGATAGCACTGGACCAGCGTGGTGGTCTCTTGCCACTGCTGCAATCCTGAGACCTTTCACTGCCTCGTGCATGCCCCTCCAAGCCGGAGCGGGCGCTTGCCGGCACTGTCAATTTGCCATTGCATAATGGCAGGCTGCATGCGAGGGGCGCACACAACGGGCGGCATCGCAGCTGCACTCCATTCCTTTTTCTAGCGAAAGACAGACAACCATGGCGGATCAAGAAAATCCCGTGTTCCAAATTCAACGCGTGTACCTGAAGGACGCGTCGCTGGAGCAGCCCAACTCGCCAGCCATTCTGCTGGAGCAGACCCAGCCCAGCGTGGACATCCAGCTGGGTGTGGAAGCCACCCCTGTGGCCGATGGCATTTTCGAAGTGGCCGTGACCGCCACCGTGCAGACCAAGATCGAAGACAAGACCGTGTTCCTGGTGGAAGCCAAGCAAGCCGGTATCTTCGAGATCCGTGGCATTCCTGACGACCAGATGGGTGCTGTGATCGGTGTGGCCTGCCCGCAGATCGTCTACCCTTACCTGCGCGGCAACGTCGCAGACATCGTGACCCGCGCCGGCTTCCCGCCTGTGCATCTGGCGGAAATCAACTTCCAGGCCATGTACGAGCAGCAACAAGCCCAGGCCAATGGCGCTGGCGCAGGTGCCGCACTGGCCCAGTAATTGCCGCTGTGTTGACAACGCAAGGCCTTGCAGTTTAGGTTGCAAGGCCTTTGTTGTATCTGCCGGGAAGCCGGCCGCAGGCAGCGCCAGCATTTGAGTTGATGTAAGAGGGGGGTGGCTATGAAGATCTTGGTGATGGGGGCGGGCGCCTGGGGAACGGCGTTGGCCATGCATGCGGCCGCACGCCACAGCGTGCAGTTGTGGGCCCGCGACACTCAGCAGGCCCGCCAGCTGCAAACCAGCCGCGAGAACCAGCGCTATTTGCCAGGCATCCGCTTGCCCGATGCGCTGCATGTAACCAGCGGCGATCTGCAGCCTCTGGTGGCCCAGGCCGAACTGATTGTGCTGGGCACGCCGATGGCGGCGTTGCGCGGCGGCCTGACGATGCTGCGCGATTGCCAGGTGCCGGTGGCCTGGCTCAGCAAGGGTTTTGAAGCCGTGCCGCCGGGCGCGCCCGCCGGCAGCCATGGCCTGCTGGGCAATGAGGTCTGCGCCCAGGTGGCACCCGCGCTGCATGCCGGCGTGCTGAGCGGCCCCAGCTTTGCGCAGGAGGTGGCCCAGCACCAGCCCACGGCCTTGGTGGCAGCCAGCCGCCATGCCGATGTGCGCGATGCGCTGGTCGCGGCCTTCCATGGCGACAACCTGCGCGTCTATGCCAATGAGGACATCAGCGGGGTCGAAGTCGGCGGCGCCGTCAAGAACGTGCTGGCGATTGCCACCGGCCTCTGTGATGGCCTGAATTTGGGTCTGAATGCCCGCGCCGCCCTGGTGACGCGCGGTTTGGCCGAGATGACGCGCCTGGGCGTGGCGCTGGGCGCGCACACCGATACCTTCATGGGTCTGTCGGGCCTGGGCGATCTGGTGCTGACGGCCACAGGGGATCTGTCGCGCAACCGCAAGATCGGCCTGTTGCTGGCCCAGGGCCAGAGCCTGGAGCAGGCGGTGCAGTCGCTCGGCCATGTGGCCGAAGGGGTGTACAGCGCCCGCACAGTGCTGCAGCGCGCCCAGAAGCTGGGCGTGGAGATGCCGATCACGGCCGCCGTCGTCGCCTTGCTCGATGGCAGCCTGTCGGCCCCCGATGTGGTGCAGGCGCTGATGGGGCGCGAGCCCCGCGCCGAATAAAAACTCCCGGACTGCTCTTCAGGACTTGGCCAATAGTCCGATCAGCGCCGGCAGCATCGCATCGCCATGCCGGGCCTCGACCTGGTTCTGCAAGGTCGTGGCGGCCGCATCGGCAATCAGGCTCGCGGCTTCGGCATCGTGGGCCATCGTCGCGTAGTAGCTCAAATCCTTGGCCGCGTTGGCGATCGAGAACGCAATGCCCGAGGGGTCGTCCGCCAGGATATAGGACTGCAGACGGTCCAACGCCACACCTGCGCCGCCCCCTGCGGCCAGCACGCTGTGGAAGGCCTGCATGTCCATGCCCTGCTTGCGCGCGCAGGCGGTGGCCTCGGCCAGCAGGCTCATCTGGCCCACCGAGACAAAGTTGTGCAGCAGCTTCATGCGGTGGCCGTCGCCCAGCGCACCTACATGGGTGACCTGGCTGGTGAAGGTGGCCAGCACCGGCTGCACCTGGGCCAGCACGGCGGCATCGCCGCCGACCAGCAGATTGAGCTGGCCGTCGTGCGCCTGCTTGGAGGTCTTGGTCATCGGCGCATCGATGAACTGGCCGCCCGCAGCCTGCACCGCCTGCGCCATGCGCACCGTCGATGCGGGCACGGCGGTCGAGCAATCGATCACGACGGTGCCGGGGCGCAAGGCCGACAGCAGGCCCTGCGCGCCGGTCAGCACGGCTTCGACCTGGGGCGAGCCGGTCACGCAGAGGATGACCACGTCGCAGTGGCTGGCCAGCTCGGCCGGGGTCTGGCAGGTGCGGGTGCCCAGGCTCAGCAGCTCCGTCAGCGGCTGGTTGCCGGGGTGCTCCAGCACATAGAGTTGAAAGCCTTTGGCCGCGACGTTGCGGGCAATGCCGTGGCCCATCAGGCCGACCCCAATCAGGCCGACGACCGGCTGGGCAGTTTGCGATGGCATGGAAATCTCCTGGCGATGTGCACAAGTAAGCGATGTCCCGAGCGTACCGCAAGGCCTTTGGGCCATGGCGGCCGCATGCGTGGCCGCAGTCAACTTGGCGACCGGCTGCCGCGTCCCTCTGTGCCAGACCAGACAGACACAAGCCTCGTACCACCTGCGGGGCAGTACGAGGCCTGGCGGCGGCGGGGTGGCCCGCTATCAGCGTTGTGGGCGGCCCCGCTGGCGCCTGCGGGCCTGGGTCCACACCAGCGCGATCGTCAGCGCCGACAGGATTGCCATCGCCCAGTTGCCAAGGGTGGGCACCTTTTCCGGGGTGGGCTGGGGCTCTGGATCCAGCGGGATGACTTCGGTGGTGATCTCGGCCTCTGCGGTGGCCGTGCAGCCCGTGCTGGCGTCGCAGATCGCACCCGGGCCGGGCTCGATGGTGGCGACGCTCGCCAGGCTGCCCGATGCGGCCACCGTGCCGGAGAGGCCAAATACCAACTCGCCGCCTGGAGGCAGGTCAAAGCTGAAAGGTGCGTTGCCCAGATCGCCGGGGCAGACCGCACCGTTGGCTGCGCTGCAGGACCAGGCTGCTTCGCTCAGGGCCGTGGGCATCTCGTTGCTGAGCGTCACCAGGTTGGCATCGGAGGGGCCCGGGTTGCGCACGGTGATCGTGTAGTTCGCCGTCTGTCCGGGGGTGTAGCTGGGCTTGTCGATGGTCTTCTGAATGGTCAATGAGGTTTCGCACATCAGGCTGTCTGACTTCAGGTGCGCCAGCAAGCCCGATCCCCAGCCACCATCGACCACGGAGAAGATCAGCGTGTTGAGACCGGTGACCCACTGGCCGTTGAGCGGGGCCGTCCCGCCGGTGCCAGGGGCATAGCTCCCGATGGGCAGCGGTTGGAAAACCCCGTTGATGGACACACCGAGCATGCCGTCATCTGCGTAGTAGTCCATGCTCAGCTTCAGCGCGCTCGGCGGAATGCCGGCAGGCAAGTTGAACTGCATGCGGTAGTAGTTGGTGACCAGCGGGTTGAACGGATAGGGGCGAGGGCGGGTCGTGGCGTTGGCCAGCGGCGAGATCCAGTTGGTCTGGCCGCCCAGGGCGCTGCCCGACACCCAGTCGGCAGGTATCGCCGCAGTGTTGGGGACGGTGGTGGGTTTCCAAACCGCCGTGGGGCTGGGGCCGAGGGCGCCCGTCGGATCCGACTGGCTGGATGACACCCACCACTGCAGGTCCTCGCCGCCGTTGGGGACCAGCGCCCCCGCTTCAAAGTCATAACCGGTGTTCAGGATGGCATTGCTCGATTGGCAGCTGAACGTCGGAATATAGGGAACAGGCTGCGCGCTCACCCATTGGCAGGCCAACAGCGTGGCGGCCGTAGCCATCCATTTTGCAAACATATGAACTCTTTCTACAGTCGAAGGGAGGGTTTGAGTTTATTTGTATTGCAAAAATGGATTCAATAAAAAATACCAATAATATTAAGAACTGTATTTGTATGTAAATCACCGCTCAGCTACGCAAGATGTTTACAACGTTGCTAGCCGATTGTTGTGGAATACAAGTGAATACCCGCTGATCCCTGCCCGCACGCCGGCTGGCCCTGTGTCTGCATGCGAAGCCGTTTGTCTCCCGCGCTTCGCCGCAGTGGCTTAACTTGCATCAAGCTGTATGTATTTCCGCACTATTTAGAGGTGTACATAGAAAGCGACTGTGTATTGCGGCGCGGAGCAAGCGGTGCCCCGCGGTCCACCGTCTCAGCGCTGGCGCAACTCGGCCAGCACTTCCAGCGCACGGTCGGTGCGCACATCGTGCTCGGCGGCGAGGCGCTTGGCGACCTGGTCAACCTCCTCACCGACGGCCCCTGCCACCAGCGCGATATTGCGCGCATGCAAAGCCATGTGGCCGCGCTGGATGCCTTCGGTGGCCAGCGCGCGCAAGGCGCCCAGATTCTGCGCCAGGCCCACGGCGGCAGCGATCTCGCCCAGCTCCTGGGCAGATTTGACGTCCATGATCCTCAGCGCCAGGCGGGCCAGCGGATGGGTCTTGGTGGCGCCACCGACCAGGCCCACCGGCATCGGCAGCTCAATGGTGCCGACCAGCGCGCCGGTTCCGTCTTTCTCCCAGGTGGTGAGCGAGGTGTAGCGACCGTGGCGGCTGGCATAGGCATGGGCGCCGGCCTCCACCGCGCGCCAGTCGTTGCCGGTGGCAACGATGACCGGGTCGATGCCGTTCATGATGCCCTTGTTGTGGGTTGCGGCGCGGTAGGGGTCGATGGCGGCAAAGGTATAGGCATCGAGCACGCCTTCGATGATTTCCTCGCCGCTGCGCTCGGCGGTCTTCAGGGTCTGGGGCGTCAGGCGCACGCGGGCGCGGGCCAGGCGCAGATCGGCCAGGTTGGACAGAATGCGCAGCCGCACCGAGCCGCCGGTGATCTGCTCGACCAGCGGCGAGACCGACTCGGCCATGGTGTTGACGGTGTTGGCGCCCATCGCATCGCGCACATCGACGATCAGGTGCATGACCACCATGGGGCCACGGGGTGAATCGGGGAACACATGGACCTCGATGTCCTTGCAGCCGCCGCCCAGGCCGATCAGCACCTTGTCGCGGCTGTTGGCCAGCTCCAGGATCTGGGCACGCGCCTGGTACAGCGCCAGCCGCACGCCATAGGGGTCCTGGATGCCGACGATCTGCACCTGAGCGCGCATCAGCGGCTGGGTGCTGGAGGTCTGAAACCCCCCGTCCTCGCGCGCCAGCTTGGCCATGTACGAGGCTGCGGCGATGATCGATGGCTCTTCGACGGCCAGCGGCACCAGCACATCGCGGCCATTGACCTGGAAGTTGCCGGCCACGCCCAGCGGCAGCTCAAAGGTGCCGATCACGTTTTCGATCATGCCGTCAGCCACGCTGCTGGGCAGCGCCCCTGGCTGGGTCAGCAGCGCGCGGTCTTCGTCGCTCAGTTGGCAGGCCTTGGCGATGACATCCCAGCGCTGGGCGGGGCTGAGGGCGCGGAACTGCGGCAGGCGGGAATCGGTGGCCATGGTGTCTCCTGGTAATTTTTGAGGGGGATGCGATAGGTCCAGCCCGCAATCTATCTAAACTGTACCGCCATAGACAGGTACAGTTTGCCGGGACAGTGTTGCTGCAACGCAGCATCGGGGCCCGGTTTTTTCCCCTTGGAGCACCTATGCCCACCCCCTCTGGCCGCAAGGCCTCGATTGCGGAAAACCTGGCCGCCATGCTGGGCCGGCAGATTGCAGGCGGCGTGCTGCGCGCCGGTGACAAGTTGCCGTCCTTGCGCGCGCTGGCGCAGCTGCATGGCTATGCGAAGAACACCGTGGTGGCGGCCTTTGAGCTGCTGGTATCGCGCGGCCTGGTCGAGGCGCGGCGCGGCTCGGGTTTTTATGTGCTGGACCAGCGGCCGGTGGTGGCTGTGCCTGCAGGCGATGACAGCGCACCCCTGCAGCGCGCGATGGATGTGGTCTGGCTGATGCGCGAGCAGCTCAAGACCCAGCCCGATGCGCTGGCGCTGGGCGATGGTTTTCCGCCGATCGGCTGGCTGGCGGATATGCGCCTGGACCGCTACCACCAGAAGGTGGTGCGCACAGGGCTGGGTGCGTTGTTCCGCTACGGCAGCCGCATGGGCTATGCGCCCTTGCGCGACAGCCTGGTGCGCAAACTGGGCATGTTCGGTCTGGGCGTGACCTCCCAGCAGCTGCTGCTGACCCAGGGCGCCAATGACGCGCTCGACCTGGTCATCCGCCACTGGGTGACACCCGGCACCACCGTGCTGGTGGACGACCCCGGCTACTACCTGCTGTTTGGCAAGCTCAAGCTCGCTGGCGCGCGGGTGCTGGGCGTGCCGCGCCAGCCCGATGGCCCCGATGTGCAGGCGCTCGAGCGCCTGCTGCAGACCGAGCGCCCGCGCCTGTTCTTCACCCAATCGCTGGCGCACAACCCGACGGGCTCGGACCTGAGTGCCGCCAAGGCCTACCGCATCCTGCAACTGGCGGGCCAGCAGCAGATGCTGGTCGTTGAAAACGACCCGCTGGCCGATTTCAAACCGACCACGGCCACACGCCTGTCGGTGCTGGACCAGCTGGCGCGCACGATCTACATCGGCAGCTTTTCCAAGTCATTCTCTGCGGCGCTGCGGGTGGGTTTCATCGCCTGCCACCCGGATCTGGCCAGCGACCTGGCCGATCTGCGCAGCCTCATCCATGTGAGCGGCTCGGAGTACTGTGAGCGCATGGTCGATGTGATGCTGCGCGAGGGCCAGTATGAGCGGCACCTGGTGCGCCTGCGCGGGCGCCTGGGCCAGGCCACGGCGCAGGCGCTGGACTGGATGGACCGCCAGGGCTGCGAGGTGTTTGCGCGCAGCGCGCAGTCGCTCTACCTGTGGGCGGCTTTCCCCGGTTGCGAGGATTCGGCCCAACTGGCCAGCGAGTTGCTGGCCCGGCAGGTGACGATGGCACCAGGCCGGGTGTTCAGCCTTGACAGCAGCCTGGTATCGCGCTGGTCACGCTGCAATGTCGGCGCCATGCAGTCGCCGCGCCTGGACGCGGCGATGGCGCAATGGCGTGCGGCGCCGCGCTGATCAGAGGCCGAGTTCCAGCGCCAGCAGTTCTTCGACGGTCTGGCGGCGGCGGATGAGACGCGCCTTGCCGTCTTCGACCAGCACCTCGGCGGCCAGCGGGCGGCTGTTGTAGTTGCTGGACATCGAGGCGCCGTAGGCACCGGTGTCGTGGATCACCAGCAGATCGCCCACCTGCGCATCACCGAGCGGACGGGGCAGCACCACGCCGGACTCGCCCTGGGTGAAGACATCGCCCGATTCGCACAGCGGACCGGCGACGACGGCTTCGCCCTGCGCAGGCAGCACACCGACGCCACGGCGCTGCACATGCATGCCGTGGTAGCTGCCGTACATCGACGGACGCATCAGCTCGTTGAAGCCGGTATCGACCAGCACAAAATGGTTGCTGCCGGCATCCTTGGTGGCGCGCACCGTGCCCAGCAGCACGCCCGATTCGGCCACCAGGTAGCGGCCCGGCTCCAGCTCCAACCCCAGGTGGTGGCCCACCAGCGCCTCGGCCTGCTTGCGCGCCGCATCCCAGAGGCCAAAGTAGTGCTGGGTGTCGATGGTGGCATCGCCCTCCTTGTAGGGGATGGACAGGCCGCCGCCGGCCGAGATGGCCTGCAGGCGGTGGCCGGCCGCGTGGGTGCGCTGCACCAGCTGCACCATCGCGCCGCAGACTTCCTGCAGGTGGCCGTAGTCCACGCCCGAGCCGATGTGCATGTGCAGACCCACCAGCTGCAGGCCGCGCTCGGCAATGACCGCCAGCGCCATCGTCAGGTCGCTGTGCCAAATGCCGTGCTTGCTATGCTCGCCGCCGGTATTGGTCTTGTTGCTGTGGCCATGGCCGAAGCCGGGGTTGATGCGCAGCCAGACCGCATGGCCGGGCGATGCCTGGCCCAGCTGGTGCAGCATGTCGATGGAGCCGGCATTGACGGGGATTTTGTGCTCGACCACGGTGGCCAACGTGGCCTCGTCCATCACATCAGCGGTGAACACGATGTCGGACGGCTCGCCAAAACCGCCCTGGTAGCCGGCCGCCAGCGCGCGCAGCACTTCGCCGCGCGAGACCGCATCGACCTTGACGCCTTGCGCACGCATCAGCTGCAGCACATGGATGTTGGAGCAGGCCTTTTGGGCAAAGCGCACCGTATCAAAAGCCTGCAGCTGTGCGATGCGCTGGCGGATGGTGTCCGCGTCATACACCCACAGCGGGGTGTTGAAGTCATCGGCCAGCTGCCACAGCAGATCGGGGGTAAAGGGGTTGCTCATAGTCGGTGTGCCGGACGGCGTGGAATCAGGGAAACGGGGAATCGGGGGATGGGAGAAATCAGCTGCCCAGTGTGCCCGGGGTGAGGTATTTGGTCTAATGCTTATTTATCGGCATGTCATTCATAATGGATATGTCTTTGTCGTCGTGCCGCCTGCCCATGCCCCGTTCGCCCAGCCCCGCTCCGTCCGCTTCCGATCCCTCCCAGGAGCCCAGCCCATCAGCGGCCCGGCTGCAGCACCGCCATATCGAGGTGTTCCGCGCCGTCATGCTGGCGGGCGGGGTGACCGGCGCGGCAGGCCTGCTGTTCAGCTCCCAGCCCACGGTGAGCCGCGATCTGGCGCGCATGGAACAGTTGCTCGGCTACCCGCTGTTTGAGAGGGTGCAAGGCAGGCTGCGGCCCAATGCACGCGCGTTGGCGCTGTGGGAAGAGGTGCAGCGCAGCTGGCAGGGGCTGGACCGGGTCATCGACCGGGCAGTAGCACTGTCGCGCCCGCAGGCTGCGCGCATCAGCGTGCTGAGCATGCCGGCACTCAGCCACGCGCTGCTGCCGGCGGCGCTGGCGCAGATGCAGCAAGCGCAGGGGCCGGTCGCAGTCAGCGTCGCCACGCAGGAGGCCCCGCTGTTGCAGCAGTGGATGGCCGCCCAGCGCTATGACCTGGGCCTGACCGAGCACGGCGAGGCGCCAGCCGGCACGCGGGCCGTGGCCTTGCCGGCGCTGGACGAAGTCGCAGTGCTGCCCGCCGGCCACCCGCTGGCGCGCAAGCGCGCGTTGCAGCCCGCTGACTTTGCGGGCCAGGCCTTTATCAGCCTGGCCGAGGGCGACCCCTACCGCACCCAGATCGACCAGGTGTTTGCCGATGCCGGCGTAGGCCGGCAGATGCTGCTGGAGACGCACAGCGCCGTGGCGGTCTGCGCGATGGTGCAAAACGGGCTGGGCCTGGCCATCGTGAACCCGTTCACCGCGCAGGCCTGCATGGGCCAGGGCCTGGTGCAGCGGCCACTGGCCTTTTCGATTCCATTCCGCACCCAGGTGCTGCTGCCGCTGCACCGGGCGGCGGTCCCGGAGGTCGATGCCTTGGTGACAGCGCTGGGCCAGGCGGCGGCCCAGCTGCCGACCTACAATGCGCAGCACGCCGGATCGCGCTGAGATACCGGTGGTCTGACCAGGAGAAATATCCCATGTCCCGTGCCCCGCTTCGCTCTCTCGCCCGGCCGCTGTGCGCCAGCGCGCTGTTGCTGGCGCTGCTGTCAGGTTGTGCCAGCACCGGCAGCCAGCCGCCCAGGACGGCCCAAGTGGCCCAGGCTGCGCCTCCGGTCCAGGTCAAGGTGTTCGTTGCGGCCATGTTCGAGATCGGTGCCAATACCGGCGACCGGGCCGGCGAGTTCCAGCACTGGTATGAGCGCTATTTCCGCGATGCCCAACCGATCCAGGTGCCGGGCGCGCTGGGGCCGGTGTTCTGCAATGCCGATGGCGTGTGCGGCAGCGTGCTGGGCATGGGCAAGGTCAATGCCTCGGCCTCGATCCAGGCCATCGTGCTGAACCCGCAGTTCAATTTTGACCAGGCCTACTATGTGATCAGCGGCGTGGCCGGCACCCCGCCATCGCGCGGCACCATTGGCGATGTGACTTGGGGCAGCTGGCTGGTCGATTACGACCTGGGCCACCGCTGGGCGCCGGAAGAGGGCCAGGCCGGCGCGCCGGTGTTCATGCCGCGCAAGGGCTATGAGGACTACCGCCGCTTTGCGCTGAATCCGGCCCTGACCCAAGCCGCCTATGCGATGACCCGCGCCGTGCCGCTGCAGGACAGCGAATCGGCCCAGCGCTACCGCATGCGCTACCCCGATGCCGCCGCCCGCCAGGCGCCCAGCGTGCATGTGGGCACGCATATCACCGGCGATACCTTCTTCCACGGCCCGGGCCTGTCCAGGGAGGCGCAGTACATCGCCAAGCTCTATGGTGCGGACGACTATGTCGCCACCGAGATGGAGGCCGCCGCCATTGCGCTGGTGCTCAAGCGCAGCCATGGCACGGACCGGATTCTGAGCCTGCGCGGCTCGGTCAATTTTGACCAGGGCAACCCGCAGGAAACGACCCAGGCCCACCTGGACCCCAAGCCCGGCGAAACCGCAGGCGGCTTTGCCGAAACGGTGGCCAATGTGGCAGCCGTGGGCGGCGTCTTTGTCGACACGGTCGTCAAGAACTGGCCGCAGTGGAAGGATGGCGTGCCGGCACAGCGCTGAGCTGAACCGCTACGCACAGCAGGCCCCCCATGCGATTGGGACCCTCTGCAAAACTCCCTGCCGTGGTCTGAACGCGATCTCGGGCGATCCGCTGCGTTGTCTTCCTTGTCAATAGCTACGGCTCGACTGCAAAAGACGCCTTGCGTCTCATCCCGATCCGCGTCCATCCCGCTTGGCGAGGGTTTTGCAGAGGTTCCCTTGGGGCCTTTTTTGGGGCTTATTTCCAGGGCTGGCTCAGGATGGATGCCAGGCTCTTGACGCCATCGAAGTAGTTGCCCAGGCGCATGTTCTCGTTCTTGCTGTGCTGGTTGTTGTCGGCATTGACCATCGGCACGATCACAAACGGCACCTTCAGCGCCTGCACCGCAGCGCCGGTGGGCACTGTGCCGCCCATCATGCGGATCTGCACAGGTGCCTGGCCCCAGGCCTGCTGCATGCCCTGGCGCAGCCAGTCGCCAATGGGGGCGTTCAGGTCGGTGCGCACGGCGCTGGACGAGGCCGACACGCCGCCCATCTTCAGGCTCGCCATCTTGGGGTACTGGGCGCGCTGCTCGGCGCTGGGCTCGCCGTCAATCAGCGTGAAACCCTGGCCTTCGATATGGGTCTTGAGCAGCTGCAGCAGGCGCTCGGGCGGGGTCTCGGGGACGGTGCGCAGGTCCAGCTCGGCGATCGCCTGGGCGGGCACCACGGTGCGGGCCTTGGCGCCGACGTCCGCACTTTGCAGCCCGCGCACATTGAGCGAGGGGTACTGCATCGCTTCCTGGTAGTTGTTGCCCACCTTCTCGGTCTGGGCAATGCCCAGGCGCTTGCGCAGCGCGGTCTCGTCATCGGGCACGGCCTTCATCACCGCCTGGGTCTGCGCATCAAAGCGGATGCCGTCGTAGTAGCCCTTGACGAGCACGCGGCCATCGGGCGCCTTCATCGAGGCGAGCAATTGCGCCATCGTGAACGCGGGGTTGGCGGCGTAGTTGCCATAGTGGCCGCTGTGCAGATCCTGGCTGGGGCCGTACACGGTCAGGGTGGCCTGGGCCACGCCCCGGTTGCCAAACACCAGGGTGGGGCGGTTGCTGGCATGCATCGGGCCATCGAGCACCAGCAGCGCATCGGCCTTCAGGGCCTCGAGGTTGGCGTCGATGACGCCGCCCAGCGATGGGGAGCCCTTTTCCTCTTCGGAGTCGAGCAGGATCTTGATATTGGTGCTGGGCGCCAGGCCCTGCTGCTGGAGCGCATCGATGGCGGCCATCAGCATGATGATAGGGGCCTTGTCATCGGACGAGGAGCGGCCAAACACGCGCCACTCGGGGTTGGGCTGGGCGCCGTAGAGCTGCTCCAGTGCAATCTCTTTCCAGGCTCCATCGGCCTGGCGTTCCTTCAGCACCGGCTTCCAGGGGCTTTCCTGCTGCCATTCCGACGGGGTCACCGCCTGGCCATCCATATGGGCGTAGAACAGCACCGTCTTGGTGGCGCCGGGCACCGGGGGCAGGGTGGCCAGCACCATCGGCTTGCCCTGGTTGGGCAGCAGCTGGGTCTGGAAGCCGCGCTTGTCCAGCGCCGCCTTGAACCACTGCGCATTCTTCTCGATGTCGGCTGCCACGTTCGAGTCATTGGGCAGGGCCAGCACCTCGATCCATTCACGCAGGCTGGCGCTGCTGGCTTGTTGCACGGCGGCATCGGAGGGGGCGGCGGCCTGGGCCAGGCCGGCGGCGCACAGCGCGGCGCTGAGCAGGGTGAGGGTCGAGAACTTCATGCAAGGGCTCCGTCAGTCAAAGGAAAACAGGTTCAAGGCAATGGCCTGGAGTATCCCCGAGTGCGCGCTCACCCCCGGGCGCGCAGGCGGGCGCATTGTCGCCAGGGCGCCAATCGCTCAGTGGGCGCTGCGCAGGCGTTCGTACTGCGCGATCAGCCCGTCAAAGGACTGCTGCAGCGCCTGCAGCGGCGGCGCGCCATCGGGCCAGGCCTCCAGCTGTTGCAGTGCCAGCGCAGCCGCCTCCAGGGTCGAGAGCTGGCCTGCGCGGGGTGCCTTGCGGATGCGGTAGCCGGCTGGCGCGGTGTCCGTCAGCGCCAGGCGGGGCAACCGGGCCAGCAGCGGGTTGGCATAGAGCATCTTGCGGCTTTTGCGCCAAGTGCCGTCGATCAGCACCAGGCGCCGGACGGGTGCTGGCGCGTCGCGGTCCGTCAGCGCCATCAGGGCGGCGGGCTGGTCGGGTGTCTGGGGGTAGAGCAACAGCGTTTGCTGGGGGGCTTCTGCGCCGGGCCAGGCGCCATACAGCCATTGCTCCAGCTGTGCCGGGTCAAAGGCTTCGCCTACCTCCAGCCGGCTGCCCGGCAGGCACAGGTGCAGCAGGCGCGCGGTGCCCTTGGCTTCCTGCAGCTCCAGCGGGTGCTGCAGGACCAGGACCTGGGTAGCAGCCTGCAGCGGCTGCGCCAGCGCACAGATGCAGGCAGTTTGCGGACGGAGGCAGCGGGGGCATTGGGCGCGGCGCGGGGCAGAGGACACGGGAGCTGTAAGGGAGCAGACAGAGGGCTATTGTGCTGCAAGGACAAGGCGCCGCCGCTATGCTGGCGCCCCTATGACAGCGCACATGTCCTTTTCTGCCCGCATCGATATGGGCCAGCCTCTGGCCGGTGAGCAGCAGCGCCTGCGCCTGGCCCTGTCCGGCCCGGACCGGGTGCTGGAGGCGCAGGACGCGCCATCCTTGCGCGCCTTGCTGGATGCCGTGGAGCAGGCCGCGCGCGCCGGGGCCTTCTGCGTGGGCGGCCTGCGCTACGAAGCCGCCTCGGCGCTGAACCCCTATTTGCCGACCCAGGCAGCGCCCAGCGGCGAGCCCCTGGCCTGGTTTGCGGTGTGGGATGCGCCACCGGCTGACATGGCGCAGCTGCCCGAGGCCGAAGCGCCTGCCGTGCAACTGCAATGGCGCGGCACGCTGAGCCGCCCCCAGTTCGATGCGCAGATGGCGCGCATCCATGCCGATATCCGCAACGGCGCCTACTACCAGATCAACTACACCCAACAGCTGCAGGGCCACAGCGCCTTGCCCGGCGGCGGGGTGGACGGCGCCGCGCTGTTTGCCGCGTTGCAGCAGGCCCAGCCCGGCGGCTATGCACTGCATATCGACCGGGGCGATGAGCAGCTGCTGTCGGTATCGCCTGAGCTGTTTTTTGACTGGCACCAACCGGCCAGCGGCGCGGGCGATATCTTGACTCGGCCGATGAAGGGCACGGCCGCACGGGGGAGCAGCCCCGCGCAGGACGAGGCCCAGGCCCAGGCCTTGCGCGCATCGGCCAAGGAGCGGGCCGAAAACGTGATGGTCGTCGACCTGCTGCGCAATGACCTGGCGCGCATTGCGCAACTGGGCAGCGTGCAGGTGCCGCAGCTGTTTGCGTTGCAGGCGCTACCCACGGTATGGCAGATGACCTCGGACGTGCGGGCCAAGCTGCCCCAGGGCACCGGCCTGGCCGACGTGATGCAGGCCTTGTTTCCCTGCGGCTCGGTCACCGGCGCGCCCAAGCGGGCGGCGATGCAGGCGATTGCCGAGTTGGAGCTTGGGCCGCGCGGCTGGTACTGCGGCGCATTGGGCGTTGTGCGCTCCGATGGCGCAGGCGGCATACGCGCGACCTTCAACGTCCCCATCCGCACCGTGGCCTTGCGCGGCGCGCAGCTGCAATGCGGCATTGGCAGCGGCATCACCGCCGATGCCACCGCTGACGGCGAGTGGCGCGAATGGCTGCACAAGCGTGCCTTTCTGGAGCGGGCCAGCATGCCCTTTGCGCTGATCGAAACCCTGGCGCTGGACGATGGCCAGCTGCGCCATGCTGCGCTGCACCTGGAACGCATGGCCGCTGCGGCCGCGCATTTTGGCTACCGCTGGGATGGCGTGGCCGCGCAAGCGGCATTGGACGCGGTGGCCCAGGCCCAGCCCCATGGCCTGTGGCGCCTGCGCCTGTTGCTCCATGCCCAGGGCACTTTCCAGGCTGAGGCCTTTGCCTGTCCGCCATCGCCTGCGCAGGTCCGGCTGCAATGGGCGGCCGCGCCGCTGGCCGAGGCCCACGGCGAGTTTGTGCGCTTCAAGACCAGCCGCCGTGCGCACTACGAGCGCTGGGCACCGCAGGACAGCCGCGTGTTCGACACCCTGCTGTGGAACGAGGCCGGCGAGATCACCGAGACCACCCGGGGCAATATCGCCATGCAGCTCGATGGCCGCTGGATCACGCCGGCGCTGCACTGCGGCCTGCTGCCCGGCGTGGGGCGCCGGCTGGCGCTGGAGGCGGGTCAAGTGGTGGAAGGCGTGGTGACGTTGAGCGATGTGCCGCGTGTGCAGGCCTGGGCTTTTGTCAACAGCCTGCGCGGCTGGATACCAGCGCAAGTGCTGGGCGAGGTGCCGGTCTGGCCGCAGCCAGCGATGGAGCGCTGAGTCTGCCGGGGACCGTGCTTGCCGCGTTGCGGCATGCGGCTACCGCGACGAATGGGCCAGAGGCCAGGGGTTTTTGTGCTGCACGTTAGGATGGAGGCTGTTTAGCAACCCTTCGGAATGTATGCCCGACAACCCGGACCCTGAGCCTCTTCCGTGTGCGACCACGCTGTCGCTGTCCTTTAGTTCTTGCCCCAGTACACCGCTGACGGTGTCTCTGCCCGTTGAAGGGAGCGCTGCATGATCGAGCTGCTCTCGGACCCGCAGATCTGGATTGGTCTCATTACCCTGGTGGTGCTCGAGATCGTTCTGGGCATAGACAATCTCATCTTTATCGCGATCCTTGCCGACAAGTTGCCGCCCCACCAGCGGGACAAGGCACGTGTCATCGGCCTGTCCCTGGCCCTGGTGATGCGCCTGGGTCTGCTCACCGCCATCTCCTGGCTGGTGACCCTCACGCAACCGCTGTTTTCTGTTGGACCGCTCAGTTTCTCCGGGCGCGATCTGATCTTGCTGCTGGGCGGTCTGTTCCTGCTGTTCAAGGCCACGACCGAGCTGCATGAGCGCATGGAAGGCGTGAGCCTGAGCAAGTCGAGCAGCACGGTCTACGCCAGCTTCTCGGCCGTGGTCGCGCAGATCGTGGTGCTCGATGCGGTTTTCTCGCTCGATGCCGTGATCACCGCCGTCGGCATGGTCAACAACCTGGGCGTGATGATGGCGGCGGTCGTCATCTCGATCGGTGTGATGCTGTTTGCCTCCAAGCCGCTGACCCGCTTTGTCAATGCGCACCCGACCATTGTCATTCTCTGCCTGAGCTTCCTGCTGATGATCGGCTTCAGCTTGGTGGCCGAAGGCCTGGGCTTCCATGTGCCCAAGGGTTATCTGTATGCCGCCATTGGATTCTCGATCCTGATCGAGACCTTCAACCAGGTGTCCTCGCGCAACGCGATCCGCCATGAGCAGCGCGTGCCGCTGCGCGAGCGCACGGCGCTGAAAGTGCTGTCGCTGATGGCAGGCCGCAGCGGCCAGGGCCAGACCGAGCATGCGCAGAACGACCCGGGCGCTGCCGAGGCCGAGCTGACCTTTGCGCCCGAAGAGCGCATCATGGTCAGCGGCGTGCTGTCGCTGGGTGACCGCAAGGTGCGCTCGATCATGACCCCCGTCTCGGATGTGGACTGGGTGGACCTGAGCGACGATGCCGAGGCCATCCAGCGTTCGCTCAACGACAACCCGCACAGCCACTTGCCGGTGTGCATGGGCCATGTGGACCAGCTCCAGGGTGTTGCCCGTGCCAAGGACATGCTGATGGACCTGATGCAGCATGGCGCCATCCAGCCGGCCACCATCCGCAAGCCGCTGATGGTGCCCGAAGGCGCCGGCGTGATTGCGCTGATCAACGACCTGCGCCAGTCCAAGGGCCATATGGTGATCGTGATCAACGAGTTCCATGTGATGAGCGGCGTCGTGACGCCGGTCGATGTGCTCGAAGCGATTGCCGGCGAGTTTCCCGACGAGGACGAGAGCTTCACGATCCAGGCGGTGGACGGCGAGCCCGACACCTGGATGGCCAGCGGCGCCGCCGATGTGCACATGGTGCAGCAGCTGCTGGGCTCCAATGAGCTGGTCTCGTCTGCCGATGCCTTCACCACCTTGGGCGGTCTGCTCACCGAGTTCAACGGGGCGCTGCCCCGGCAGGGCGATGTGGTGGTGATCGACGGCTGGCAGTTTGCCGTCACCGAGGCCACCGATGGCGTGATGCGCAAGATCCGCATCGAGAGGGAAAACAAGGGCCAGCTGCCTCTGGAGCACTGAACCCTGCCTAGGCGGCTGCCTGGCACCGCCTCCGTATGAAAAAGGCCTGCCGTCTTGCGAGAGACGGCAGGCCTTGTATGTAGGGGGCCGCGAATGCGGCGGCCGCTGAACGCTGCTTACAGCGAGCCCTTGTAGTAAGCGCCCCGGTCCATGTCGACAATGTCCACGCTCAGCTGCACCAGCATGCCCTCGGGGTGGGGCGTGAACTCGCGCAGCACGGCGGCGATGCGGTCGGACAGGTCGCGCTTGGCCTCGGGCGTGCGGCCGGCCAGCAGGCGCAGCTCGGCATGCACAAAGCCGCGCAGCGCGGTGGGGTCGGCGCCAATGACGAACTGCTCGGTGCGCACAACGCGGCTCTTGAGGTCCTGCTCGTTTTGCACCTGGCCGCTGGCGATCACCGCAGCGTTGAGGGCATCGAGCAGATGGGCTTCGGGGAAGTTCTCGAGGTTGTTGGTGTATTCGATGACGAGATGCGGCATGGTGGTCTCCGTTGGAATAAAGGCAGGGAAATAAGGGGCTTGGGCGGCAGCAGGGTCAGGCCTGGAGCGGCTCAGACGGGTGTGTACGACAGCCGCACATAGATGGGCGCAAAGGCTTCGGCCTGGGTGATCTCGATCAAGGTTTCCTTGGCCAGCTCCAGCAGCGCGATAAAGGTCACCACCAGCACGGTGCTGCCTTTCTCGGGCTCGAAGATGTCCTCGAACTCGACAAAGCGCCGGCCTTGCAGGCGCTTGAGGATGGCGCTCATGTACTCCCGCACCGAGAGCTCTTCGCGGGTGATCTTGTGGGTCTGCACCAGCTTGGCGCGCTTGAGGATGTCGCGCCAGGCCTCCTGCAGCTCGGACATCTCCACATCCGGAAAGCGCGGCTGCAGCGCCTGCTCGATGAAGACCTGGGCCTTGATGAAATCGCGCCCGTACTGCGGCACGGCGCCCAGGCCCTGGGCGGCCAGCTTCATCTGCTCGTACTCCAGCAGGCGGCGCACCAGCTCGGCGCGGGGGTCTTCGGCTTCTTCACCCTCGGCCTGCTTCTTGGGCGGCAGCAGCATGCGCGACTTGATCTCGATCAGCATCGCGGCCATCAGCAGGTATTCGGCGGCCAGCTCCAGGTTGCGGCTGCGGATCTCGTCCACATAGCTCAGGTACTGGCGGGTGACGCTCAGCATCGGAATGTCGAGGATGTTGAAGTTCTGCTTGCGGATCAGGTAGAGCAGCAAGTCCAGCGGGCCTTCAAAAGCCTCCAGGAACACCTCCAGCGCATCGGGCGGGATGTACAGGTCGGTGGGCATCGCGAACAGCGGCTCGCCGTACAGGCGGGCGAGCGCCACCTGGTCCACCACCTCGGGCATGGCGGCGGCACCTGCGGCGGGGCGTGCGTCGTCCTCAGCCGTGGTCAGGTTGCCGGGGGTTGCCATGCGCGGGGGCTATGCGGGATCGAAAGCCGCTGCGGAGCCAGGCGGCCGGCAGCGGGCAGGGCGATCAATCGTGGTTGGTTTGGTACACGTAGGGCTTTTGCGCCACACGTGCGGTCTGGTACTCGGCTTGCTGCTGGCGGTCCAGATCCTTGTCCCACAGCAGGGCGCGGCCTTCGCGCTGGCCTTGTTCCAGCTCGGGCTTGTCGGCCTTGAGCTTCAACAGGAACTGGGTGGTGTCGGATTGGTAGTCGGGGCGGCGGAAGAAAGACATAGCGTATATTTACCTCTTGTGCCTGGATTCTACCGAACCTGACCATGTCCTTCCTTACCAAATTTGCAATCGCCGCCTCCGCGCTGGCCGTTTCCGTGTTTTTGGCGGGCTGCGACCAGCAGCGCATCAAGGAACTGGAAGAGCACGTCTCGACCGAGCAGGACGTGCGCGACCGTTTTGGCGAGCCCAACCAGATCTGGGACGAGGCCGATGGCTCGCACACCTTGGAGTACACGCGCCAGCCCGCCGGTGCGCAGAACTACATGATCACCATTGGCACCGATGGCAAGATGAGCGCGCTGCGCCAGGTGCTGGCCCCGGCTTACTTTGCCAAGGTGCAGCCGGGCATGGACCAGCAGGAGATCCGCCGGCTGCTGGGCCAGCCGGCCAAGCGCACCAGCTACCCGCTGAAGAACGAGGCGGAATGGGACTGGGGCTGGATCGATCCGCCCAACACCAAGATGCTGTTCACCGTGGTGTTTGATGCCCAGGGCAAGGTGCTGCGCAGCAACAGCACCCAGGTGCTGCCCAGCCGCTGAGCGCGGCCTCCATCCGCCGTGATAGGCCCCCAACTGTTGCGGATATGCCTCAGGACCTTCTGCAAAACTCCCTGCCGTGGTCTGAACGCGGGCTCGGGCGATCCGCTGCGTGGTCTTCCTTGTCAATAGCTACGGCTATTGACCGCGAAAGACGCCTTGCGTCTCATCCCGATCCGCGCCCATCCCGCTTGGCGAGGGTCTTGCAGAAGATCCTTTACCGTAACGGGCTGAAACTCTTTAAAATTCGGGTTTATACCTAGCATTACCCCTGCCAGGCTGCCCCGCGCACCATCCTTGTGCGGGCATGAAACTTGCTGTCCACCCGACATGTCCTCACCGCTATCCCGCCCCACCGCGCCCATGGGCCTGCCCGGCACCGTGGCCGTTGCCCCTGCTGCGCTGCCGGGGCCTGCCATGCGCCATGGCCGCTTTGAAGATGCCCAGGCGCTGTTCACCGGCTCGCTGTTTGTCTCGATCACCTTGGGCCTGTTTGCGCAGGCGGGTTTGCTGACGGGCAGCACCGCTGGGCTGGCGTTTTTGCTGCACTACGCCACGGGGCTGCCGTTTGGTGCGATTTTCTTCGCGATCAATCTGCCCTTTTACTGGTTTGCCTGGACGCGCATGGGGCCGGAGTTCACCGTCAAGACCTTTATCTCGGTGGCCATGCTGGCGCTGCTGGTTGATATCGGCCCGCGTTTCATCCATATCGACTACCTGAACCCGCTGTATGCCGCCATTGCCGGTGGCCTGCTGATGGGCACCGGCTGCCTCTTTTTGGCGCGCCACCGCTCCAGCCTGGGCGGCGCCACCATCGTGTCGCTCTACCTGCAGGACCGCTATGGCATCCGCGCCGGCAAGGTGCAGATGGTCATCGACTGCACGGTGGTGCTGCTGGCGCTGTGGGTCGTGCCATTCGAGCGCGTGGCCTACTCGGTGCTGGCCGCCGTCGTGATGAGCGTGTTCCTGTGGATCAGCCACCGGCCCGGTCGCTACGCCGGTAACTGAGCGCTCTCCAAACCGGGTGATTCAGGGCCCGTTGGGGATGGCGGTTTCTGCTGCCGCAGCAGGCCTGGCTGGCGGCATTGGCGGGGTAGGTGCGGGCGCTTGTGTTGCCAGCGGCTCGGTGGGCTGCGGCGGCGGGAAGGTTTCGCCCGGTTTGCGCTCCCGGTACCGCACTGTTATGCCGCTGTTGTCCTGCTCCTCGCCGGTCGCCAGGTCATAGGCCTTGCCTACACCCTTGCCCACGACCTTGACAGTGCCCACCGCCGCATCGGCGGCCAACCCCACCGCCGAGGCGGTCACGCTGACGGCCGCAGCCCCGACGGCCACGACGCTGCAGCCGCCCAGCAGCATGGCCAAGGCGCAGTAAAAAGCCCCTGCGGCCAGGGAGCGCAGGGGCTTGGGGAGGCGGCGGTCAGCGGCCATCGAGATCAATGGATGCGCATGCCTGGCTGCGCGCCAGGGAAGGGCTCCAGCACATAGATGCCAGGGTGGGCCTTCTCGTCGGCATGGCTGGCGGCCAGCACCATGCCTTCGGAGATGCCGAACTTCATCTTGCGGGGCGCCAGGTTGGCGACCAGCACGGTGAGCTTGCCTTGCAGCTGCTCCGGCGTGTACATGCTGCTGATGCCGCTGAACACATTGCGGGTCTTGGGCTTGCCGTCTTCACCCTTTTCACCAACGTCCAGGGTCAGCTGCAGCAGCTTGGTCGAGCCTTCCACGGCCTTGCATTCGACAATCCTGGCAATGCGCAGGTCGATGCGGGCAAAGTCGTCGATGCCGATGGTCTCGGCCAGCGGCTCGCCGCCGGGGGCGTTCGGGTCCACTACGGCTTCGGCTTTCTTCTCGGCCTTCTTGGCCTTGGCAGGCGCTGCAGCGGCCGCCGCCTTTTCCTGGCTGGCAGGGGTTTCGAACAGCGCTTCGAGCTGCAGCGGGTCCACCCGTTGCATCAGGTGCTGGTAGACGCCAATCTGGTGGCCAGCGCCCAGCGGCTTGTCCACGTCGGCAAATTGCTCGGGCGGCACGATCAGGAAGTTCGCCACTTCGGCAGCCACACCCGGCAGGATCGGCTTGAGGTAGATGGTCAGGATGCGGAACGCCTCGATGCAGACCGTGCAGACATCGTGCAGGCGCTGCTCCATGCCGTCCTTCTTGGCCAGCTCCCAGGGCTTGTTGGCATCGACATAGCTGTTGACCTTATCGCACAGCTGCATGATCTCGCGGGCCGCGCGGGCGGTGTCGCGTGCCTCGTAGGCGGCCACAATCGCCTCCTTTTGCGCGCGCAGCACGGCCAGCAGTTCCTGGCCGTCGGCGCTCACCTCGCCCAGGCGGCCTTCAAAGCGCTTGCTGATAAAGCCGGCGGCGCGCGAGGCGATGTTCACGTACTTGCCGATCAGGTCGGAGTTGACGCGCAGCATGAAGTCTTCGGCGGTGAAGTCGACGTCTTCGTTCTTGCCGTTGAGCTTGGCGCCCAGGTAGTAGCGCAGCCACTCGGGGTTCATCTTGAGGGCCAGGTACTTGAGCGGATCGAGGCCGGTGCCACGGCTCTTGCTCATCTTCTCGCCGTTGTTCACGGTCAGGAAGCCATGCACGCAGATCTTGGTGGGGGTCTTGCGGCCGCTGAACTTCAGCATCGCCGGCCAGAACAAGGTGTGGAAGGTGATGATGTCCTTGCCGATGAAGTGGTACTGCTCCAGCGCCGGATCGGCCATGTAGGCGTCGTAGTCCTCGCCACGCTGGGCCAGCAGGTTCTTCAGCGAGGCCAGGTAGCCCACCGGCGCATCCAGCCAGACATAGAAGTACTTGCCTGGTGCATCCGGGATCTCGATGCCGAAGTAGGGCGCATCGCGCGAGATGTCCCAGTCGTCCAGGCCTTCGCTGGTCGAGCCATCGGGGTTGGTGCGCACGCCGAACCATTCCTTGATCTTGGCGGCCACCTCGGGCTGCACATGCTGGCCGTCCTGGGTCCACTGGGTCAGGAACTCGACCGCGCGCGGGTCGGACAGCTTGAAGAAGAAATGCTCCGAGCTCTTCATCACCGGCTTGGCGCCGGACAGCGCCGAGTAGGGGTTGACCAGATCGGTGGGCGCATAGACGGAGCTGCAGACTTCGCAGTTGTCGCCATACTGGTCCTTGGCGTGGCAGCGCGGGCATTCGCCCTTGATGAAACGGTCAGGCAGGAACATGTTCTTCTCAGGGTCGAAGAACTGCTCGATGGTGCGCGTCTCGATAAAGCCGGCGGCCTTCAGGTCCAGGTAGATCTGCTTGGACAGCTCGTGGTTCTCGGGGCTGTCGGTATTGCTCCAGTTGTCAAAACCGATATGGAAGCCGTCGAGGTACTGCTTGCGGCCGGCGGCGATGTCGGCGACAAACTGCTGGGGCGTCTTGCCGGCTTTTTCGGCGGCAATCATGATCGGCGCGCCATGGGCGTCATCGGCGCCAACAAAGTTGACCGCATTGCCCTGCATTCGCTGCGCACGCACCCAGGTATCGGCCTGGATGTATTCCATGATGTGACCGATGTGGAAGTTGCCGTTGGCATACGGCAGGGCGGTGGTGACGAAAATCTTTCGTTGAGACATAGGGTTGCGGAACTTTCTAATCACAGAGAGGACGCAGGCGGGTGGCCGTTGCGGATTCTGGTCACAGGGAGGGCGGCATGGCCAGCCCTCGCGCCCGCAGGCGCTCCAGAACCGGCCAATTCTAGGCGCTTACCGGGCCAGATGGCGCGACCAGGGGATTGGCAGGGCCTGCCGGCCGGCTGCCCCAGCCGAAAAAGGTGCAGACCTCGTCGCGCCGCGCCATCGTGTCGGCCCGGCCCAGCGCCATCAGCGCCCGGGTGTAGCCCGGCTCGAACAGCAGGTAGCTGGCCAGCGCAGCGCTGCCAACATTCTGGCTGTGCACCGACACGCCCATTGCACCCAGCAGCGCCCGCACCGGCGTGGGCAGCTCCTGCAGGTGCGCCAGCGCCAGCGCATCCAGCGACTGCGACGGCGTGATCACCAGCAGATCGAGCGGCCGCAGTGCGCTGCGGGCACGCTCGGCCTCGGGGATCAGGCTCAAGGTGTGGTTGATGCGCTGGGCCCGCTCCACATCGACCGAAAGTGCATCGAGAAAGATCGTGGACAGTGCATGGCCGGCCACCTGGGCCAGCGACGGGAACGGCGGGTGCTCACCCTGGGGCAGGTTCAGCACCTCGTGCGAGCGGCCCACACCGACCACCACAATGCGCTGGGCGCCCAGATGCACCGCAGGGGCGAGCGGCGCGGTCTGGCGCATCGCGCCGTCGCCCAGGTAGTTGTACTGGCCGCGCAGCATCAGCTCGGCGGGCGGGAAGATGAAGGGGATCGACGACGAGGCCATCAGGTGCTGGTGGCTGATGCGGTCCTGGATGGCACGGCGCTGCGTGCGCGACCAGCTGGGGACATGGGGGCCAGCTTCGTAGAAGGTGATGTGCTCGCCGGTGGTGTAGCTCGATGCGGTGATGGCCAACGCCGACAGCGTGCCTTTGCGCAGCAAATGGGGGATTTTCTCCAGGGGCAGCTCGGCCTGCAGCAGCTCCAGCAGCGGGGCGTTGTCCAGCAGCGAGCGGGGTTTGCTGTGGTGCCAGCGGGTCAGCGCCCAGCCCAGGGTCAGCAGGCTGAGCCAGCGCGCCCCGCTGCGCATGACTCCAAAGGCATCGGCACGGTAGACCTGGCTGGTGGAGAAGTTACGCCACACCCGCGAGAGGCGCTGCACCGCCAGGTCGAAATGCTCAGCGCCACAGGCCAGGCCGGCCGCATTGATCGCGCCGGCCGAGGTGCCTACTGCTATCGGGAAAGGCGTGGGCGCATGGTCGGCCCCGGCGTTCTGGCGCAGGCGCGACAGCGCCTGCAACACCCCTACCTGGTAGGCGGCGCGCGCGCCGCCCCCCGACAGCACGATGGCGGTGGCAGCGGAATGGGGGCTGTAGTGCAGAGCGGCAGACATGGGCAGCACCATAGCCGAAACGGGGGTGCGGCGCCAAGTGGCGCTGTCGCTGCGCTATCCGCAATGCCCCATCGTCAGGCTTTCGCCGCCGCCTTTTTCAGCAAGGTCGCCAGTTCCAGGTTCTGCAGCAGCACGATTTTCTGGTCACGGGCAAACGTGCGCGCGTTGTCACTGAGCTCGCCTTGCAGCAGCACATAGACGCTGGCGGCGCCCGCCTGGCTGGCGGCCTCATGCAGCGCGCGCAGGGGCTCGATGCCATGTACGCCGGCCTTGCTGCGCTTGGTTTGCACCAGCGTGGTCTGGCCGTTGCGCGCCAGCTGCAGATCGGCGGCGCCTTGCTGCACCGGGGTGACGGTATAGCCTTCGGCCTGCCAGGCGCGGCTCAGCCAGGCCTGCATGTCGCGGCTGGACAGGGCGCTGGCCTGCGCCAGCAGCGCCTGGCTGGCCGCAGCGCTGGGCTGGTTCCACTGGCGCTTGGCGGCCAAGGCGCCGATCACGAAGAATGGCAGGCTGCCAGCTGCGCCGACAAAGCGGATGTCCTTGGGCAGCAGCGCCAGGCACAGCACCACGATGATGGCTCCGACCACCACACTGATCCACCACGACGAGCGCAGCAAGATCGCAAACACGGAGTTCTCGGCCATTTTCAGTTTCACGGGTGCAGGTCTTTCAAGAGGTGCAGGGGAAAAGCCCAGATTGTCGCTGGTTCGCAAGGGCAAGCGCGGTTCGCTAGACTTATTGCTGTCTCAGGAATAGAAAACACGATGACAGTGACCGAAACCGCGCTACTGGCCGCGCTGGCCAGCGTTCAAGACCCGCATACGGGCAAAGATTTTGTCAGCACGCGTGCCGTGCGCAACCTCCAGATCCATGGCGGCGATGTCGCCTTTGATGTGGAGATGGGCTACCCCGCCAAAAGTCTGGTGCCGCAGTTGCGCAGCCAGTTCGTGGCGGCTGCCAAGGCGGTGCCGGGCGTCGAAAACGTCTCGGTGACCATCAGCAACAAGGTGATCACGCATGCCGTGCAGCGCGGTGTGCCGCTGATCCCCGGTGTGAAGAACATCATTGCCGTCGCATCGGGCAAGGGCGGCGTGGGCAAGAGCACCACCACCGCCAACCTGGCGCTGGCGCTGGCGGCCGAGGGCGCAAGCGTCGGCGTGCTGGATGCCGATATCTACGGCCCCAGCCAGACGATGATGATGGGCGTGGACGGCAAGCCCGAGAGCAGCGATGGCAAGACCATGGAGCCCAAGCTCAACCATGGCGTGCAGGTGATGTCGATCGGCCTGCTGGTCGACCAGGACCAGGCGATGATCTGGCGCGGCCCGATGGCCGTGCAGGCGCTGGAGCAGATGCTGCGCCAGACCAACTGGGCCGGCCTCGACTACCTGCTGATCGACATGCCACCGGGCACCGGCGACATCCAGCTGACTCTGAGCCAGCGCGTGCCGCTGACCGGTGCGGTGATCGTCACCACGCCGCAGGACATCGCGTTGCTCGATGCGCGCAAGGGCATCAAGATGTTCGAGAAGGTCGGCGTGCCGCTCCTGGGCGTGATCGAGAACATGGCGATGCATGTCTGCACCCACTGCGGCCATGTGGAACATATCTTTGGCGCCGATGGCGGCAAGCACATGGCTGCCGACTACCAGCTCGACTACCTCGGTGCGCTGCCGCTGTCGATGCAGATCCGCGAGCAGGCGGACAGCGGTACCCCCACCGTGGTGGCGGCGCCTGACAGCGAAGTGGCGGCCATCTACAAGCAGGTGGCCCGCAGCATCGCGGTCAAGATCGCGCAGCAGGCCAAGGACTTCTCGTCGAAGTTCCCGACCATCTCCGTCAGCAGCAACACCTGATGAACCTGCTCGCTGCCATGCGTTATCTGGCCGCGCTCCATGCGCATGGCCATTTCGCAAGGGCAGCCCAGGCCTGCCATATCACCCAGCCGGCACTGTCCAACGCGCTGCGCGCGCTGGAGGCCGAGTTTGGCGTGGCCATCGTGCGGCGGGGCCGGGTGTTTGCCGGCTTCACGCCCGAGGGCGAGCAGGTGCTGCAGACCGGTCTGGAGATGCTGCAGAGTGAGGCGCGCCTGCGCCAGCGCCTGAGCGCCCAGGCAGGGCAGTTGCAAGGGCAGCTGCGCATGGCGGCCGTGCCCACGGCCATGCCGATGCTGCTGCGCTTTGCCAGCCTGCTGCGCCGCCAGCACCCGGGCCTGGTGCCGGTGCTGCATGCGATGAGTTCCCCCGATATAGAACGTGGCTTGGAAGAGCTGAGCCTGGACCTGGCGCTGGGCTACAGCGACCGCATCCGCCGCCCGCGCACCCATTGCGCGCCCCAGTACCAGGAACACTACTACCTGTTGCAAGCGGCGCCGCACCCGGTCTGCGTGGGCGATACCTTGCCTGCCGCCGAGCCGCTGCGCTGGGCCCAGGCCGCGCAGCAGCCGCTGTGCCTGCTGACGCCCGACATGCACAACCGCCAGATCGTCGAGCGCAGCTTTTTGGCCGTCGGCGTGCTGGTGCAGCCGGCGATGGAGACCAATTCCGTCCAAGCCCTGCTGCAGGCGGTGGGCGAGGGCCAGGTGGCCAGCATCGTTCCGGGCGCCGTGTTGGCCACCGTGCGGCACACACCTGGCCTGCGCGCCTGGCCGCTGGTGGAGCCGGTGGTCGAGAGCGAGGTCGCCTTTCTCTACCAGCAATCGCAGCAGGGCATGCCCGCGATGGAGGCGGCGCGCGCGCTGATGGCGCAGGACGAATGGCAGCAGCAGTGCCTGCAGCATGCCGGCGCCTTGGCAGCGGCCCCGCCAGACCAAGCATAGTTTTGCGAATGCCGGCATTGCGGCATTGAATTTGACGCAGGGCGGGTAGCGGGTTGAAATGCAGGGCTGAGAACGTGTTCACGATCTCTACGCAGCCGCGTTGGAGTGCAATCGGGATGAGTTC
>Ga0308165_1001449_pt1 | contig 33162 bp, 36 predicted proteins | sample PhyWR2_FD_201032 | JGI IMG/M metagenome (GOLD analysis project Ga0308165, IMG submission 201032) | Phyllosphere microbial communities from UC Gill Tract Community Farm, Albany, California, United States - DLSLW.R2 | ecosystem: Host-associated > Plants > Phyllosphere > Unclassified | place: USA... | reverse complement strand
GTGCCATCCGGGGCTTTTTGCAGTTTAATCCGTTGCTGTTGCGATTTTCGCAGCTCTTTCGCAATCGCAGCAGCAAGCTTTCGCCGCCCCGCCGGTGACAGCGCCCCAATCAGCCCGGCGAGCTTATTGTCAAAAGGCTTAAACTCATTCATCCCATTTGCTCACCAGTTCGCCATTGATATAGAGCTCGGTCGGGCGCGTGACCGGCTCGGGTAATGGCGGCTCAGGTGCATAGCTGACGTGCAGCGCGCCGTTCTCCTCCCTGACCAGCGTGCGCTCGGTAAGCTGCAGACTGATACTGAGATCAACGTTGTCACCGTCGTTTAAATCCATCTGGAAGCGGTAGCCCTTTTTGCGCCCCTCATCCGAGGTGCAAATATCCGGCTGATTCTCACGCAGCCACGCCGTCACCGGTACAAAAATCAAATCGGGGTCGCCGACAAAGTCACACACGATCACATTCAGGGTGTAAATCTTTTCGTGCGACAGCGAGGCCGCGAGGCGTGCATCGATATTCCCCTCGTCGGCAAAGATGCGCATCATTTCGGGATTTGTTTCTAACTGCGGCACGGCATCAGTGAGTGCCTTGCGCAGACTTTTCATTTTCTGCATCGATTTTGTCCTGACAGTCTTTAGTGGTCTCGACCTTGAGCGCGCAGGCGGCGAGCGCATTCTCAAGCCTGCGGATATCGGCACTCAAATCGCCGTTAATCGTGGGCTCGCTTCCCGGCATCGGGCAAAGGCTCACTTTCGGGCAGTTGTTGTAAACAATGACCGGCGGAGGCGCAGGCCTTTCGGGTGTGCAACCGGCGCACAGCATCAGGCAAATCAGCGCGATACCAGCGGCGTAAATCTTCGTTTTCATTGAGTAACCTCGTGATAGTTTGTTCGCGCCTTACCGCCTGCTCACCGGCGGCAGTCAGTTCATCAGCGAGCCTGACCTGACCGGCCTCATTCGCCCTGGCGATACGTTGCGACACGGCAAGCTGATTTTTCAGCATCCCGATAGTCGTCTTTTGTTCGGTGGCGACTTTATTCGCCCTGTCGAATGAGCGCCGTAAATTGCCGTTCTCATGACGCAGCCAGAGCACCGACGCCAGCACCAGACCGGCGGCAAGCAATATCACAATGATTCTGGACACAGGCCAGCCTCCTTAATGCGCCGACGGTACGAACAACGAACTATGTTAAACAGGATCAGCCAAAGTAAGTACGTGAATGCGATAAACACCTTGCCCCCGGTAAGCAGGCATAAAACCGTACCAGCAGAAAGAATCAGAGACCAAAATCGACGCCATAGTGGGCGGGGCTTTCCGATAAGAGACCTAAAAATAGCCATGTGTTTTGGCGTTCGGTAAGGGTCAGACTGACTCGCAAACCAGTCCTCATAGCTGACAGCAGCCAGCACACTTCCTCCGATACAAACCAAACAGCCAAATAACGCCCAGACGGCAATAAAATTAACGGCCACACCGTCGGGATTGTTCAAACCCAGCACAAGTAGAACGGCAATCACGACATTAAAAATCAGAGAAGATAACAACGCTTTCATTGAGGTACTCCTTTCATGCAGTAAGCCCATTCCCGCGCACGGCGGTTTTCCAGTCCTTGATTTTTGACGCCATTCACAAACACCCAGCGGGTAAGCTGGTCGCACGCCTGCCACCACTGCTGACGTTTGATAAACGAGACCAGCGTCGAGCGACAGGCCGCGCCGGTTCCAACGTTGAAGGCAAAACTGACCAGCGCGTCATATACGCGCGGCGGCATCTTCACCGGCACGCACACGGCGAGTCGTTGCTCGGTATTGAGCACATCCGCGACGAGGTTCGCCGCCGCCTGTCGTTCGGTGATATTCCCTTTCGGGGTGACACTGGCAGTGTGGCCGATGCCTGACGTCCACACGCCCGCGCTGCACTGGTAAGGCGTCAGGCGACATCCTTCGAGGTCAGCGAGTAACGCCAGCCCCTCTGGCGAGGTGTTCAGCAGACGAAAGTCAGGCATCAGCGCCGCCAGCGCCAGCACGGCGGCCACACTGCATTTTTTAATGATTGAGTTCACGAATAGCCCCCTTATCGAGTCCGAGTGAAATCAGATAGCGATAGGTTTTTCGCTTAAACCAGTAATTCGTCAGCGCGGTAAAAATGGCGCAGCCACCGCCGACATACAGCGCCAGCTTTTCGGGGGACATCGCCCCGAAATACGCCACCCCCACGGCCAGCCAGTAGGCGACAAACGTCGTGATTTTTTCCATGTTCAGTCCCATAGATTCACCGTCTCGGTTTTCGGGGCGCTGTCGGTCTCGGGCAGCTCGATAGCCGTGCCGTGCGGCAGTATGACGCCCAGCTCCGACAGCCCCGGATTCGACTGCAGCACCGTCTCGACCACGCCCCCGGTGCGCCCGTAATAGCGCGCACAAATCACGTCGAGGGTGTCACCCTGCATCGCACAGACCTTCATCAGATTTGCCCCACAATGCAGCGCGCCCTGTCCTGAATGCGCGCCACTGACCAGCGCATATCCCGCCACATTTCATCGATAGTGCTGTCGATACTGTCGGCCTTTTTGTCGCCCTTGCTGGTCGCATCCACGCCGCGATAACGCTCGTAAAGCGTGGCGGTCGTCATCGCGCATACGGCGTTGAAATAGTGGAAACAGCGGACGCTCTCGCCGTCGAGTTCGTCGGTCGGGACATCCGCAAGCGTGGCGTGACCGGCGTCGAGCTGGCGGTCGCGCCAGTCGCGCAGCTCCGCGTTAGTCTCCGCGATGGCGGTCTTAATCGCCCGGCGCAGGCGCACAGGCGAAACGGTCTGCTCAAGGCGCATTTCTTCGCGCACGCGCTTCGGGTCTACATCAGGGAAAAATCCCGTGTTTTTAATCACCGGCTCGCTCACGCCCGGTGGCGGTATCACCACGCCCGGCACGTCCTGCGGCGTTGTTTTGGGCTCAATAATCAGTGTCGTCATGACAACCTCGGAAAATAGGTGGGCGGTGGACGCCGGTCGCAGACAGGGTAATCAATACCCGCATTGACCGGCGTGCCGCCCGGCTCGGGGAGCGTTCGGTTAACCTGCGGCTTTTGCCGCTTTAGGAGGACGTCCGCGCCGTGCCGCCGGTTTAGCGGCAGGTTTGCGCGTGCGTGGTGTAGTCGTTTTGGGCGCGGGCTCTGGCTTCGGTTTAAGCTGGCGCTCAAGCTGTTCGATATCCTTTTTCACGCCGATAGTTCGCTCTAACTGGATCGCACGCTGCAGGTGCACCAGTGCCTCGGGCAGTTTCCCTGTGTCACGCAGCACGTAGCCGGTGATTTTGTGTAGCTTCGCGCGCACGATGTCAGGCATATCTGCACGCTCAGTCAGCGCGAGGGTATCGAGCAGCAGCGCCAGCTCAGGTGACTGTTTTGCGTCACACAGACGCTGTGCGGCAAGCGCCACTTCCTCAGCCAGCAGGCATGGCGTCGGACGGCGACCGACCGGCATCGTCAGGCCATACGTCAGCGCGTAACGGGCAATCTCCAGCGCACCGGCGATATCATCCGCATCGAGACGCCAGAGCATGACGGTCATGACAATGTCATCCTGCGCGCCCTTGCCATTCGCAAGGACACCCGCCACCCACGGCAGATAAAACGGCAGCAGCTCACGCTTTTTGTCAGCCTTGCCCTCATTGGATCGGATTTGTTTTAACGTGCGACAGTCTGCGGCCAGCTTAACGAGCATCTGCTCATAGGCAGTTGCATTGCGCAGCGGAGCAGCGCCCCGCTGTGCAGTTTCAGAGGCCGAGACCCGCATCATATGAAGCGCTGCGGGGCTCGTCATGGCTTACGCTCCGCCGTTCTGGTCAGCAGGTGCAGCGGCGCTTTCTGGTTCAGCAGGCGCGGCAAACTCACCGAGTTTGATGTTTTCAATCAGGCAACCGGCGGCGTAAGCCTCAACCACATAATCGATGTTCATCGACTCGTAGTTTTCGATGCGGTCTTTTTTCGGCTCCTCGATGATGGCGCGGCGGTGCGCGTCGTCCATGAAGTAAATCGACAGGTTATCGAGGCGCGTAATCATCAGCGCATCCGCCGGGAAGTACGGCACACGCACGGCGGGCAGGTTACCGATACGCTTCTGGCTGATAATGATGTCAGCGGCCAGTGATTCGGTGTTTGGCTGCGTCTTGTTGACGATCGGGAAATATTTATCCGCGAGCAGCTTGCGACCGGTGATGACCACGAGCTCCGGGTCGTCCTGATAAATCTCGTCAATCAGGTTGGTGGTGGCGTCCATCACCAGCGCGTCGAGGTTGGCATAATCGCCGTTTTCACCCACGCGGATCACCGCCGAAACCACATCGCCGTTTGCATCGGTGATTTTCGACATCACGCGTGCCGGAGCTTCATTGCGGTACTTCTGCAGCCAGCCCACCGCCACATCCTGCAGCATCGGATGCGTCTTGCGGTTTGAGGTTTCCGCGCGGGTGACGCCGTTGAAACCGGCCATGATGAAATCGAGCGACTGACGCTTGATGATCGCGTCACGGATACGGGTCTGGAAGTCCTGGAATCGAGCCCACAGGTCGAGCTGTTTGTAACGGATATGGAAATCAAAGTTGATTTGCGCACATTCGTATTTGTTGGATTCCAGCGCCGTGAAATCGGCGGTCTTACGCTCATCATCACCGGCGGTGTCGGCGGTGCTCGCAATGGTGCCGTTGACGCCCACCCCGACCTTTTCGCCTTTCAGCTCATCGACCGGCACAATGTTGATTTTGGTCAGAAACGCGGATGACACCTGCAGGGTATTCATCAGGGTCTGGGTCACAGACGGCTCGACGGTGAATTTCTTCGCCACGTCGTCGGTTTCAACGCCGTTCAGCTCCGCCACGCGGGACAGGTAAGCATTAAATTTAAAGCGGGTCTCTTTACGCATGGGTATTCCTGTTTTTTTTAATTTGTCAGATGTCAGGCCGGGCAATACACCCGGCACGTGGATCAGCAGTTGGTCAGCAGCTCGTCGCCCGTCCCGCCTTTTGATTTCTCGCGGCGCGGCTGGCTCAGACTTTCGGTGTTATCGAGGGTGCTTTTCAGGGAGGAAAATGCCTGCGCGCTTTCCTCGGCTTTTTGGGTCACGTCCTGCTTAAACTGCGCAAAGGTGGTCTCAAGCTCCGCGATGCGCTGGTCAGTCGCGCTGAGACTGGTCTGTACCAGTTCAGAGACTTCCGTCACCGCCTCATGCACGTCAGCAAAACGCGCGTCGTCGCTGACCTGCTTGCGGCTGAAAATGGCTTTGACCTTGTCGGTCAGGCTGTTGAGCACGGTGTCGGGGACGTCCTCAAATTCCAGCTCCGCCAGCGTGGCAACGGAAAACAGGTCGTCAGGCTGGTCTTTTTTACCGGCGAGCGGGTTCTGCGTGGCCCGGCTGCAGAATTCGAGGTATTCGGTGCCGAGGCTTGCCGGATCATCGGTAACGGCGAGGCCAATCAGGTAACACTTGCCGCTATTTGAGAAATTCGGGCGAATTTCCATGGAGGTGTAAACCTTCTGACCGGCACGCACCATGCTCACCAGCTCGTCGAGCGGGGCGATTTTGCCAAACAGCGCTTTCTTGCCGTTCAGTGCAGAGTCATCGCTAATGATTTCCGCTTTGACTTCCGTCACATCGCCATAGCGCTTAAACGGGCTGTCAGGCCAGAGACTTTTGATATGTTCCAGATTGATGCGACAGCCATACACACGCGGGTCAAAGGTGTCCGCCATGTCCTGAATGTCATCGCCGTTAATCACGCGGCCATCGCAGGTGTCACCCTCGACGCCGATGCGAAACCACTTAGAAACTTTCTTTGCCATTGTTCAGGTGTCCTGATGTTGGGTTTTCGGTTCGGGTGTAGTGTCCCGACTCCGCCCCGCATCAGCCACCGCTTGCAGAAGTGCAACCCCTGACACAACAGGGGGTTAGCGATAAAGACCCGTTATTTCCTTAGCCTTGCCCGTATTCACCGACACGAGGCAACCATGACCATTTCAACTGACCTCTCCCTTTTGCATGACCCGCGACGACAGGCGCGCCTGCTTTTCTGGCAGGGTTTTTCCGTGCCGCAAATCGCCGACACTCTGCAGATGAAGCGCCCGACGGTGCAGAGCTGGAAGCAGCGCGACGAATGGGAGGAAACCGCCCCGCTCAATCGCGTGGAAACGACGCTTGAGGCGCGGCTGATTCAGCTGTATGCCAAGCCTGACCTGACGGCGCATGACTTCAAGGTCGCTGATTTTCTGTCACGCCAGATGGAGCGACTCGCGCGCATCAATCGCTACGGCCAGACCGGTAATGAGGTGGATTTAAATCCCAACATTGCGAGCCGCAACAAAGGGGATCGCAAAAAGCCAAAACGTAATTATTTCAGCGAGGAGGCAATTGAGAAGCTGGAAGAGATTTTCCTCGACCAGTCGTTTGAGTATCAGCTCAACTGGCACAGGGCAGGCATCGCGCACCGTATTCGCCACATCCTCAAATCGCGCCAGATTGGCGCAACATTCTACTTTGCACGCGAGGCACTGCTGCGCGCGCTGAAAACCGGACAAAACCAGATATTTTTGTCAGCCAGTAAAACGCAGGCTTACGTGTTCCGAAAATACATCATCGCCTTTGCCCGTCTCGTCGACGTCGACCTGTCAGGCGACCCGATTGTCATCGGCAACAACGGCGCAGAGCTGATTTTCCTCGGGACTAACTCCAACACCGCGCAGAGCCATAACGGCGACCTGTACGTCGATGAAATTTTCTGGATACCCAACTTTCAGCGGCTGCGCAAAGTGGCGTCGGGCATGGCATCACAGTCGCACCTGCGCACCACGTATTTCTCGACCCCGTCCACGCTGGCGCACGGTGCTTATCCGTTCTGGTCAGGCGAGCTGTTTAACCGGGGGCGCAGCAACCGCGACGAACGGGTCGACATCGATATCAGCCATAAGGCGCTCGCCGGTGGCGTGCTCTGCCCGGATGGTCAGTGGCGGCAGATTGTCACTATCGAGGATGCGCTCGCCGGGGGCTGCACCCTGTTCAATCTGGATCAGCTCAAACAGGAAAACAGTGCCGACGATTTCCGCAATCTGTTTATGTGCGAATTTGTCGACGACAAGGCGTCGGTATTCCCGTTCGAGGAGCTGCAGCGCTGCATGGTCGATGCGATGGAAGAATGGGAGGACTTCGAACAATTTGCCGACCGTCCGTTTAACTGGCGTCCGGTCTGGATTGGCTACGACCCGTCACACACCGGCGACAGCGCAGGCTGTTCGGTACTGGCTCCGCCGCTGGTTGCCGGGGGCAAGTTCCGCATCCTTGAGCGTCACCAGTGGAAAGGAATGGATTTTGCGGCGCAGGCGGAGGCCATCAGGTCACTCACTGAAAAATACACCGTCGACTATATCGGCATCGATGCGACCGGCATCGGCCAGGGTGTTTACCAGCTCGTGCGCTCGTTCTTCCCGGCGGCGCGCGCCATCCGCTACACGCCTGAAATGAAAACCGCGATGGTGCTGAAAGCCAAAGACACCATTCGACGCGGGTGTCTGGAATATGACGCCGGTGCGACCGACATCACGCAGTCATTTATGGCCATTCGCAAAACCATGACCAGCAGCGGGCGCAGTTCGACCTATGAAGCGAGTCGCAGCGAAGAGGCCAGCCACGCGGATATCGCGTGGGCGACCATGCACGCCCTGTTAAACGAACCGCTTTCCGCCGGGAGCGGGATGCACTCAAACTCAATTCTGGAAATTTACTAAGATGGCAAAACCTAAATTTAAACCGAGCGTCACGACCGCCAGCGCACCGCAAAAAATGGAGGCGTTCACCTTTGGTGAGCCCTCCGCCGTGATGGACCGCCGCGATATTCTCGATTATGTCGAGTGTGTTCATAACGGGAAATGGTACGAGCCGCCGGTCAATTTCTCGGGGCTGGCGAAAAGCCTGCGCGCCGCCGTACACCACAGCTCACCGATTTACGTGAAACGTAACATTCTGGCGAGCACCTACATCCCGCACCCGTTGCTGTCGCGTCAGGATTTCAGCCGACTCGTGCTTGATTATCTGGTCTTTGCCAACGGCTATCTTGAGAAGCGCATGAGCGTCACCGGCCAGCTCATGAAGCTGGAAACGTCGCCTGCGAAATATACCCGCCGTGGCGTCGAGGATGATGTTTACTGGTACGTGTCGAGCTTTACGCACCCGCACGAATTTGCGCGCGGCTCGGTGTTTCACCTGCTTGAGCCCGATATTAATCAGGAGCTTTACGGAATGCCGGAATACCTGAGCGCACTGAATTCCGCCTGGCTGAATGAGTCCGCCACGCTGTTTCGTCGCAAGTATTACCAGAACGGCGCGCACGCTGGTTACATCATGTATGTCACCGACGCGGCGCAAAGCAGCACCGACGTCGAATCCCTGCGTGATGCGATGCGTAATTCAAAGGGACTCGGGAATTTTAAAAATCTGTTTTTCTATGCGCCCAACGGAAAACCGGACGGGATTAAGATCGTGCCACTGAGTGAAGTCGCCACCAAAGATGATTTTTTCAATATCAAAAAGGTGAGCGCCGCTGACCTGCTTGATGCGCACCGCGTGCCGTTCCAGCTGATGGGCGGCAAGCCCGAGAATATCGGCTCAATGGGTGATGTCGAGAAGGTGGCAAAGGTGTTTGTGCGTAACGAGCTGTCACCACTGCAGGAGCGTTTCAAAGAGGTTAACGACTGGCTCGGGATGGAGGTGATCCGCTTTAAAGATTACAGCCTTGAATCAGAATAAAACCCGCCCAAAATGCCGCCTCCGGGCGGCATCATCACAGACTGCCTCAGACGCGCCACACGCAACGCATTTATCAGACAACCCCGTCACGAGCCAGCGAAGCGGCAGCGCCGTCAGGATGCTCGCAGGCGGACACAATTAAATGCTGTCACCACCTCTGGCGCGCAATGCTTTCCCCGCCACGCCTGCCCGCTTAATGGGTCGGTTTTAATGCAGGTGCATCATATCAGGCGAGTCGCGTCATCATTGGCGCTCACAGGCTAAAATCAATCCCCATGACTAATGCATATAAATGCACATAAACACTCCCATTTCAATCCTTATTAACAGCAGAACCTACCTTGATGTCCAAAATGGTTTTATATGACATAAGTCTCAGTTTTGTCCCATCTACAAAGGCTGTCGTATCTTTAGATTGACCCTCTAAAAAACGAATATGATAATCGCAGCTTAATTTTCACATGTAATTGATAGGAGATATATTCATGATTGAGAACGAAGTGGCAAACGATAAGCTTTTAATTAAAAAGAGAAGTGTAAAAGATTTAGCTGATTATATTCGAATTCGCTCGGGGACAACACCGAACTACGCATTATTTTTAGGCGCTGGAGCCTCAGTTACATCAGGGATTAGGACTGGATTTGACTTAGTTCAAGAGTGGCGAAGAGAGATTTATCAAAGGCTTTCGCCTGAACCATATTCATCGCCAAAAGAATCAACTAACTGGCTTTCCAAAAACCACCCGGACTGGTATGAACAAAGTAATGAATACTCTTCATTATTTGAGAAGAAATTTGACTTACCATCTCAGCGCCGACGATTTGTTGAACTTCAGGTCGACAAAAAACTCCCATCTATTGGTTATGCCTATTTAGTTGAATTATTTGAATCAAACTATTTCGACACAGTATTCACCACTAATTTTGACGATCTAATTAATGAGGCATTTTACCAATTTTCCTCTGACAGACCATTACTGTGCGCGCATGACTCTTCAATTAAAGGTATATCCGTAACATCATCTCGTCCCAAAATAATAAAGCTTCACGGCGATTACTTATTCGACAGCATTAAAAGCTCTCTTAAAGAGACTGAGTCTCTAGAAAATAACACCAGAGAAAAACTTGATGAGTTCGCAAAAGAATATGGTCTTATTTTTGTGGGTTACGCTGGGAACGACAACTCAATTATGGATGTACTTAAACATCTCCTTAAACAGGATGATTATTTGCGAAATGGTATATACTGGTGCAAAAGAAAAAACGATCAAATATCACCTGAGTTATTTAAACTACTTAATCAAGAAAAAGTGTACTGGGTTGAGATCGAAGGCTTTGATGAATTAATGGCCGAATTAACTCATGAGCTTGGAAGCGAACTTTCTTTGAGTGGCGCACAAAAATCAACAAAGAGAGAGAGGATGATTCAAAACTTTATAACCGATGAATACCTATTAAACAAGAACCACTTCATTAATAATGATTTAATAAAACTGAAAAAACACTCTCTAACCCAAGATATTTCAGCCCTTATAAACGAGCTATCCGAGAGCGATAATGACAGTCAAAAAATACCAGAAGAAGATTTCAAAAACTTACTCTACATTGACAACTTAACAAAAGAGAGAAAATATACTCTAGCGGAAGATAAACTAGTTAAATTCATAAAAAACGACATCAATGACAACATGAAATCCAAATACCTTAGAAGGTTAATAGATATTAAGGAGGACCAAGGCGACACAAAAATCGCTTTGGAGTACAGTGACCAATTAATTGACCTGGATGAATACAACATTTCGTATGCTTTATCAAAAACAAATATATTTCCAGAAATAAACGATAAAATTCACTATTTAAAAAGCTTACTCCCAAAATTCCCTTACAGCATTGATTTGAAAAATCATTTATGCAGAATTTCCCTCGCTTATCTTGAAGAGGAAAATGAGGATAATGATATTATTACATTCGATGAAATCACTAAACTCCTTTCCTCAAGCCTGGCGCAAGACAACAGCTTAGACAACAGAGCCTGGCGTTTAAAATACAGCCTCTATAAATGCCAACACATATCCAATCATAATAAAAAAGAAAGAGATGAATTAATAGATGGCCTATTATCTGAAATTAAAAATATAAACCCACTTCATGACACTTATTTCTTCATTTACTCATCACATGTTGGAGAAGGAAAGAAAAAGGATGAAATCCTCGCATGCATTGAAACGCTTTCTAACGCTTACAACATATCGTCAAAAAACAAAAAGAAGAATATATTAAAGCACCTTTCATCAATTCATCTACATCTTTTTGAGACTGAAAATGCAATAGAAACACATGAAATAATGAACAAATTCATTATTAAATATGATGACGATAAAGAGATATCCAATATTGCACCATTTATAATCTTCAAGGCTCGATATGAAATAGGGTGTAATAAAGACATCTTTAAAGGCATTGAATTAGCAAAAGAAGCCATTGACAGCCCTTGGCGCAACAATCATATTGAAAGTATTTTTGACATATTAATCATTGATAATGAAAACATCCCCATGTTGGAAGCATTCCTGTCAAACCTACCAAGGGACACATCAGAAATATTACTGTTGAGGTTGAGATCAGAGATACTTACGCGGCAAAAAGATTACTCCGGCGCTATTAAAATGCTTGATGAAGCTCTCAATAAAAAATGGGACATAGGAAGTTACTCCTTAGCAAAAATATATATAAACCTTTTAGCCGAAGACTATCACCAAGCTGTAAAAACCGCTGATGATAACCTCGGAAAAATTAAAGATTATCGAGAAAAAGATGCACTTATAATCAATCGTGAGATTGCTCAAAAAAAATTGGGGAATGTAATTAAGAAACATGAAGTACTTTCCATAATTGGACACCAGCAATCCAAAGGTGAAGTAGCCATGTGTGCTTTCTTCCTTGTTGGTGATGAACTTAATGCTAACAGACAGCTTCAGACTTGCATTGAGAATGATTACATGTGTTACTTCAGATTCAAAGAATGGCCTGCACTCCCTGAAAATATCCTATCTCGCTTCCAACTAACCAAATCCAAAGTAGCGTAAAAATTATGGCAGGTGGTAATTCACCTGCCATAAACACATTCATGTTATTAAAAATAAGATTTTATATTGCATCACATCGTCATTATGACTATTAAATCTATCACTCCCCATAACCATAGATTTAATTTGTTGATGTTCTTTTACTAAAATCACAGAATCATTGAATAGTTTCTTTCCACAGTTATTGACAGGACTCCGAGGCGCGGCAATGCCGCTTTTCAAATTCAAAGGCTCAACGGCCAAAAGCTTTGGAACGATGCGCCATTCGGCTGTCCGGGTAACACGTACCAGCTCAGAGCCCAAGTGCGGGGCGTAGATGCCCACAACTCTCTCTATATCCTCTTCGTAGGCGTTGACCTCGTCAGTCACGTTACGGGCCACACGGACGGTCTGGCTATCACGTGGAACATTCGCCCCACCCTGCGCAGCGATATACAGGTCAAATTCACCCTCATCAGCTGCAGCTCTTGTCGCCTCGACACGCTCATCGAATTCATCAGCAATGCTCACCCCACGAGGCAGTTTGCGCAGCTCGCGATATGCACCCATCGTCGGCAGGCCAATAGATTTGAATTGCGGGATGCGCCACGTTGACGCCCATGCGGTTACAGCAGCGGCAGTATCAGTGAGAGGCTTGCCTGTATCGTGATCGACCTGACCATCGAGCGCGTAACCATCGATATTCTTCGCAATGTATTTTGCTATGTAACCGGCTGCGCCACCTTGATTGAGGTGTTTCGCCTCAAAGCGCTGTGCGGCAGCGCCCTTTTCATCGCCATCCTCTTTTAAGGCATAACGGCGCATGATTTCAGTGATGTGTTTGCGTTGCTCAGGTTTGCAAAAAAGCATCATGTGCCAGTGCGGCGTTCCGTCATGATGCGGCTCGACAACGCGCATCCCGTAGACCTGCAAATCATTATCTTTAAAAGCTGTACGCATCAGACTCCAGATACGGCACAAATACCGCTGTCCATCCTTCGGCGTAAAGGCGGTTTCATTCCAGCTGTGATTAAGTTGCACCGTCTTTTTATCCCCCTTTCCAACCTGACGTGTCGGGTGATACTTCGATGGCGTGGTGATAGTGATGAACATCCCGACGTCACCCTGCCCGGCCGCATAGCGTTCAATGCCTGCGATAGTGTTCATCAGTTCCATACGACGGATTTCAGGGTTTGAAATACTTCCCATGACTTTGCTGATGAGATCGATGCGCTCACCGGTCACTTTGTTTTCCAGTTCGCACGATCTGAGGTATTCGAGGTTAGCCAGGCGGCGAGAATGCACGTCGCGGATCGCCGTTCTGCTGGCGTATGGAGAACGGTCTTTATTCACCTCACCGGCTGCAATCAGCAATGCCTCGTGCCAGCGCATACGCTGCGCCTTAAACTGGTTAATCCACCATTCATCGTTAATCAGACGAGCAACAGCGGAAAATGCCTGGCGAATTGTGATCTGCCCTTTGCGGTATTTTTTCCAGAACATCGGGGTGATATTGAATGCACGCGCTGCACCGGCAACATGACCATATAAATGCGCCTGCGCCTCATCGGTGAAAAGAGTCTCTTTACCGCCGTGAGCATCTGCCCAAGCGTCGCTTAATTCTTCATAAGCAACATAGAGCTGCGAAGCGATACGAGCTGCAAACTTTTTGAGCGCCTTGTCACTCATACCAGGTAAACGCGAATAGCTTTCGCGCTCGCTCATGAAGAGTAGCGAGGCGGTCTCGTTCATTCCGTTAAGCTGATTGACCCGCTCAAGACGCGGCCCCACCCTTTGCTCAACGGTGTTCTTAAGGAAATAGAAACCATGAAGTGGGCTTTTAGTACGACGGATAAAGTCATACCGAGAGTTGAACAACGTTTTTAAGACGTATGGCAGGCGATTAACTTTACCTAAAACACCTTGCACCTGACGGAATTCGCCACATGTAAGGGGTCTGTCACGGCCAATTGCAGAGCGTGGAGCATTCCAGGGATATGCACCGACGAATGTATCATCGGTGTGCTTCGAGAAAGGAGGCGGTGGCGAGGGGGCAATACGCCCCCGAGGTTCAGCGGCCATTTGAAGTGAAGGCGTCCAGACATTGCTTCGCTACGCGCTCAATCTGAGTTTCAAGCGCCGAGAAACGAGTGGCGTCTCCCGTTAAAAGGTCATGTAAAACAAGACCGGAAACGAGCTTAGAAATTGTCGGGTAGTAACCCACTACATCCAGCCATTCCTTACCTTCATTCTTGCCGGATGTAGCGGTTTTCTTTTCCTGCAAAATAAATTGATAGCGGTCGCTAGTAATGACGTACTGGTTATTTATCTCGATGCGTATGCTCATTTTTACTTCCTGTTAAAAGTTGTTAATCCGCTCTTCCGAAAATCGAGTTGTGTAACTTTTCCGACTCCTGACCTAATAACTCGATAATCTCGGTGCGGTTTAGTTCTGACTTACTGATGTGCGCGATAAGACCGTCGAACTGAGAAGAGAAACGGGTCGCTGTGTCGCGTTGTGCTTCGCTTACTGCCTGCGCCAGAAGTACCGAATACATGCCCCGCTGCGCTGTATTTTGTTTTTGCATTTGCCTATCTCCAGACAAAAGGAGTCCCCACGCTGTAAGGCGCGTAATAAAACGAATCCAGATTAATTAATGTAAATACTGCTCAGGTTTTACCGCGGTTAAAATGGTTGGCGCGTACTCGAAAAGGCTAAACAGCTCTCGCAAAGCGCGGAATAGTTTGTCACGCCAATAGCATTCCTCTTCGTTCAATCGCCAGTGCGGCATACTGAACTCCTGATCCGTAAGACCTGCATGGCGGAAAAGAGAACGTCTTTGACTAACCGTAAGACGGCTAATGAAGGTTGCCTTAGTCGAGCCATGCTGGCGAAACCGACTGAATGCGAATCTCAGTTCATCCAGAGCACAGACAAGACGCTCGCGATCTGCTTCGTCCATTTCCTCTAAGCGCATAACTGAGTGACGCTGTTTTAACTGAGCGTGAAAACAAACGGTTAGTCGTTCGCGCTCCATCATTTGATTGTAAAAATCACAGGTGTCCTGCCAGCGTGGTTGTGCCAGATACTTACCGACCAGACCCCGAAGCGCAGCCGGTTGTTTCTGGATCACATCAAGAGTCATGACAGTCATAACCACAGCCCTCTTTTTTTGACCAGGCGGCGAAGCGTCTCAATAACGCCAGGCTTACGAGTGCGGATGATGATGCCCTTACGGCCGCGCCCGTGAGTGATAGTGAAGTTCATCGGGCTAGGGCTTTCATTACGGAGAAACTGAGCAATACAACGAGGCTCCTTTGTACGTTCGATATTCATTAACGTGGATCTCCTAAACCAAGCCACATTAGCCACCCTTCTCGAATCGCTTTCGGGCGGCTCTCATAAGCCATTTTCATGCCGTTGTTCCACGCAGGAAGGTAAACCCAGTATTCCCCAGCTCTTCCACTTGTTGACTGCGGATCGGTCATCTCAACTATGGGTAATTTGCCCTTCTCAATCATCCCTTTGACAGCTGCGGGAGTTTTACCAATAAGACGCGCGAATTCCTGGTATGGAACGGCGTCGCTCGCACTATCAATGAACCTATTCATTTGTGAGTATTCCTCGTTAGTGTTTTAATTGCTCCCAATGGCTTTTAATTGCCATATTGGAGCCATTAACTTGCGATAACGAACTGAAGATTACTCTGTTATCGTTTTTCTATCAATAGTGGAGTGTTAATTACGATGATACCCGTCAATGAGAAGCTAGCCATCATGCGTGAGTCAGAACGTATGAATAGAAAAGAATTCAGTGACTTAACTGGCGTTCCATACAGCTCTCTTTCGAGTTACGAGAAGGGTGTAAAAGATATGGGCATACAGGCAGTGATGAAGATTTTGAACCATCCACAGTTCAAAAAATACACTATGTGGTTTATGACAGAGTCGATATCACCTGAAGCTGGGCAAATTGCACCGGCTCTCGCGCACTTTGGGCAGCAGACAACAACGTCACCCCACTCAGACCAGAAAACTGGCTAACAATTTACGGCGCTTATTTGTGCAGTAAATGCACGGTGAGCTTTTGTTATGTAAATCAGGAAATTGCAGTACGCAGTAACATCATCGGGAGGCTTTATGTCTGTTAAAAAGCTCGATGATGGTCGATATGAAGTGGACATTAGACCTGCAGGGCGCAACGGAAAGCGCATCCGCAGAAAGTTCGATAAGAAAAGCGAAGCTATCGCTTTCGAAAAGCATACTCAGTACAACCATCACAACAAAGAATGGTTGGCAAAACCGACAGATAAGCGGCATCTGTCAGAACTGACAAAAATCTGGTGGGAGTTGAAAGGTAAGCATGAGACTCACGGTCGAGATTACTTGGGCAAGATTGAGTTGTTCACCAAGATAACCAATGACCCATGTGCCTTTCAGATTACAAAATCATTGATAAGCCAGTACAGCTCGGTACGACGTTCTCAAGGTATTAAACCATCGAGTATAAATCGCGATTTAACCTGTCTTAGCGGGATGTTTACCGCATTGATAGATGCAGAGCTATTTTTCGGGGAGCATCCTTTCCGAGGCCTGAAAAGGTTGAAGGAAGATAAACCGGAAACTGGATATCTCACACAAGAAGAGATCGCCGAGCTCCTTTCTAAAGTAGACGGGGATAATAAAAAAATCGCGATTCTTTGCCTAAGCACCGGCGCGAGGTGGAGCGAGGCAGCAAAACTGAAAGCGGAAAACATCATTCAAAATCGCGTAACGTTTGTTAAGACAAAGACCAACAAACCGCGAACTATTCCGATATCTGAGGAGCTGGCGACAGTGATCACTGCAGGTAAGCGTGGCTTTCTGTTCACTGACGCAAACTATCCAGCGTTCAGACGGCTGATGAAAGAGCTGAAACCCGACCTGCCACCGGGTCAGGCTACACACGCATTGCGTCACAGCTTTGCTACTCACTTTATGATTAACGGAGGCAGTATTATCACGCTTCAACGGATTCTCGGGCATTCACGGATTGAGCAGACAATGACCTATGCACACTTCGCCCCTGAATACCTGCAGGACGCGATAACGCTCAATCCTTTACGCGGTGGCACTGACGCTCAGAGTGTCCACACAGTGTCCACGCTTGAGTGATTTGTAGTGGTTTTCAGTGGTCTTGTGTGCCGCGCAAACCCGCATTGCACCGCTGAAAGCCCCTGTTATAAGGGCGTAAAAACGCCCTTACGCAGGCTTATTTTTTTGCCTTCAGCAAACTATTTCAAACAAAACACGCATTTCGAGAATGTAAGGTGACATTTAGCCGCCAGCCTTTTTCGCGAGCGCCCTACAGTCGAAAAGTTCGAATCAACAAATATTTAGACTCCAAGCGCATCACGGATTGCGGCTTCCATTTTCTCCGGGGCGGTGATCGGTGCAAAACGCTTGAGCGGTTTACCATCACGTCCAATCAGGAATTTCGTGAAGTTCCACTTGATCCGCCCACCCAGCACGCCGGGCAACTCGCTTTTGAGATAACGAAACACCGGATGCGCTGCGTTTCCGTTGACCTCGACTTTCTCAAACATCGGGAAACTCACCCCGTAGTTAATGTGACAGGTCTGCGCAATTTCGTCGGCACCGCCGGGTTCTTGTTTTCCGAACTGGTTGCAGGGGAAACCCAGCACCACTAAACCCTGGGCGGCGTATTTCTTGTAAAGGGCTTCAAGGCCGCCATATTGTGGCGTGAACCCACACTGGCTGGCGGTATTAACGACCAGAACCACCTTACCCGCATAGTCATTCATAGAGATAATCTTTCCGCCAAGGCTGGTGGCTGTAAGTTGATAAAAAGACATCATGACGAAAACCTCATAGTAGAACCCTTTCAGGCATCCCAGATTATAGAATCTTGTTTTTAACATGTACGCTTCTGGTTGTGAGTTCAATTGTTCTCACAACGGGTTAAGACATTACTCATATCTCGATGTATTCATTAACGGAGCTAAAGTCATTTATCCTTCATGAGTGAGGGTCAGATGGATCCGCAAAAAAGGGCGATTTAGAAATGAGATCAATCGTCCACAGGCTAGTTGCGTCTTAAAGGATTGTTATACCGTTTAATGAGGTTGAAGGAGACGGATTACCTTCATGTATGCGAATATCCTTCGTAAATCTTTATGATGGTATTGCGGTTATGTTCTCTGTTCCCTTTCCTGTTATGACTTTATTTGCGCTATTGATTTTAATAGTCATGGCGCTATTCCCTGAGAAAAAACGCCACAACGGGACTCTGCGTTTTCTTATCGCCTGTACTGTTCTTCTGTCTGTAGGTACGCTGCGCTGGGAATATGAGTCAGACATGCTCAGGAATATTCAATCTGTCCTGGCACTATTTCTTCCCCCTCTCGCCTGGCACAGTTTTATCTCAATGACTGATACTCATCAGCATCGTCGCTGGCTTTTGTTGCTTTTACCTCCAGCCATTGCATTATTGTTCAGGATTTTTTGGCCAGCCGCGACAGATTTCATCCTCTTTATCCTATTTACGGGATACGGATGTGGCCTCTTTCGCATTGCATGGCAGGGGGAGAGTAAATTCACGCTGAGCCGACTGGCAGAGTCAACGCATCCCGTTAAGATGGCTTTTTTAGCAGGCTCTTTTCTGTGTATATCGGCACTAACAGATCTTGCGGTGACATTTGACTTCAGCATCAACGGTGGAAAGCAGGCACCGGGTATGATTGTCATTTCCCAGATGATACTCCTTCCCCTCATCGCCGCGGCTATTGTCAGTGCAGGAAGGACAGCTGTATCAGGAAATGATAAGCGGGAAGAAACGTCTCCCGAAAGTATTGTTATCCCCGCAGAAGAGTTTGAAGAGATTTATACTCGACTCGAGAAACAAGTGCGTGAGACACAAATTTATCTTAATCCCGACCTCACTCTAAATATTCTGGCGAGAAAAACAGGCATACCTGCACGTCATCTTTCAGGCGCAGTTAATTCGGTGAGTCAGTGCAATGTTTCGCAGTGGATCAATGGCTTCAGGGTTGAACGGGCAAAGGAATTGCTGTTAAGCACACGGTTGCCCGTAACGGATATCATGCTGGAGTCTGGATTCACGACTAAATCAAATTTTAATCGTGAGTTTCTCAGAGTTTCTGGCGTGTCACCTACCTCTTTCCGCCAGAAGGTGCAGAGTAATCAAGTGAAGAGTTCAGGAATGCACTGATCTTACCAACCAGATTTTGATGAATATCCGATCTCTTTCCCTGGAGTCCATCCTGGCATACCACCTCATCGCCAGGTGATTCTTCTTTCAGGAGACGTTCAGCACCGGGTTTACAAAGCTGCATGAAACTGAAATGCGTGGCACCTTCGATGACCTCATATTGCCTCCAGTTCGGTTTCATATTGGCACTAAGGTATCCCGACTCCTCTTCTGCAGGTAATTCTCCTGGTTTGTCAGCCTGCGCGGCTAAAATTAAGACGGGAGTCGTCATGGCATTCAGACTCTGAGGGGTGAAACCCGGCGCGAGTCCCAGATCAAGAGAAACGACAGCCCGGACTCTTTCATCCCTGTGATTTGCAGAGAGTTTGTCCACGGACAGCATTTCATTGATGCCAAGTTTTTTTATTAACCGGCAGTCACCACGTTTGGAATGGTTTTGACAATCTTTGATAAAGAGAGAAGGAGAAAATCGCGCACCTGCCACTGACATGACTGTCCATCCACCAAGGGAATGCCCTAAAGCAGCAATACGGTTTTTGTCCGTTGCGCCAAATAGCGCGGGCGATTCACTGACAAAATCGATGACCTGGGAAATATCGTGCGGGCGTCGCCACAGCTTTTTAGCCTCTATCGGGTTCTGATCAAAAGTAGTCGTACCCGGATGGTCCGGGGCGGCAACAATATATCCTTCCTCTGCCATCGCCGCAGCAATCCAGGAAAGATTCCGCCAGTTTCCGTTATATCCGTGTGAAATAACCAGCAGAGGATGTACTCCGGGTAATGGTGGTGCATCGGGGTTTACCGTAACGCCAACGAAAGCGGGATTGCTTCCTACATTAACCGGTTTTCCCTTAGTAAAAGTTGGATACCACACAGCCAATTTTAAAGTTTCGGACTTGGAGTCTGATAGCGTTATCTGACGAAAACCCGGAGATGCCTGCACTTGTAAGCAGTAAAGGAACACAGAAAATAAACAAAAAGCTCTTATGCACATCATAAATAATCCTGTAGAGATGAATTGTGCAATTTGTATATATCAGGTTCGAAATTCAGGCGTCCTGGAACACGATTGAGGTCGTAAAAGGGGTTTTTCCGGCTTTTTTATGTACAACACTGACAGTAAAGTGCCTAAGTGCTACTCCTCTTGCGAATGACATGCCTACATAGGGTGGAGGTGGTAATATCCGCCCCCGGGACAAATCCGACAGTCACGACATCAACACCACAAATCGATTCGGGACTTATTGTGACCCTTTCATCCTGTTCTTACGCGCTTTTCCCTTCCCTGAGATACACTCTTGATAGAGCTAAATAGGGAGCACCGTGGATGGCGACATATCCGGAAAGTTTACTGATCCTCAACGGCAAAAGTGCCGGTAACGAACTGCTGCGCGAGGCAATTGCTGAGCTGCGTGATAACGGCGTGATTATTCACGTTCGCGTCACCTGGGAAAAAGGCGACGCCGCACGTTATATCGAAGAAGCCTGCCAGTTGGGCGTTGAGACCGTTATCGCAGGCGGTGGCGACGGCACTATTAATGAAATCGCGACCGCGCTTATCGAGCGAGATGCGGCACAGCGTCCGGCGATGGGGATTTTACCGCTCGGAACGGCCAATGATTTCGCCACCAGCGCAGGGATCCCGGAAAGCCTGGATAAAGCGCTCCAGCTGGCGATTGTGGGTAAAACTGCGGCGGTGGATATTGCCCAGGTTAATGATAAAACCTGTTTTATTAACATGGCGACGGGCGGTTTTGGCACGCGGATCACCAGCGAAACGCCGGAAAAACTCAAAGCAGCGCTCGGCGGCGTGTCGTATTTGATTCATGGTCTGATGCGGATGGATATGCTGAAGCCCGACCGCTGTGAAATTAACGGCGAGAATTTTCACTGGCAGGGTGATGCGCTGGTGATTGGCATCGGCAACGGGCGACAAGCAGGTGGCGGACAGCAACTTTGCCCCGATGCATTGATTAACGACGGTTTGCTGCAGCTACGTATTTTTACCAGCGATGGATTACTGCCAGCGCTGTTCACCACACTGACTAACCCAGAAGAAAGCCCCAATATTCTCGACGGTCAGTCCGAGTGGTTTGAAATTATCGCCCCACACGGTATGACGTTTAATCTGGACGGCGAGCCGCTGAGCGGGGAGCATTTCCGTATTTCGCTGTTGCCCCGAGCGCTGAACTGTCGACTGCCGCCAGATTGTCCGCTTTTGCGCTGATGTTTTCGCCCTGCGCTAACGCGCCCTTTGCTACGGGGAGAGGTTTAATACACCGCCACTTCTCGCGCCATCTCACGACTGTACTGCTGGCTGGCATTCACCAGCATGCGGGTATAGTCGGTTTTGGCGTTGCCAGCCACCAGTTCATCAACGGTCAAGGTTTCGAGAATTTTGCCGTACTGCATCACGGCCACTTTCTGGCACAGATGCGCGATAACCCCCAGATCGTGTGTCACCATCAGATACGTAAGATTGGATTCGCGCTGCAAGTCTGCCAGCAAGTTTAGGATCTCCGCCTGCACGGATACGTCCAGCGCTGACGTCGGTTCATCCAGCAACAGCACCTGCGGTTCCAGAATCAACGCACGGGCAATCGCCACGCGCTGACGCTGGCCGCCCGAGAGCTGGTGCGGATAGCGATCGCGAAAGGCCCGATTGAGTCCCACTTTATCCAGTAAACCGTGAATGCGGCGATCCCGATCATTCATACCCTGAATTTGCAGCGGCTCTTCCAGAATGTCCCCGATGGTGTGGCGCGGATGCAATGAGCCGTAGGGATCCTGGAACACCATCTGCACGCGACGGCAGCGTTCCTGGGTGATGCACTTCTCCAGCGGCTTGCCGTTGATTGCCAGCTCGCCGTCCCAGTGGGTAAACAGTCCGGCGAGGCATTTCAGCACCGTGGTTTTACCGGAACCCGACTCCCCCACCAGCCCGTAAATCTCCCCTTCCTTTACGTGAATGTTCACATCGTCCAGCACCTGATTGCGCTTCTCACCTTCGCCAAACGCGAGGTTGAGGTGTTTAATCTCGATCATCTCTGCTCCTTACTCGGTGAGCCAACTGGCCTGACGCTGCAAGACCGGCAGCACCGGACGGCGGTGGTTAAGTTCCGGCAGCGCGTTGATCAGGCCCTGCGTGTACGGATGTTTGGCGTTGTGCAGATCGCTGGCGGCGATGGACTCCACCACCCGCCCGGCGTACATCACCAGTACACGATCGCAGAAACTGCGCACCAGATTGATGTCATGACTGATAAAAATCAGTCCCAGACCACGCGATTTCACCAGATCGTCCAGCAGCCCCAGCACCTGCAAACGCACCGACACGTCGAGCGCGGAGGTCGGTTCATCGGCGATCACCAGATCGGGGTCGGTGATCAGCATCATCGCAATCATGATGCGCTGTCCCTGCCCGCCAGAAATCTCATGCGGATAGAGGTGATATACCCGCTCCGGCTGGCGGATGCGCACCACATCCAGCATCTCCAGCACTTTGGCTTTGGCCTCGGCTTTGCGCCCAGGATGGTGCGTCAGCCAGGCTTCAGCAATCTGATCACCGACGCAAACCACTGGATTGAGCGAGTATTTCGGGTCCTGCATGATCATCGAGATGCGCTTGCCGCGAATGCCGCGCATTTGTGCCTCGCTGACGCTGCGCAGATCCACATCGCCAAACTGCATGCGCGAGGCGCTGATGCGGGCTTTCGCCGGGTGCAGACGTAACAGCGCCCGCCCTACCGTGGATTTACCGGAACCTGATTCGCCGACAATTGCCAGCTTTTCACGTCCGAGCTGGAAGGAGACGCCGCGCACCGCATTGGTCACCGCGCCGCCGTTGATAAAATCGACGTGGAGATCGCGCACGTCGAGCAGAGGTGCATTATTCGCTGCGAGGATCGAGGATGTCACGTAGGCCATCTCCTAAGAAGTTAAACGCCAGGCTGTTGATCAAAATCGCCAGCCCCGGAATAGTCACTACCCACCAGCACTCCATCATGTAGGTGCGCCCGCTGGAAATCATCGCGCCCCACTCCGGCTCCGGAGGCTGCGCGCCAAGGCCCAGGAAGCCCAGCCCGGCGGCGGTCAGGATGATCCCGGCCATATTCATGGTGATGCGGATAATTACCGACGGCAGGCACAGCGGGACAATATGTCGCCACAGCACGCGTGGTGCGGACGCCCCCTGCAAACGCACGGCGGAGATAAAATCAGCCTGACGCAACGAGAGCGTTTCGGCACGCGCCAGACGGGCAATCGGCGGCCAGGCGGTGATCGTAATCGCGATGACCACGTGCTCAAGCCCAGGACCCAACGCGGCGACAAACGCCAGTGCCAGCACGAGGCTTGGGAACGAGATGAAAATGTCGGTCACACGCATCAGCACCGCATCAACTTTGCCGCCAAAATATCCGGCGGTAACGCCCAGCAGCAGACCCAGCGGACCAACGGTGACCGACACCAGCAGCACGATATAGAGCGTGATACGCGAGCCATAAACCAGCCGGCTGAAGATATCGCGACCGAATTCGTCGGTGCCAAACCAGTGCTGCGCGTTCGGCGCGACCAGCGCGTTGTTGAGATCCTGAACCAGCGGATTGTACGGGGCGATCCACGGGGCAAACGCCGCGACAATCAGCAGGAGCAGAACAATTCCGCCACCAATCGCGGTCAGCGGATTGCGCGCCATTTTGCCCACAAACCCTGCGGCCCGCAGAGCCGTACGTTTGATACGCTGGCGGCTTTCGCTGTTGCGTGCCCCCAGCGGCGTATCCAGAGAAACGGTCATGATTTCGTCCTCGGGTCAAAGAATTGATACAACATGTCGGAAAGCAGGTTGAGCATCACGAAGATCAGCCCCACCAACAGCACACAGCCCATCACCGCGTTCATATCGCCCAGCAGCAAACTGCCGGTGAGATACGAACCAAAGCCTGGCCAGGAGAAGACGGTTTCAATCAGGACCGCACCTTCCAGCAAGGAGCCGTAGGCCAGCGCCACCACGGTCAGGAGCTGTACCAAAATATTGCGGAACGCGTGATTCCAGATAACCTGACGCTCGGTTAAGCCCTTAACGCGCGCCGTGATAATGAACTCCTGCGACAGCTGCGCCAGCATAAAGCTGCGCGTCATACGGCTGATGTAGGCCAGCGAATGAAAACCGAGCAATGATGCAGGTAGTACCAGATGGTTAATCGCATTCCAGAACACCGCGCTGTTGCCTGCCAGCAGAGCATCGACGGTCATTAATCCGGTACGACGCGGCACGATCCCGTCCAGACCCAAGTCCAGCCGTCCGGCTCCCCCCACCCAACCGAGCCAGGCGTAGAACAGCAGCAGCCCCATCATGCCGACCCAAAAGATCGGGGTGGAATACCCTGCCAGGCTGATAATGCGGACCACGTAATCGGAAAGACTATTGCGACGCGCCGCCGCCAGCACGCCCAGCGGAATGCCAAGCCCTGCGCCGACGATAATCGCCATGGTGGCCAGCTCCAGCGTGGCCGGGAAGACGCGCATAATGTCGTCGGTTACCGGTTTGCCGGTCAGCAGCGCATTGCCAAGATCGCCGTGCAGGAGATTGTTCAGATAAATGCCGAATTGGGTCAGCAGCGACTTATCAAAGCCTAACTGCTGATACACCTGCTGATAGGTACTGTGGTCCGCATCCGGGCCAACAATCGCCAGCACCGGATCGACCGGCATGACGCGGCCGATAAAAAACGTCAGCACCAGCAGGCCAAACAGCGTGATCAGCACCTGCGTCAGTCGCTTTGAAAAACGACGGGTACGGGAGCCGGGAGAGAGGATCGCAACGCTCATTTGTCACCTCCGGTTTTATAAACTTCACGCAGGAACGTGGTGGCTGACGGGTGAGACTGGAAGTTTTTGACTTCATTACGCACCACGACCGAATCGACCATTTGCGAGAGTGGAATCATCGCCGGGATCAGCTCGTCGTAGCGCACCTGGATTTGCTGGTAATCGACAATTTGCTGTTGCGGATCGCGCTCAAGCAGCGCTTTGTCGATCATCTCGTTCAGCGGTTTATCGTAGAAACTGGTACGCCAGCCCTGGAAGTTGGTCAGCCGCGCTTCGTCGCTGTTGTCCGGGTTGTAAACCAGCGCCCGCAGGCTGGAATGCGGATGTGGCTCTACGCCGCTGCCGCCGCGCCCGACCAGCAGGTCAAATTTACGCTCGCGCATGGCGCCGTAAATCTGATTCCCGGTACCGGTAATGATTTTGGCGTTAATCCCCGCCTGCATCAGCGTGGACTGCACCGCGATGGCGATATTCAAAAACGGCTGATCGGCCAGCACGCGCAGCGTGGTGTCGAATCCGTCCGGATAACCCGCTTCCGCCAGCAGTTTTTTGGCGCGGGGGATATCCAGTTTGTAACCCGGATCCGGCAGCGTCGACGGCATTCCGGCTTTGATCGGCCGCTGGTGCAGCACGCCATAACCCGGCATCAGCGCCTTGTTGATGCCCTGGTAATCAATCAGATAACGCACCGCTTCGCGCACTTTAGGATTCGCGAAATGCGCCTCTTTCATGCTCATCGCCACGTAATACACCGTCCCTTTTTGCACGGCTTCAACCGTGAGGTTCGGGTCTTTACGCAGGGCGTTGATGTCGGAAACGGCCATATTGTTGGCAATATCCAGATCGCCTTTTTCAATCATCAGGCGCAGGGTTTGTGATTCCTGGAAATGGCGCAGCACGATACGGTTCATCTTCGGCTGTTCGCGCCAGTAGTGCGGATTACGCTGCATGCGCAGTACGTCTTTCGCCTGCCAGGTGTCGAGCATAAACGGCCCGGATCCGGCTTCGTTCGTCGTCAGCCAGCGGTTGCCCCAGTCGTTATTCACTTCATGAGTTTGCACTGTTTTGCTGTCGAGCACGCCCAGATTGCCCAGCGCGCCGAGAGAGTAAATCACCAGCTGTGGGTCATTGGCTTTTGGCAATACGATCTGAACCGTGTAGTCGTCCGGCGCGCTGACCTGCTGGTCAATATTTTTCTTGCTGAAACCATAGGATTTCCACACCGACGCCTGCGCCAGATTCAGATGCAGCAGACGACGCATCGACCACACCACGTCCTGTGCGGTGAGCGGGTTGCCGGAGTGGAATTTGACGTCATCACGCAGATGGAAGGTCAGGGTTTTGCGATCAGGAGCGATATCCCAACTTTTCGCTAGCGCGGGCCTGACATGGGTGAGTTCGTTCGGGTCGAGTTCAACCAGCGAATCGTAGAGATTCACCACGATGCCGACCACTTCGTTCCCGGTCATGGCGGCCGGGTCGAGCGTCAGCAGGTTATTCATATTCATACCGATGATGAGCTGGTCGGGCGGCGTTTTTGCGTACGCCGCACCGCTCCCCATCATCAGCGAGAGCGCGAGTAAACACGCCCTCGTGAGGGAGTTTTTGTTCATCTGTGTATACCGTTTGTAGGGTGAGATATCGTTATGTGTCAGTCGTGGCTGACGGTATTGTTTTCGATATACGCAAAATTAATGTCTTCGCCCAATCCTGGGCCGGTCGGCAGGCTGACAATGCCGTTTTCATCCATCGGGTCGACGATACTGTTGAGATAAGCGGCAGGCACATCGTAATCCAGGAACGGATGCAACAGACCGCGTTCGTACCAGCGACAGTTCTTGATAGCGCCGATAACCGCCAGGCTCGCCGCGCCGTTACCGTGAACTTCGCAATCCATACCAAACGACTCGGCAAGGTTCGCCACTTTGAGCGTTGGAGAAATGCCACCCACACCGTTTGCACCCGCGCGTAAGATGTCGCACGCACCCGCTTTGATCCAGTCGGCACGGCTGTGGTGTTTTCCGCCCAGGCTTTCCGGTCCGATGATCGGGATGGACAAGTTTTCTGCCAGCCAGGCGTAAGAGGACATGCTCTCTTCTTCCATCGGTTCTTCGAACCAGGCGAAGTCGAGTTTTTCAAGCTCTTTGCCGATGTACAGCGCTTCGGTACGGCTATACCAGTGATAGCCGTCGATCATCAGGTCGATATCCGGGCCGACCGCTTCACGCACAGCAGCGCAGGCTTTGACGTCCATTTTTGGGTTAGGTGCGAAAGAAACCGGCGGCATCCAGGTGTGCAGCTTGATGGCTTTATACCCGCGCGCGACCAGTTTTTCAGCGAAGCTGGCGTATTCGTCGGGCGTCGAGAGGCCGCCCGGCAGGTCGTCACCGCACATGGTGCTGCCGTACGCAGGCACTTTATCGCGGAAGCCGCCCAGCAGTTTCCAGACCGGCATATTCAGTTTGCGACCAATCAGATCCCACAGCGCTTGTTCCACAAATGAAAGGGCGCGTTCGGTGAGCTGATGTGCGCTGCCGCGCTGCCAGTGCGCCAGATCCTGCCAGATACGCTCGCGGTTGAACGCGTCCTGGCCGACCAGCACTTTACGAAAGAAGGTGTTCACAACAAAAGGGCGCACCACTTCCGGCGGCGCAAATGAATACCCTTTAGTGCCATCGTCTGCGGTAATCGTCAGCATCGCCATTTTGGCCATGCTTTCAGGTCCAGGATGCGAGTGCCCGGCGGTGTCGGACACCCGACGCGTGGGATACTGGAAGACGGTGACGTTTACAGATTCAATTTTCATTATCAGTCCTTAACACAACAGAGGTCAGAGCGACGTCGTAATTTGAAAAGCTGTTTCGAAACTAACTTTAAGCGCAAAATTCCTCCACGGCCTTAGACAAATTCCGCTAAGCATCGACCATTTATTGTGCATATGCACGGGAGGGAGTGATACTTTTCACAAAAGGACAGAGAACTGTGAAGTGGATCGGGAGAGGAGTTTGGCTGAAATGAAATTAGGTTTCGGATTTTAACTGTGCGGTCTGGTGCCCTCACCCCGGCCCTCTCCCACTGGGAGAGGGAGAAAAGTACTTAACAGTTTCCTCTCTCCAGGGAAGAGAATGAGTGTGAGTGGAAATTGAGGGAGAAAAGAACGCACCGGGCAGTTCCCTCTCCCGCAGGGAGAGGGAGAAAAGTACTTAACAGTTTCCTCTCTCCAGGGAAGAGAATGAGTGTGAGAGGAAATTGAGGGAGAAAAGAACGCACCGGGCAGTTCCCTCTCCCACAGGGAGAGGGGGAAAGCACTGAGCAGTTTCCTCTCTCCAGAGTAGAGAATGAGTGTGAGAGGAAATTGAGGGAGAAAAGAACGCACCGGGCAGTTCCCTCTCCCACGGGGAGAGGGTTAGGGTGAGGGGGAATTTACGCAATCGTCACTTTGCTATCCAGATAGACATCCTGCACGGCATTAATCAGCTTCACGCCATCGGCCATCGTCTTCTGAAAGGCTTTGCGACCGAGGATCAGCCCCATCCCGCCCGCACGTTTGTTGATGACCGCCGTACGTACCGCATCGGTTAAATCGGTTTCACCACCCGCAGCACCGCCGGAGTTGATGAGCCCAGCACGTCCCATATAGCAGTTCGCGAGCTGATAGCGCACCAGATCGATCGGGTTATCGCTGGTCAGCTTGCTGTAGACGCGGTCGTCCGTGTAACCAAAGTTCACCGCTTTGTAGCCGCCGTTGTTTTCGGCCATTTTCTGCTTCACGATATCCGCGCCGATGGTGGCCGCCAGATGGTTGGCCTGACCGGTAAGATCCGCAGAAACGTGATAATCCACGCCGTCTTTTTTGAACGCATTATTGCGCAGATACGCCCACAACACAGTCACCATACCCAGCTCGTGCGCGCGCTCAAACGCCGCTGAGATCTCTTCAATCTGCCGACGCGACTGCTCAGAACCAAAGTAAATCGTCGCGCCCACCGCCACCGCGCCCATGTTGAAAGCCTGCTCCACGCTGGCGTAGAGCGTCTGGTCATATTCAGTGGGATAACTCAGCGTCTCGTTGTGGTTCAGCTTAACCAGGAAAGGAATGCGGTGCGCGTAGCGGCGTGACACCGAAGCCAGCACGCCGTAGGTCGACGCAACGCAGTTACAGCCCGCTTCTATCGCCAGCTCGACAATGTTCTTCGGATCGAAATAGAGCGGATTCGCCGCAAAGGATGCGCCAGCAGAGTGCTCCACGCCCTGGTCAACGGGCAAAATAGACAGGTAGCCGGTTCCGCTCAGTCGTCCGGTGTTATAAAGCGTCTGCATGTTTCGCAGCACTGCCGGCGGCCGGTTGTTATCAATCATGACGCGGTCAACGTAATCATGGCCCGGCAGATAGAGCTGTTCGGCTGGAATAGTCATACAACGATGCTGTAAAAGGCTGTCGGCGTCTTTGCCAAGCAACTGCGCAATATCAGTCATAGTGATGCTCCCGTAAGTTCCGACGTCGTGTCGGATCGAGTGAACCAAACCCAAATTTCATGGGCAGACTAAGCCTGGTACCGACGCAACAGAATTTCCACCGTCTGCGTTTTTTTCAGCACACCGTGCTGGCGCGTTTGGTGTACAACAAACCGTCAAATTGTTCAGACATTCACCGCGACGTACTCCCATGGTTTATATCCAGCGCGTGGTTATACGACAGCGCAAACACTGGATAGGTAACTGTGGGCTGGGGCTTTGCTCATACAGTCGCACCGGGAAATACACGTCGTCAGTCACCCTGGTGGTGACTGCGCGCCTCGCACACAAAGACATATCAAGCGCTTCGGCAGTCGCTGAGCGATTAACCGGGTATGCGTTTGTCCCCTCTCTTTATCTCCGACCGAAAATTCTTATCCAGGATATATTTTCGTGGCACTACCACCACGCATGAAAATGGTGCACCGGCCCAATACCGTGGCCGACCTCAAGGCTGTCCGCTTTTTCCAGCGCGTGCGACAGCCAAATTTTGGCCTCCTGCACCGTATCACCCCAATTGTCATGACGCGGGCGGAGCGCAGCCAGCGCTGCCGATAGCGTGCAGCCAGTGCCATGGGTGTTTTTGGTCATGACGCGTGGAGCGGTAAATCGCTGGATACCTTCACGCGTGAAGAGCCAGTCCGGGCTTTCAGGATCGTCCAGATGACCGCCTTTCATCAGCACCGCCTCGCAGCCGAGCGCCTGAAGTGCGCGCCCCTGCTCTTTCATCTCGTGTTCATTGCGGGCATGAGGCGCATCCAGCAGCGCCGCCGCCTCCGGTAGATTCGGCGTGATCAGCGCGACGTGCGGCAGAAGGTGTTTTCGCAGGGTTTCGACAGCCGCAGGGGAAAGCAGCGGATCGCCACTTTTCGCCAGCATTACCGTATCAAGTACCACGTTTTTGACGCGATAGTGTTTGAGGCGTTCCGCGACCGCTTCCACGATATCTGTCTCGGCCAGCATGCCGATTTTGGTGGTATCAATGCGGACATCGCTGAACACGGAGTCCAGTTGGGCACCGACAAAATCCGGTTCCACACGATACACCGACTGCACGCCGCGCGTATTTTGCGCCACCAGTGCGGTAATGACCGAGCAGCCATACGCCCCAAGGGCTGAAAAGGTTTTCAGATCCGCCTGAATCCCCGCGCCGCCGCTCGGGTCGGTGCCAGCAATGGTTAATGCGTTGATACGTTTCATGCCTGCGCCTCCAGTTTCCAGAGCGCGTCAATAAAAGCGCTGGCAAAGCTTCCTGGCCCATGGCTTTGTTTGACGGCAACGCTACCGGCTTGCTTCATAAATCCGCATGCGGCGGCAACATTGTCCAGCCGGTCGCCTGGCAATGAACAGCTTGCCGCGACAACGGCCGAGAGCGCACAGCCTGTCCCCACGACGCGCGTCATCATCACATCCCCGCCTGTGATGGTCTGCGTACGTTGCCCATCGGTGACGTAATCCACTTCGCCCGTCACAGCGACAATGGCATTCGTTTGTCGGGCAAGAGCAATCGCAGCAGGCAAGGCGTTGGAAGCGGTATCGGTAGTGTCAACGCCTCGCCCCCCCGCGCTCATACCGGCAAGCGCGAGGATTTCAGAGGCATTACCGCGGATCGCCGCAGGTTTGAGTGAGAGGATTTGTTGGCAAAAACGGGTGCGGTACGCAAGTGCGCCCACGGCCACGGGATCCAACGTCCAGGGCTTTCCAGCGGCCACGGCACGTTCGATTGCCCGACGCATCGCCTGCGCGCGCGGCGCGGTCAGCGTTCCGACATTGATCAGCAAAGCATCAGCCACCGCTGCAAATTGCTCTGCTTCTTCGGCTTCAATCACCATCGCGGGAGACGCGTCAAGAGCCAGCAAAACGTTGGCCGTAAAGGTTTGCACCACATCATTGGTCATGCAGTGTGTAAGCGGGGAACGCGTGCGGAAGTGATGTAAAGCGTGTAAATCGAGTCGGTCAGGCTGCATGTTTCGCTCCTGCCTTGCGAGAAGAAGCGATAACCTTAACAGTCACCTGACTTCCCTACGCTGGCATTATCCAGATCAGGTGGTACGGGTATTTCTCAGCCTTCACGTAGAAGGGCACCCCGAGTCAAATTACCTAAAACTTCAGTAATATGGGCAGCGTAGAGGAAGTGGTTATCTAATGCAAGCCTCTTAGCCGGCGCTTTCCATGCTATAAAAATGCTGTAAACATTTATTATTATTGGCCTATTTAGATTGAGTTATTCCCTATATATGTAGACATTTAATGTCATTGATTTTTTAAGGATAAATAATCTAAAACCTAAGACTTAAACACTCATTTCGCTCTAGATATCACTCTATTTAAAACACAATAAAATCAATAAAAACAATTTGTTATAATGAAATACAGATAAATCTTAAGTCTTTTTGCATTCGTAATTTTCGTGATCTAAATCAAATATAAAGGGTGCGATTTACTGGATAGTTGTGCAAGGTAACTACTTCGTTTCTCTGTAAGAGACGCTATAAACTGAATGACATCCTGATAATGTGGTAACAAATGCTAAAGCTTATTATTGCCTCGGCAATCGTATCAATCTCCCTTGTCGCCACAGGGGTTTTCATCGGTGTAATATATAAAAACACAGTTATCAACATGGCTGGGAATTGCATAAATGAATAAACTTGTATTATTTCGTCATTTGAAAAATGAAATTTCACTTCGCGTGTTTTGCCAATATAAATAATCTGAAAACAGTCAGGTTATTTCGCAGTGTCGTTTAATAAAAAATAAATAATATTAGGGTTAATGAATGAAGAAGATGATGTTAGCTGTTTTGGTTTGCGCCGCGGCGCTTTCGGGTTGTACGACAGAATCGCAGCGTATTGCCAATTGCACGAACACAGGTGTAAGCCTGGATACGTGTTATAAAGTTGAGCATGACAATCAAAACGTTAGCCGCGCTGCAGCACTCCAGAATGCGTACCAACGTTCAGACGAATACGCAAAGCAATACGATAATAAGCATCATCATCATGGTATAGATCAACATGCACAGGCCGCACACGTTGCCGATCCGTTACGCGAAGCGTCATTCTCAGCAAACGGAATTAAGGCAACGGTCAGCAATGGTTTCTTTACTGCCACCATTAACGGCAAAAAAGCCACAGTAAAACGTTTCAATGCCAATGCCTACGAAATTAAAGGCGCGGGATATGTTCTTTCTATTACCCTTGATGAAAACGGAATTACCGATGCGTCATGGAATAAAACCCATGGCAGAGATAATGGATTACTGCAGGTCGTTCAGAAGTAACGCATGGGCGGCTGAAAAGCCGCCTTTTTCGCTTTCATCAGCGCGGCTTTTGAGTGCGTAAAACGATGATATTTTTTTCTGTATTTTGACACGGTAAAACGACAGTAAAAACATTGTGTTACTCCCCCTTCTCCAACACCTTTACATTGTAACAAAACAGTAAACAAATTAACCATTGAGCCACGCGCCAAAAGGCTCTATATTGGCCGCGTTTTTTACCTGACCCATCCTTAACTAACTATTTATTCAATCGAGGCGTATAAGCCAGCCCCGGTTGTAGGAGTGATATGATGACGGATAAAGTCCGTATTGACACTGTAGATGCCCATAAAAGCAACGAAACCTATCTGGCCCGTCAGGCCGAGTTTGAATCGAACGTCAGGAGTTATCCTCGCAAGCTGCCTTTAGCGATTACTAAAGCAGACGGCGTATGGATTACCGATGCAGATAATAAAG
>Ga0308165_1001448_pt1 | contig 33192 bp, 40 predicted proteins | sample PhyWR2_FD_201032 | JGI IMG/M metagenome (GOLD analysis project Ga0308165, IMG submission 201032) | Phyllosphere microbial communities from UC Gill Tract Community Farm, Albany, California, United States - DLSLW.R2 | ecosystem: Host-associated > Plants > Phyllosphere > Unclassified | place: USA... | reverse complement strand
GTCGCCCTTTTTTGAGGTCTTAGCAAAAATATTTATCACTCTTATAAAGCTCATTTAAAAATTCAGCAAACTCATGGACTTGCACCACCAGTCGAATCCCAATTAAGTGGCTTTCTTCAAAGCTGCTAATGTACTTTTTAGCTCATTTCTCAGCGGTTTTAAATAAACACTATTTTTCACATGCGGGCAGTCCATCGTCCGAGAATGCCTGACGGAGTTTTTATGCCCATCCATTCCGACTGGAATGCAGCCTCGTTGTCTGCAAAGCATTATTCCAGGACATGGAGCAAGGATGAGCCGGGCGGCGTCATCATTGGCTTTGATCTTGAGGGTGTGAAATTCGCTTATGCCGGAGGGCTTGAGAGCCTTTCGACGGGCACTCCTTTTACAGCGAATACCGTTGTTCGCTATGCTTCGATCACCAAGCATATTTTCTGCGCGATGCTGTTGCGCCATTCCGACTTGATTGGTCTTAATGATCGGATCGGCGACCACTTACCGGAATTGCAGTGCCCAATCGCTGACGTTACCGTCGCGCGTGCGCTGGATATGACAGGTGGGTTACCGGATGCGCGTGAATGCCTGACGCTGTTGGGACTATCCGTATATTCGCACACGAATGCAACAAGCCTGATTGAGTTCCTTGCCAGTTTGGAGCGACTTAACTTTCCGGCTGGTACGGAAATATCTTATTCCAATACAGGCTATAGACTGGTTGAAGCTGCATTCGAACGTAAGGGGATCTTTTTCAAAGACTTTGTGCGATCAGAAATAAGCCAGCCGCTTAATATCTCTATGGAAGCCCCTAATGAGTGGGCCGATCCGGTCAAATGTCTTGTTCCGGGTTACTTTAAAGCAAACGGAAAATGGCAGCAAAGCAGTGCGGGGTTGCATCTTTCCGCATCTGGCAGTGTGGCTGGCAGCGGTATGGCGCTCACAAAATGGGCACAGGCACTTTTAGCCGGTCATGGCGCTTTGAATGGATTACTCTCGACGTTGTCTGCTGAGCATTTTCTAAGTGACGGTCGTCCGACAGGCTATGGCCTTGGTTTGCGTTGGAATGACGTTGACGGGAAGCGGTTCGTTGGTCATGGCGGCTCGCATCCGGGCTATAAAAGCTATTTCTTGCTCGATCCGGTTGATAAAACCGGCATAGTCGTTGTCTGTAATCGAGACGATGTCGACACATATACAATCGCACGTGATTGCATGGCGGCTCTGGACGGTCTTTCATTGCCCGAAAAGACGTTTGCCATCCCTGATGGATGGTACGTCACTGACACTGGACCATTTTGGCTCGAAATGCGTGAAGGCGTAGCAAATTATCTTGGCGCGGAAGATAGGCTTTATGATGTGGGGGAAGATTGGGCTTCTTCCTTATCTCCATCATCACCAATGAAATTGCACTGGGATGGTCAGGTACTTAAAGGCGAAATTGGCCATGTGAGGCGTGAATTCAGACCAGTCCATGCAAAGCCCGTCGGAAAAGGGTTCGATGGACACTGGAATGCACCGCTTTATGGCGCGTCGTTTACCGTGGATAATGGGCACATTATTATGGGGATCGGCCCGGCGCGTCAGATTATGCCGCTTGAAGATTTGGGTAATGGGCGGGCTTTATTTACGTTGCAGGATGGGCCTTGGAGCAAGCGCATTTGCATGCATCTTCTGGCTGAAAACAGGCTTGAACTTGTTCTCAATCGAAGCCGAGTCATCGAATATCAGCGTTGAAGTTGCTTCATTGTGTTATTTTCAGGAAATTGATTCCGAAAATGATTTGAATGGAGTGAGCCAATGTTGGAACAGATGATCGATCAGGGCGCCGGTCGCGAACCCGCAGACATCGTGTTAAAAGGTGGCCGCTTCTTCGATCTCGTAACTGGTGAACTGGTTGAAAGCGACATTGCGATCTGCGGCGATCGCATTGTTGGAACATTTGGTACGTATCAGGGCAAGCAGGAAATCGACATAAACGGGCGTATTGTCGTTCCGGGGCTTATCGATACGCATCTCCATATTGAATCATCACACATTACGCCGCACGAGTTTGATCGTTGCGTACTGCCGCAGGGCGTCACAACCGTTATCTGTGACCCACATGAGATCGCCAATGTGCTGGGTGCTGAAGGTTTAAAATATTTCCTTGATAGCTCGCTTGAGTCCATCATGGATATTCGTGTGCAACTTTCGAGCTGCGTACCAGCTACGCACATGGAAACATCGGGCGCGGAGCTTCTGATCGACGACCTTTTGCCGTTTGCCGATCATCCAAAGGTAATTGGCCTCGCTGAGTTTATGAATTTCCCCGGCGTTCTTTCGAAAGACCCTGAATGTATGGCGAAGCTCAAAGCCTTTCAGGGGCGACACATCGATGGTCACGCACCGCTTCTGCGCGGGCTTGATCTGAATGGATATATCGCAGCAGGTATTCGCACAGAACATGAAGCGACCAGTGCTGAAGAAGCGTTGGAAAAGATGCGCAAAGGTATGCATGTGCTCGTGCGTGAGGGATCGGTCTCGAAAGACTTGCACGCTTTGATGCCGATCATCACCGAACGCCATTCGCAATTCTTGTCATTATGCACCGATGATCGCAATCCGCTCGATATCGCAGATCAGGGCCATCTTGATTATCTTATCCGCACAGCCATTGCTGGAGGCGTTGAGCCGCTGGCGATTTATCGCGCGGCAAGTGTTTCGGCAGCACGAGCGTTTGGTATGCATGATCGTGGTCTGGTTGCGCCGGGACAGCGCGCTGATCTGGTGATCGTCGATAGTCTTGAAGGCTGCCATGCGGAAATCGTGCTTTCTGCGGGCAGGGTGGTTTCGGAAGAGTTGTTCGCAACCCGCAAAACGGTGGCCGAAGTTGGTCGTAACAGCGTTAAGGCCCAAAAGGTCAGCGCAACGAATTTCCGGTCGCAATCTAACAGCGGTAAGACGCGAGCCATCGGTATCATTCCCGGTAAGATCATCACCGAAAGCTTAGAGTTCGACCTTAAAGTTGGTCCGCATGGCGTTGAACCGGATCTTGAGCGCGATGTCGTGAAAATTGCAGTCGTCGAGCGCCACGGCAAAAATGGCAATATCGCAACGGGATTTGTTCATGGTTTTGGTCTGAAAGCTGGCGCTATTGCATCGACGGTAAGCCATGACAGCCATAATATCTGCGTGGTCGGCGTGTCCGATGAGGACATTGCAGCCGCTGCAAATCGCCTTGGTGAAATCGAAGGCGGGTTTGTTGTTGTGCGTGATGGAAAAATTCTTGCAGAAATGTCGTTGCCCATAGCGGGCCTGATGAGCGCAGAGCCTTATGAAACAGTGCGCGAACAGCTGCGCAGCTTACGACATGCCGCTGAAGAACTGGGTTCAGTGCTGGAAGAGCCGTTTCTTCAATTGGCTTTCATTGCTTTGCCTGTTATTCCACATTTGAAAATCACAGATCGTGGTTTGGTCGATGTCGATAAGTTTGAATTTGTTGGCAACTGAGTGGACTGACTTCACCGTCATAATTGCATTAATCTAATCTGCTAACGCACTGGCAGAAATCGAGTTTTTGACATGCAATTTTTGAACACTTTTGAGTTTTTCCCGTTTCTCGATACGGCAGTGAGTTATACTGCCGCTTTCATCTTTGGTACATTGATCGGTGCTGAACGACAGTATCGTCAGCGAACGGCGGGCTTGCGAACCAATGCGCTGGTCGCACTTGGCGCTGCCGCATTTGTCGATCTGGCAGCGCGCCTAGCAGGAAATGCTGAGGCTTTACGGGTTATCGCCTATGTGGTTTCCGGCGTCGGCTTCCTCGGTGCCGGTGTCATCATGAAAGAGGGCATGAATGTTCGCGGCCTTAACACGGCTGCGACGCTTTGGTGTTCGGCGGCAGTCGGCGCATGCGCGGGCACTGATATGCTGGCCGAAGCAGCTCTTTTGACAGTCTTTGTTTTGTTGGGAAATACGCTGCTTCGTCCGCTGGTTAATCTCATCAATCGCATACCCGTTGACCAACAGGCGCTTGAGCAAACTTATGAAGTGCGTGTTATCGCTTCTCACCAAGCGATGGAGGAAATGCGCGAGCTGCTCGTTGAGAAGCTTGAAGAGGCGAAATATCCGGTTGGCGATGTGGAGATTTCTGATCGCAATGCGGAGACGGTCGAAATCTTAGCGACCCTTGTGAGTACGTCGATTGACCCGGAAGAAATTGATGCCGTCACGCAGTTTATGGAAAAGCATCCGGGTGTGTTTTATGCCGGTTGGGAAGGCAGTTCGAAAGACTGATTAGCGATCAATTCGCGTCGATAGAATGATCGAAGACATGGTGCGTTCGACGCCTTCGAGCGCACCGATTTTGTCGAGAACAATATCCAGCTCCTGAATTGACGGCGCTTCGACCACTACAATCATATCGAAATGACCGCTGACGGAGTGCAATGTACGCACAGCCATGATGCCGCGCAGTGCCGTTTCGACCTTTGGTGCAAACTTCGGCAGCGCCGTTACAAGTACATGCGCGCGCACCAGATCACGCTCAAATTCTGGAGCGATTCGAACGGTATAGCCTTCGATTACGCCCCGCTTTTCCAGCTTTTCCAGCCTGCTTTGTACGGTCGTGCGTGACACACCGAGCTTCCGGGCAAGGTCGGCTGTGGATGCACGTGCGTTTTCACGTAGCAGTGCGATGAGGGCAAGGTCGGCATTTGTCGTCATAATGCATATTAACTACGTTAATTCGCACAAACAAACAACGTGAAATCGTCAGTTTATACGCTTCTTTTCGCCGAAAAATGTGAGATTCTTTGTCCATCGAAATTGCATTACCCAAACAGACCTATAGGGGAATAAACATGAAAGAGATCGTTGTTGTAGGCGCGGGCAAAATTGGCGCGACCATTGCCGATCTTCTGGCTTCAACTGGTGACTATGCTGTAACGGTTATCGACCGTTCGCAGGCACAGCTTGACGCGCTGGATACGGGTGCGGAAGTCAAGACGCAGGCGCTTGACATTGCAGACGCCAAAGCACTTGAAGCTGTTCTGGCCGGTAAGTTCGCCGTTCTAAGTGCGGCTCCGTTTCAGCTTACCACGCTGATCGCAGAAGCTGCAGCCAAGACTGGCGTGCATTACCTTGATCTGACCGAAGACGTTGCAAGCACCAAGCGCGTCATGGAACTGGCGAAGGATGCAAACACTGCATTCATTCCGCAGTGTGGTCTGGCTCCGGGCTTCATTTCAATCGTTGCTTATGATCTCGCAAAGCGCTTTGACACGCTTGAAAACGTGCGTATGCGCGTTGGTGCTCTGCCAGAATTTCCATCGAATGCTCTTAACTACAACCTGACCTGGAGCACCGACGGTCTGATCAACGAATATATCGAACCATGCGAAGCCATCGTCAATGGCCAGCTGACCAAGGTTCCGGCACTCGAAGAACGTGAAGAGTTCTCGCTCGACGGCGTAACCTACGAAGCTTTCAATACTTCGGGCGGTCTCGGCACACTTTGCGATACGCTCGAAGGCAAGGTTCGCACGCTTAACTACCGCACGATCCGTTACCCAGGTCACGTTGCGCTTATGAAGGCGCTGCTGAACGATCTTGGCCTGCGCCATCGTCGTGAAGTGCTCAAGGACATTTTTGAAAACGCTCTGCCAAGCACATTGCAAGACGTTATCGTGATCTTCGTTACTGTTTCGGGAATGAAGAACGGCCGTCTGGTTCAGGAAACCTATGCGAACAAGGTTTATGCCAATCAGGTTGGCAAGATCGTTCGTTCCGGCATTCAGATCACAACTGCTTCGGCAATCTGTGCTGTGCTTGATATGCTTGCTAAGGGCGAAATTGCGCAGAAGGGCTTTGTTCGTCAGGAAGACATCACGCTTGATGCATTCCTCGCAAACCGCTTCGGCAAAGCCTATGCTCAGGAAGATCACGCAACGCGTCTTGTTGCCTGAAAGCACCGTTAAGGCCATATCAAGACCCGTTGCGTTTCACACGCAGCGGGTCATTTTGCATTTGAATATGACCAAAGTTGCAATTGAATTTGTTCGGCTTTGCGGGCAATCCGGACTGAGAAATGACAAGGCCCGTGACTAACAAGTGGAATAGGGAAGCGATGTTTAAAACAATTTTGCTGGCCGGTCTGGCCTCCGTTGTTCTAGCCATGCCTGTGCAGGCAAAGGAATGGAAAGAAATTCGTATTGCCAGTGAAGGTGCCTATCCGCCCTTCAACTATATGTCGCCGGACGGCAAGCTGATTGGCTTTGACATTGATATTGCCAATGCGCTTTGCGAAGCGATGGAAGCCAAGTGTGAAATCGTCGCCAATGATTGGGACGGTATGATCCCGGGTCTTCAGGCCAACAAGTTCGATGCCGTTATTGCCTCGATGGCGATTACGCCAGAACGCGAAAAGCAGGTTGCTTTCTCCGAACGCTATTATACCACGCCACTGGCCGTCGTTGTTCCGAAAGATACAGATATTACCTCGCTTGAACCGTCAGCATTTGACGGCAAGACTGTCGGTGCTCAGGCTGGCACAACACAAGGCAATTATGCCGATGATGTCTATGGCAAGGCCGGTGCAGATGTGAAGCTTTATCCAACTGCCGATGAAGCCAATGCCGATCTCGAAAACGGTCGTATTGATGCAATCGCAGCTGACAAGTTTTTGGCTGCGGATTGGTTGAAGAAGCAGGGCTCTGATTGCTGCAAGTTCCTTGGCGATATTCCTGGCTCGGAAACCAAGATTTCAGTCGCGCTGCGTCAAGGCGACGATGATCTGCGTGAACAGTTCAATGCGGCGATTAAAAAGATCCGTGACAACGGCACTTACGAGACAATCCGGCAGAAATATTTCGACTTCGATATTTATTGATAGAATTTATGAGCGTCGCCAAATGTTTAACTTGAAACTGGCGGCGCTCAGTGCTTCATTCAATGCATAATATTGCGGGCGGGAAACCTGCAAAACAGAACCATAACAACGGTCAAGGGGAATATTATGTTGAAATCAATCCTGTTTGCAGGCGTCGCATCGATTATTGCCGCACTTCCAGCGCAGGCGAAGGAATGGAAGGAAATCAAGATTGCAACGGAAGGTGCTTATCCGCCATTCAACTTCGTTGCAGCTGATGGAACATTGCAAGGGCTGGACGTTGAGATTGCCAATGCGCTTTGCAAGGCGATGGATGCGAAATGCACGATTGTCGCTAATGACTGGGACGGCATGATTCCGGGCCTCCAGACCAACAAGTTTGATGCTGTTATTGCTTCAATGAGTGTGACGGAAGAGCGCCAGAAGCAGGTTTCCTTCACCGACAAATATTATTCCACACCACTGTCCGTTGCTGTTCCAAAAGATAGCCAGATCACGTCGCTTGATGCCGAAGCTTTCAAAGGGAAGAGCATCGGCGCACAGGGATCGACCACGCAGGGCACTTATGCCGAAGACGTTTATGGCAAAGCTGGTGCGGATGTAAAACTCTATCCGACTGCTGATGAAGCCAATGCCGATCTTAAAAGCGGTCGCCTTGATGCGGTGATTTCGGATAAGTTTCCGATTTCTGACTGGATCAAGGCTGATGGCGCGGATTGCTGCAAGCTGATTGGTGATGTGCCCGGTACGCAGACAGACACGGCTATTGCGGTACGTCAGGGTGACAATGATCTGCGCGAGCAGTTCAATGTGGCCATCAAGAAAATTCGCGACGACGGCACCTATGCAACGATCGTGAAGAAATATTTCGACTTTGATATTTATTGATCGAAGATAAGTGACTTGTAAAAGTTACGCGAGTTTGATGTATGAATGCGCGCACTGACGAATAGTCGGTGCGCGCTTTTATTTCATGCAATGGGTTGGGGATACCATGCTGCAACAAGATGTCATCGTTCTGGGCGCAGGTATCGTCGGTGTTTCGGCAGCACTCCATTTGCAAGCGCGGGGCCGTTCAGTCACGCTCATTGATCGTGGTGAGCCGGGGCAAGGCACAAGCTTTGGTAATGCAGGGCTTATTGAGCGCTCCAGCGTTATTCCTTATTCGTTTCCGCAAGGATTTGGCACGCTGCTGCGTTATGGCATGAACCGCCGTTCCGATGTGCGCTACGATCCGTTTTATGTGTCACGCATTGCACGCTGGCTGTTCCAATATTGGCGTGAATCATCACCAGAACGCCTCAAGATCGCAACCGAAGCGATGTTGCCACTGGTTGAAGCGAGTGTGCGTGAGCATGATGCTCTGATCACGCAGGCGGGTTGTGAGCGGCTCGTGCGCTCGCAAGGCTGGATCGAAGTCTTCCGGAGTGAGGTTGCTTTTCAGGCGGCAGTTCAGCGTTTGCCACAGTTGCAGCGCTTTAATCTGGCCTATTATGTTCTTGATGCACCGGCGCTGAAACAGCGCGAAACAACGTTGGGTGATGTTGCAGGTGGCATCCATTGGCTTGATCCTAAAACCATTGTCAATCCGGGTGGTCTGGTTCAGGCCTATGCCACCTTGTTTCAATCGAACGGTGGTCGGTTTGTTCATGGTGATGCTGCAACGCTGTCGGAAAGCACGAATGGTTGGCAAGTGACGACCGAGGAAGGTCCGACTTTTGCGCGTGAAGTGGTAGTAGCTCTTGGTCCGCAATCGGGCCTGATTTTCCAGAAGTTTGGTTATACAATTCCGCTTGGAATTAAGCGTGGTCATCATATGCATTTTGAGATGCAGGACGGCGAGCGGCTTGGTCATACTGTGGTTGATGAAGAGGCGGGCTATGTGCTTGCGCCTATGGTGCAGGGCGTTCGTCTTTCGACAGGCATCGAATTTGCTTCGCCTGATGCTCCGGCTAATTTCATTCAACTCAAACGTGCTGAGAAGGTTGCGCGCCGCCTTCTGCCGCAGCTCGGTGCGCCTGTCGAAACAAAGCCGTGGCTTGGCTTGCGGCCATGTCTGCCAGATATGCGTCCGGTGATTGGTCCTGCGCCGCGCCATAAGGGTCTCTGGTTTGATTTTGGACATGCGCATCATGGTTTGACGCTTGGTCCGGCAACTGGGCGTCTTTTGGCTGAGATGATGACGGGCGAGAAAACATTTACCGATCCAGCGCCTTATTCCGCAAATCGGTTTCTATAATCATCTTCAATTTTTAAGGAGCGGTCTTGTCAGGTGTGACAAAGCGGGGTTATCAATTGTCCCCCATCACATCCGCACTCTGCGGGCAAATCGATCCGGAAAAATCTCGTGAAAATGAAACCTTTGGGCCGCACAGGCCTTAATGTTACTGATATCTGCCTCGGCACCATGACCTGGGGCGTTCAGAATACTGAAAACGACGCGCATGAGCAGCTTGATTTTGCTGTCGATGCGGGTGTCAATTTTATCGATACTGCTGAAGGCTATGCCATTCCGATGAGCCCGGAAAGCTACGGCAAGACGGAAAACTACATCGGTAGCTGGTTCAAAAAGTCAGGCAAACGTGATCGCGTTATCCTTGCCAGCAAAATTGCAGGCGGTGGCCGGCAGGAATGGATTCGCGGCGGCGCGAAGCCGAGCCGTGCCAGTATCGCTGAAGCCGTTAATGACAGCCTGAAGCGTTTGCAGACTGACTATATCGACCTTTATCAGATCCATTGGCCATCGCGTCCGCATTATCACTTTGGTCAGGGCTGGGATTTCAATCCATCCAATGTTGATCCGAAAGCCGAACGTGAACAAATCCATGATGTTCTGCTCGGTCTTGAAGATGCGGTGCGTGCAGGCAAAATTCGTCACGTTGGCCTTTCTAACGAAACGGCTTGGGGCACGATGCAGTGGCTCAAGATTGCTGAACAACATAATCTGCCGCGTATGGCCTCGATCCAGAATGAATATGGCCTGTTGCAGCGTGAATTTGATCACGACATGGCAGAGGTATCGCTCTTCGAAGATGTTGGTTTGCTTGCTTATTCCACGCTTGCAGCAGGTGTGCTGACGGGCAAGTACCTTGACGGAAAAATCCCTGAAGGTTCACGCGCATCTGTGATGGATGGCGGCATGTGGCGGGATAACTCTTATTCCGTGCCAGCAATCCGCGCTTATATAGATGTCGCAAAAAAGCATGGTCTTGATATTGCTCAGATGGCAATTGCCTTCTCTGTATCCCGGCCATTTATGGCGTCCGTGATTATTGGCGCGACATCTGTTGAGCAGCTCAAGATTGACATTGCTTCGAGTGAACTGACGCTTTCAGACGAAGTGCTGGCGGATATCGAAAAAGTGTATCGCTCTTATCCGCGTCCTCTTTGATGAATAAGAGCCAGCCGCATATTATATGTGCGGCTGGCTCTTAGCCTTTTAGATAAACCTCGTGTTTGACATGCCATTGCTCGATTGGCGTATCACTTGAGGAGCTCACGATCACAAGCCGATCAAACCGAAGCTTTCGACCCGAAAGCTCTTTTTTAAGGCGATCGATTTCCATTTGTTTGAGAGTTGTTTCCTCAACACCATAGGCCAGTGAAACATGCGGCATAAAGCTCTGCAAGCTGGCTTCGCTTGAGATTTCAAGAGAGTCCTGTTTCAGGCGCATCAGTGCAGGTGCTTTTTGAAGTGCAGCATAGAACGAGCGAAAATAAGCGTCGCTTCCCGTGACATTTTCGATCAGCAGTTCAAGTGGTTTGCGGCCTATTGCGAGGCTTAACACTTGTGGCAGAAGGTCTTCTGCTGATCGCTTCATATCTGGCACCAGCGTTGCATGCGGTTCAAATATCGGCGACTTGAAGCGTCCACCCAAATCACTGACGATGTTCTCAAGAAAAATAAGATCATCTTGTGCAGGCCGCAGCCAGATAGAATGGTCGGACATTCAGAACTTGCTTCCGTTCGTTGGATTTTCGGTTTTGAGCGGGCGAACGCTGCCACGAAGGATGAGAGGTGTGTCGATCATTACCATTTGCGGTGGTGCATTGGGCGCGCTTTGCCGCTCATCGAGCATTCGGATAATTTCCGCGGAAAGACGCTCGGCATTCTGATCAAACGTCGTAAGGCGGTAAGCACCCCAGCGCGCTTCGGTGACATTATCAAAACCGATGACGGAAAGATCGTCAGGAATCGAGAGATTGAAGACATCGCGTGCGCAATCAATCAGCCCAAAGGCCATCAAATCATTGACGCAGAAAACCGCTTCAACACGGTCCCGTTCACCCAGCAAAAGCGAAGCCGCAGCAAAGCCGCCATCATAGTCCGTGAGTTCGCCACGTTGTACGCTCACATTAAGACCAAAGCTTTTGGCCCGCGCTATATAGGCCTCTTCGCGTTCCAATAGATTGGGACTGCGCACATTCGACGTCACAAGTCCCAGTCGTTTCATGCCGCGCGCCATAAAAACATCGACCGCTGTTTCGGCTGCCTGTTTATTGTTGATGCGAATATGATCGGGACCATCTTCGTTACGGCCGACGACGATCAGTGTTTGTCCGTTGCGCTGTGCCAGTTCGACAAAGGATGATGACGGCATCCCAGAGAGAACAACTGTCGCCTCTGCTCGGTAGCGCAGCAATGTCTGGTGTGCGGCAGAGAGGTTCTCACCATGTTGTCCGGTCGGGATAAGAACGGGAACACTACCACGCGCAGTCAATCGACGGGACAGTGCGGCAATCTGCCGCGAGCGGAAGGGGCTTGCGGGATCTGCCGCGATCATACCGACAATGCGGCTACGGTTCGCCAGCAGGCCACGTGCCAGATCATTGACCTGATAGCCGAGCTTTTCCGCCGCTTTCAGCACTTTTTCTCGCGTGTTAGGCGAAACGCTCGCGCCGGGTGTGAAGGTGCGCGAGACCGCGGAGCGAGATACGCCAGCCTCAACAGCAACTTCGTGCGCACTGATAAAGCGCGGTTGGTTTTCGGGAAGTTCTTCCTGAAAACGATCTTTGTCGGCCATAATTATCGACCCACTTTCGAGAGAACATCGGCGCGCAAGAAGCGCTCGACAACAAACATGAACGCAATGGACGGCACCAGCAAGATCAACGCACTGATCGACGCGATCTGATAGTTACCACCTGAGCTTGCTGTATAGAGCATCAGCGGCAATGTTGTAATGTCAGGTGCGCCCACAAAATAGGTGCCGGTGAATTCATCCAGTGATTCAAGGAACACAAAGATTGCGCTTGCAAGCAGGCCCGGTGCTGCGATTGGTAGTGTGATGTGGACGAAGGTCTTTATCGCGGACGCGCCCATAGATCGTGCGGCCTCTTCCAATTCACGATCAATAGCCGAAAAAGCGGCTGTCGCGATCCACACTGCATAAACCAGACCATGTGTTACATGCACCAAAACAACGCCCGTAATCGTACCATTCAAACGTAGTGAATAGAACATCTGCGCAATGTTGACGTAGATTGGGAGGTTCGGAAATGCTTGCGGGATAAGCAGGATAAGCAACACAAGTCCGCGAAATGGCAGTTTCAGTCGTGCGAGTGCATAACCCGCTGGAATGGCAAGACCGAGCGACACGACCACCGTCAGGCTTGCGATGATAACGCTTGTGGCAAGCGAAGACAGTGCGTTTCCACGTGGGGAAAACACATTCGCCCAGAACGAGAAGCCATATTGAATGGGCAGCGTATGCGGGAAATACCAGCGTTCTGCCACGGCCCAGAGAAGAAGGTTCGCCAGCGGTCCGAAGATTGCAAAAGCCAGCAAACCAAGCACGATGCCGCGCGGTATCCAGCGCCAGTCAAAGACGTTACTCATTAGCCATGCTCCTTCATGGTTTGGCGCAGATAAACCCATGCAACCAGACTGGTCATCAGAAGCGAGATCGTGCCGAGCGCATTAGCAACGCCATAATCGCCATAGGCATTGATGCGGAACGCCATATTTGCGGTGATCATGGTAGGTGATTGTGCATTGATCATCAGCGGCACGGAAAGCACTGACATCATTGTGACGAAGCTCAGGATCAGACCAACAAGCAATGTCGGACGCACTTGCGGAAGCACGATTTCAATGAGGATGCGCAAGCGTCCGGCACCAAGATTGCGCGCAGATTCAATCGTGCTGCGATCAATCGATGCCATGGCGCCAGCAAGCAACAACGTAACAAACGGGGTCTGTTTCCAGACAAATGCAATGACAATTCCGCGCCAGTCGAGAAAGCTCATCGCTTGAAGGGGGGTGAGAATACCGCTCTCGATCAAAAGGCTATTCATAAGGCCGTTTTTTGCAAGAAAAGTGCGCAATATCTGGCCAACGACAATGAAAGGAATGAACAGTGGCCAACGATAAAGCCAGCGCAGCACAGTGACTGCGCGCTGATTGGAACCGAGTGTCAGATAGCCACCAATCGCTATTGCGAAAAGCGCAATGAGTGCTGAGGAAAGTGTGACGATTACAAGCGTGAATAGCATGTCGCTGGAATAAAGCTCGAAAGCTTTGGTGAAATTGCAGAAGCCCCAATCTTCGCCAACGTGAAATGCACCAGTTATCGCGCCAAACAGCGGCACGATGAACAGAAACAACACGATTGCCAGTGCGGGTGCGACCAACAGAAAACCCGTCATTCTCTGCGACATGTTTATTCCTTAATTCAGGTGAGGGGACCGGGTGCGCGCTGACGCACCCGGCTTAATCCTATGTTAGTTGCCGACTTGACGCTCGTAAGCTTCCAAGATCGCCTTGTTGTATGGAGCGATAGGGAAAGGCTTGCCGTAGTTTGCAAGTTCTTCAGGCGAGATATCTGTGAAGAGCTTGTTCCACGTATCCGCATTGAGTTCTGCCTTGACGTGGTCTGCATCGATGCCCGGATACCAGTTAAAGCGTTCTACGATGCCTTCAGCCTGAACTTTTGGGCTGGTTGCAAGCGCTACAAACTTCTCAGCGAGTTCCTTATTGGCGCTCTTTTCTGGAATAACATAATGCATCGGCTGGCCCGGCATACCCGGCGAAGGCAGAATGAGCTTCATTTCTGGTGGGAGTTGGCCGTTAGCCTTCCAAGAATAGAACATATCAACCCAGACCGGGCCCATGGCGATTTCACCACGGCTAAGCATGTCGAGTGTTCCAGCATTGCCCGGTGTCAGTGTTGCGTTGGTGGTGAAATCCTTGAGCGAGGCGAAAGCCTTGTCCCAATTCTTCGCTTCACCTTCTTCAAACGGGCCTTTCATCAGCTTTTCGGAATCGCCGCCGTAAGCATAGATCCAGCCCATAACGAAGCTCACGCCGGATGCGCCGCCTTTAATGCCGTTATAGCCGAACTGCTTCGGATTTTCCTTGGCCCACGTGACCAGCTCGTCATAGCTCTTTGGCGGGTTGGCAACGAGAGCCGGGTTGTAGGCAAGTGCTGTCTGGCTGTTGAACATTGGCATAACATAGCCATCAACATTGGTGCCGAGCGCCATTTTGGCATTGTCGCGTGTGACGAGTTTGCCGCTGTCGATCTTGCCACGATAGTTTTCGAGAAACTTCTTTTCGACCATTGGGCCAGCGAATTTCTCATGAACGACTGCAACGTCAGCGTCCCACTTATCTACGCCAGCTTTTGACTGGGCTTCGAAACGTTCGAGAATCTTATGTGAACCAGCATCGCCGGGGCCTGTGCCGACAACACGAACCGTTGTGCCCGGATTTTCTTTTTCGAACAATGGACCGAGATATTCGTTTACATAATCGACCATGTTTTGATCGCCAGCGGTCAGAACGGTCAGTTCTTGCGCTGCCGCTGGTGACGCTGTGAGGCCAAGAATTAGAGCTGTTTTAAGGATCGTTTTCATCGAATAAATCCTGCTTTTTATCCGCTTAGCGGAAGGTTTCGACGGTTAAATGTTGTGTATCAGTTGATGCGTGATCGGGAATTTTTGAGCGCTTGCGGGCGTTTTACGGCCTACAATTCTGTGTTGATCTGGTATGACTACTACGATTGGCTTGCATTCAAATGCACAGGTGTGCATCGAAATATGAAGGCTGTTTTTATCGATCAGATTACTTGTCGAACAGGAAAAGTGACTGCTCTGGAATGCGTATTTCAACCTGTGATCCGGGCTGGTGGCTTTCGTGGGTATCGACCAAAAGATGTTTGCCGCCGACATTCACCATGTGACGCCAAAGACCACCGGGATAGCTGGTTTGATCGACGGTTCCTGTCAGAATGAGTTCAGGCGTCGTGCCAGAATTGGGTGATCCGGGATTGGTCAGTTTTGCAGCTTCGCTACGAAAGCGGGCAGTGGCGATGCCATCAGATAGATTGCGACGACCAGCCGGTATCGTGCTTGCTTTGTTATGTGGCCCGGCTGCAATTTCAATTCGATCAGCCGTGACGCTTATTGGCAACTCAACGTTGTTTTCAGCACCCATAAATGCGGCAACAAAATCAGACGCTGGACGATTATAGACCTCTTCAGGTGCTCCCGCCTGAGCAACTTCGCCATTGTTGAGGATCACGATGCGATCTGCCATGACCATGGCTTCTTCTCGGTCATGGGTCACATGCACAGCTGTGATACCCAGACGGCGCTGCAAAGCGCTAATTTCATGACGGACGGACAAGCGAATGCGTGCATCGAGATTGGATAATGGTTCATCCAGCAGCAGAATATCCGGTTCAATTGCAAGCGCACGTCCAAGTGCGACGCGCTGGCGCTGGCCACCGGACAGGGCGGTTGGTTTGCGATCAAGCAGTGCATCAAGCCCTAGAAGGCGAGCAACTTCCTGAGTTTTGCTGCGGATTGTATCTTTTGCTGTGCCGCGGATGCGCAGTCCGTATCCGATGTTTTGCGCCACTGTCATATGTGGCCAGAGTGCGTAAGACTGGAACACCAAGGCCATGCCGCGTTTATCAGGTGGCAGGCGGGTGACATCTTTTCCGCCGACGCGGATCGCGCCTTCGCTCGGTGTATTGAAACCCGCGATGGCGCGCAGCAAGGTGGTTTTACCGCAGCCCGACGAGCCAAGCAGCGCTACGAATTCACCCTTCTTAACAGAAAGGTCTACACCTTTAAGAATCTCATTGTTGCCATAACGGACACGTGCATCCGCTACCTCCAAAAACGCAGGCATTTGCGTATCCTCCCCAGGATCGACGGCCGGTTTTATTTTTTCTGCACAGCCGTGCAATTGGGATTGAAGCATTTTTATTTTACCTCGACAAGCAACAATTTTAATGCGCTGAAAATTAGGGAGCAGTTTTTATATGCTGCCTGTTGTCGTCGTTATCTATCGAGGATTTATAACAGCCATATGACCGATGCTGCGCAGCTGTGCAAAAACGTGGGCAGCTTTGCAAAGCTGTCCACGCTGCACGCAAGCTGTTCCGACACGAAAGGACAGCTCGCTGGTAAATTAGTTATGCACTTTCAACCTCATGCTGCGCTTCTGTCTTTGCTGTGCGCCACGATGAAAACAGGAAAGCTGCAATGAATATGCCCGTCATGAGCAGAACGATTGTTGGTGCTGGTGCACTGTCGATGAAGAATGACAGATAAACGCCCATGAACGACGAGAACACCGCAACGATAACAGCGACGATCATCATGCTGCTGAACCGGCGCGTGAGCAGAAATGCAATTGCTCCCGGCGCGATCAGCATGGCGATTGCGAGGATGATTCCAACGGCTTTCAGCACACCGACAATGGTGAGCGAAATCAGGCAGAGTAATCCATAATGCAGTAGGCGGACCGGCAAACCAACTGCACGCGCTTGTGCCGGATCAAATGCATGAAGCAGGAAATCGCGCCATTTGACGATCAACACGCCGGCAGTCAAAGCGGCGATGATTGCGGTCTCGATAAGATCGCCTGTGTTGATGCCCAGAATGTCTCCAAACAAGATGTGATCAAGATGCACTTCTGCGCGCACTGAGACATAAAGCACAAGCCCCAAACCAAACATGCCTGAGAAGACGATTCCCATGACGGTATCTTGCTTGATACGGCTGTTTTCTTTGAGGAATCCGGTCGCAAGTGCGCAGACCATACCTGCAACAAAAGCGCCGATACCGAAGGGTAGACCGACCATATAGGCGATGACGACACCCGGCAGCACTGCATGGCTGATGGCATCGCCCATTAGCGACCAACCCTTGAGCACCAGAAAACAGGAGAGTAGGGCGGTTGGAATGGCGATAAGCACCGAAGCAATCAGTGCATAGACCATGAAGTCAAATTGAAATGGCATCAAAAGCATTTCAGGAAAGCTCATAGCTCAACCTCCTGCAATGCCTTGGCTGCGCGTCTACGTGCTGCAAGCATGCCATGCTTAGGTGCCAGAAAAAATACAGTGAGAAACACCAGCGTTTGCAGCACAACAATGATCCCGCCTGTGGCACCGTCCATGAAATAGCTGACATAAGCGCCAATGAAGCTTGTTAGCGCGCCAATGAGCACAGCAATCCACAAAAGCCGTGAAAAGCGATCTGTAAGCAAGTACGCAGTCGCGCCCGGCGTAACCACCATGCAGATGACGAGAAACGCGCCTACTGTCTGCATTGCAGCAACCGTCGAGGCTGAAAGCAGTGTGAAGAACATGATTTTCAGCGCTGTTGGCTTCAGGCCGATGGACCGCGCATGGCTTTCGTCGAAAAAAACTACCATGAGGTCTTTCCATTTCAGCAAAAGCAGAGCGAGCGAAACGAAGCCAATGATTGCTAATTGCAGAATATCGCCGGGCGTGATTGCGAGAATGTTGCCCAGCACGATGGTCTGAATGCTGATTGAGGTTGGCCGCAGCGAAATCATGAACAGCCCAAGGCCGAAGAAGGCCGTGAAGATCAGTCCGATAATTGCGTCTTCTTTGAGCTTCGTGCGCTGGTTGAGAAACAGCATTGCAGCTGCGGCAAGTCCACCCGAGAAGAACGCGCCGATAGAAAAGGGCAAGCCCAGCATATAAGCACCGGCAACGCCCGGCACGATGGAGTGGGAGAGGGCGTCACCAATGAGCGACCAGCCTTTGAGCATCAGATAGGCCGAAAGAAATGCACAAACACCACCGACGAGGGCGGAAACCCACATGGCATTGAGCATATATCCATAAGAAAACGGTTCGAGCAGCACAGACATTAATCCTGCCCTTCCTGCTTATGCTCATAAAGCACAAAGGGTCGCTCATCGTCTGTTATCACACCAATGGCTGATCGATTCCGACTGGTCTTTTCATCAAGAATGAGGTGGCGCAGGACGCCTCCGAAAGCCTTTTCGAGGTTCGCTTGCGTGAATATGTCTTGCGTCAAGCCGTGAGCAAGCACTGTATTCTTAACAAGAACCGTGCGGTCGCAGAACTCAGGTACGCTGCCGAGATTATGTGTCGAAACCAACATCACCCGACCTTCATCGCGAAGTCCGCGCAGTAGGGTTACGATTGCTTCTTCGGTCTTAACATCCACCCCGGTGAAAGGCTCATCAAGGAGGATGACTTTCGCATCCTGAGCCAATGCACGGGCTAGAAAAACGCGCTTCTTCTGCCCACCAGATAGTTCGCCGATTTGCCGCTTGCGAAAATCAATCATGTTGACGCGGCTTAAGGCCTTTTCGACCGCTTCGTGATCGGCACGACGTGCAATGCGCATCATGCCCATATGCCCGTAACGCCCCATCATGACGACATCTTCGACCAAAACAGGAAAATTCCAGTCGACCTCTTCGCTTTGCGGAACATAAGCGACCAAGTTTTTTTTCAATGCCTGCTTAACAGGTTGGCCGAGAATCGAAATGTCGCCCTTCGCGAGGCGAACAAAGCCCATAATGGCTTTAAAAATTGTCGATTTTCCAGATCCGTTTACACCTACAAGCGCAGTGATCGTCCCGGTTGGTATTTCAAAACTCGCATCGCGCAAGGCCGTGTGACCATTGCGATATGTGACAGTCGCATTTTTCACGCTCAAGCCCTGAGCCGCACTTTGATTAAGCGCGGCCTGTTCCTCAATGTGATGATTTATTGGAACATTCATTGTTTGAGGCCTTTGGCGATCGTGTCCGAAGTGACTTTCAGAAGATCAATATAAGTTGGAACTGGGCCGTCCGCTTCAGAAAGTGAATCGACATAGAGAATACCACCATATTTTGAGCCAGTTTCCCTTGCGACCTGTTCAGCAGGCGCTGCCGAAACCGTACTTTCCGAGAAAACGGCAGTGATGTTATTGGCGCGAACAGCATCAATCACTTTGCGTACTTGCTGCGGAGTACCCTGTTGGTCGGCATTGATCGGCCAGAGATAAAGCTCTTTCAGGTCGAAATCGCGGGCGAGGTAGGAGAACGCGCCTTCACTCGTCACAAGCCAGCGCTTGTCGGCCGGAATAGTTGTGAACTCGGCTTTGATTGGATCAATGGTCGCAGTGACTTCAGCTTTGTATTTCTCGGCGTTGGCTTTGTAGGTTTCAGCATTATCCGGGTCATATTTAACGAAAGCATCACGGATATTGTCAACATAGATGAGGGCGGAGGTGGGAGACATCCACGCATGTGGGTTCGGTTTACCGCTGTAAGGGCCTTCCGTGATACCCATCGGCACAACGCCGTCGCTCACCACCACACTTGGAACATTCTTGAGGCGTGAGAAGAATTTTTCAAACCAGAGCTCAAGGTTGAGTCCATTCCAAAGGATGAGGTCCGCACCCTGCGCTTTGATGAGGTCGCCGGGGGTTGGTTGATATTCGTGGATCTCAGCACCAGGCTTCGTGATCGATTCAACCGTCGCGGCATCGCCAGCAACATTCCGAGCTATATCGGCAATGACTGTGAAGGTTGTAACGGCTTTGAATTTATCCGCCGCCAACGCAGCGTTGGCAGCTAATAGCATTAAAACGATGGTGGCTAACCCTGTGAAATATGTTCTGCCGATCCTTGGGTGCATGTGCATAGCCTTTAATGGTAATAGTTTGCAATTGCATAAAATATGACATTGATAATTGCAAGTGCTTTTGCAAGTCATTTGCAATTAAGTTCCAATCAGATTTTGTTAATTAGTGAAAACTGTGCAATTATAAATTGTATTTTTTTATTTCTTATGTAGTTTATCTGCGAGGCTTTGCTTCTTTAATTTGCAGCTATGGCAGCGAGGAAGATGCGAATTTGCGGCATCTCCAATGTAAATTAAAAATTCATTTTTTTGCTTTTGATTTTGGAATCGGGGAATTTAATGAGTTTGAACTTAGATAATAGTAAATATAATCAATATTTTATGTCGTCATTTTGTGCCCGAGGAGTGGAAGAAAGAGGTGAGACGTTTAATGTGGCATCTTCTTGTTTAGAATATAACACTCGCCCTGCGGGGATTGATGTTTATGTTCCTGAGAATGCTAAAGCAATTGTCATTCTGGAGCCGTTGCGCAATCTAAGGTGGCAGTATGGAGATGACAACGAGGTTACTACCAGTTGCGTGGCCGGCACTGTGTTTCTTATTCCTGCACATCAGGCGGTGGTTGTTACTTGGCCCAAAGATACATATTGTCTTTTGGTGGATATTAAGAGTGATCCATCGACCGAAGACGATGTTAACGCATTCTCAAGTCACCAAAAGTTTTCTATCTTTTCGAGTAAGAAATGTCTTCAAATTGCTAAAATCATCGTTGATGAGTTTGGCACTGATTTTGATCAAAATTGTGTGGATTATTTTCATAAAATAATATCTCATATAATAATTAAATACAGTTTTGAAAATCATGTTCCCGGTGTGAAGACATCTGGCTTAAGTAACTATTCAGTGCGTCAAATTGATAATTATTTAAAGGAAAATTTTAGAAAACAACTATCTGTACCAGATATGGCTAACAGTATAGGAATTTCAGCAGGGCACTTCGCTAGCTGTTTCCGCGAAAGTTTCGGTCAGACACCACATCAATATTTGATGTATTTAAGGCTTAATGAAGCTGAGAGATGTCTGAAAGAAACCGATGTTCCCATTAGTGAAATTGCTGCTTCTCTAAGTTTTTCCAGTCAAAGCCATTTGACGACTGCTTTAAGGAAGTATCGTCAGTTAACGCCTGGTGAAATTAGGAGGCGAAACTTTTATAAGAAAATAAAATAAGTTCTTGATACAGGCTTTTATATGCACCTCCAACGGCAAACTTCTAGCTTGCTGTTGGAGGTTGTTTTGTTTTGCGCCATTTTCGCAAAATGAGGATTTCACTTTTCCGTCGTAAACGGCGTACGCGATGAGAGTCGTTCGATAAAACGATCAGTCCCAGAGGTAGCATCCAGAAGCCAAGTATCGGTAAGAATCCCAGCGCTCCGCCAACAACAAGAGACCCGCCAAGGGCTCTTCGCATGATAATGGATTGTGGCATCGGAATTTTTTTCCCAAGAATTACGATTACTTTTTGGGGAGGTTTTCTTTCGCTGCCGTTGGTCATGTGGTTTTCTCGCAATCCAAGCTCGATTTCAGCTCCTAAAATATAAGGCTCCTCGATCTAAATGCAAAAAAATGAAGAAAAAACAAAATAGGGGCTTGGCAAATCAGAAATGCTCCTGCTATACGCCATCTCGCTGACAACGAGCACCTCTTCCCCGGTAGCTCAGTGGTAGAGCAACCGGCTGTTAACCGGTTGGTCGCTGGTTCGAATCCGGCCCGGGGAGCCACTTACTTTTTTTGGGTTACAATTTCCTGAAAAAATAAGTTAAGCAAATCAATAGCTTGTGGCTCATTCTCAAAATATCAATATAATTACCGCTCCATATGGGATACAATCTGGATTACATTCTGGGTTACATTGTGAGCGTTTGTCTTGTCAGTTGATATTACGAAATATGTGCAGCGACAGCCGAGCGGTATCTATCGTTATTATAGGCGCGTACCGATTGAAGTGTCGAATCACGACAAACGAACCTTTGTAAAAATCAGCCTCAAGACCAAGAATCATAAAGAAGCGCTTGAAAAGGCTCAGGGCGTTCATGACGCAATTGAGCGTCTTTGGGCCGCAATGTCATCTGGAAATGATAATCGCCCAGAATGGGAGCGCTATGAGGCTGCAGTACGAACTTCACAGTCGCTGGGCTTTGCGTACAAACCTGCGGCGGAAATTGCATCTGGTTCGTTTGAGGATCTCTTCGGAAGGACGAAACACGCGGTAGAAGTGCTGGAGACACAGCCATCTGCGGCGAAGGCAATTGTTGGTTTGGTTGATTTTCCCAACCCTCGAATCTCAAACGTCTGGCAGATGTATGAGAAATTCAACCAGGCAGGACTAGCAGGGCTATCCGAAGGCCAGCTGTCAAAACACAAGGTATCCCGAGAACGCGCAATTAAATACGCCAGCGACCTTCTTAATGATATTCGATTAAGCGAAGTGACACGTGCTGATGTGCTTCGATATCGCCAATGGTGGACAGATAAAATCGCGTCCGAGAAACTTAAAGCGTACAGCGCAAACCGAAGCTTTAGCGACATAAAAGGCATGCTGTCTGTTATCGACGACGCTCTCCAGACCAACTACCGCGCACCATGGGCGGGGATTCGTCTGAAAGAAACAAACGCTACAAAATTGGATAAACGACCACCGTTCTCGGTCGATTGGGTCCAGCAACGATTGCTGCATCCAGGTGCACTCGATGACGTCAATGTCGACGCGCGTCTCATTATATATACGATGATAGAAACGGGCATGCGGCTGGGTGAGGTTTGTAATCTGCGACCTGAAGATATCCGTCTGAATGACGAAGTTCCCCATGTTGAGGTCGCTGAACGCGAAGACAGGCGACAAAAGACCGATTACTCGGTGCGTCGTATTCCGTTGGTAGGTGTTGCGCTGTGGGCAATGAAGCAAGCTCCGGGTGGGTTTGCTCGTTACGCAGACAAGTCAGATTCAGCGTCAGCCGCTATCAATAAATATCTGAGGTCGAAGCAGCTATTCCCATCAGATAAACACACAATCTATTCCTTGCGACATACGTTCCAGGATCGGATTGAGAACGTGGGCGCATCAGATCGTATGCAAGCCGATTTGATGGGGCATGAATTTGGTCGGCCTAAATACGGAGATGGCGCCGAGATGAAGCGGCGCCAAGATCTGCTGGATTCCATTAAATTAAAATGGGAAGGCTAGGCCGCGCGAAGTATTGCCTGAGCTCGAGCCAGAGCGCTGCCTCGACTTTTAGCGGCGGTAAGCTCAGCTTCCGCGCGCTCAAATAAAGGAATGGCCGCATCTCCGAATTTTACAACAAGCTTAGCTGTGTTCCGAACGCACTCTTCGTATTCGGCCATGGTGAAGGTACGGCTCAAGCTTGGTACCGAGTGGATCTAATCTGAATGAGGTCGAATTTAATCCCCAATGGATGGAACATTCGATTCCTTTCCACGTTATTGCGGCAAATTCTCCTTCTAAGGATATGGAAATGTGGCCCGTAAACAGGACGATTCATAATTTTTACTACCTCTCGGAACAGTCGAGCGGTCTTTGGTCTGTAAAGGAAACTGTCAGTCAGAATCCTGTTTCTCTCAATGGGCAGCTTTGTTGCTCGCTGAAGAAACGCGATGCTGAAGAACTGATTGAGTATCTGAATGGTTTGGATGCATCGCTAGCAGCATAAGCCATCACTCACCATACTTACGGCCTGCTCACTGACCAACATAACGCACCTCACCACCAACGACGACGGCCCGACCTGTTGCCGCCAGACGGCGAGCAACGGGCAGGGGAATCCCAAGGCTTCCAACAGAAGCCCGGCCTATGCGCTGCGGGCCTAGCCGCAACGCGTTGAGATAAGCAGCGTCAATGTTATTTCCTCTGGCGTCCATCACGCCGCCCTCCGCTTGAAAGGACGGCGATTGTCGTTGGCCGGGCGCGCCCGGCGCATACGGATCTTCTCGCCCGTTTTGCGCGATACATCATATGCAATGTCTTTGATTGTTGCGGCCGTCGCCGGGTCGCTCACGCGGTACCAACGGGCAATTGAAAGGATTGCCGCTGCTGTGGTGCCCTGAGCAATGAACTCGTCGGCGGTAAAGAGGTGTGTATGTCTGTTCGACATGAATAAATGCTCCTCGTGTGGTTTTGGTAAGCGTGACGACCCGTGGCGTGAAAACGCGAGGATCGTCGATTTTTGGGAAATCCTGGGGTGCTACGCCCCATCGCTATCTTTCGCGGTAAATCACGTAACACCCAATCCCACCGCGCCCACGACAACGCAAAACCCTATCACCGCCGTCATCTCAACGGCTTCGCGCGCTGCGTAGCGAATCCATGGCATTGGTCGGGCGTGTTTCTTTGCGCGGTGGTCGGGACGGCGCATTGGCTCGTCACTGCCTGCACGAGCGACCTCGGTCTGCGTGTCCGGTTCCATGTCGGCGAGCATTTCCAAAAGGGCGCGGTTCATGCTGCGCTCCTTTCCTGCTGCACGTTGTCGTTAGCGACTGGCGCAAGGCGATAGTATCCGTTCGGCTCAACGCCGCGCATGCGCTTTGGAATGGTCCATCCAAAGGTGGGCAGAGTCTTACGGATATAGCAGACCTGCGTACGCACTGTTTGATGCGCGTTTTCTGGGCCGCCGTTCGGATCGAAAGCATAGACATTATCAACGAGGTCGTTGATGTGCATTCGGCGCGGATGAACTGACGTCAGTGCGTCAATAATATCCCGCTGGCCTTTCGAGAGGGGTGCATCTTGAAGGTCGATCGCTGGATTGGCCATTATGCGGCCTCCTGCTCAACGCAGGCACCGGCATCGCGGAGTTCGGCAAAGAGTAAGTCTTGATTGCTCGTAGCAATCGCACCACTTGTCTGGAAGACTTCGAACGTTTCGCCGGCACAGAGCTTAGCCAAGCGTGTCGCTTCGGTAAGCGCTTGCTCAAAGGAGCCATGTTCAAAAGGGAGGTTGGTGCGAATGGCAACTCGCCCTGTTTGTTTGCCGCGGCGGAATACAAAGAATCCGCCGCCGATTACTTCATTAGGCCGGGCGTTAGGTCTTCTTCTCGGTGCTGTTGTGCTGGTCATGGTTTCTACTCCTCATGCAGTGGTTGGTAACTGGTTCAGCAGATCGAGCTGGTGAGGCTGTCTTCGTGCTGTTGAAACAACATATACGATAAACGTATCAGCACGTCAAGAAATAAATACGAAATGCGTATATGACACAAATATACGATTATGCGATAAGACACTTATGGAAACGAATATAATAAAATGGTTCGCTGAAGCGCTTGAGGCTTGCGGGTTGACGCAGGAACAAGTCGCAAAAGAGCTCGGATTGAACCGACAGCCTGCGATCAGTGAGATTCTTAAAGGCAAGCGTCAGCTCAAGGCCAATGAAATGGTTATAATGAGTAAGCTTAGCGGAATGCCGCTGCCTGACCGTAGCACAAAGATTCCTGTGTTGGGTTACGTTGGTGCGGGGGCCGAAGTTTATCCGATCGACGATGGTGACCCCTTATATGAAGTCACGATAAGCAGTGCTTTGCCTAAAGACACCGTAGGGGCTATTGTTCGTGGCAATAGCATGTTCCCTGTATTTGAGGATGGCGACCTTGTGGCCTATTCTGGAATGGAAATGTTGCCCGAGGATGCGCTAGGTAAAACATGCATGGTTGAGCTGCAAGATGGGCGTGTGCTCATTAAGACCGTCCGACGGGGTGCGGTGCCTGGCCTTTATACACTGACAAGCACAAATGCTCCGGATATCGAAGATGTTGAAATTGCGTGGGCTCGTAAGTTTGTAATGCGGATGCCTAGGGAGTTTTGGCGATCTCTCTAATACGAATATCGTTTGAGTTCTTAAGGTCGCGTTAGCGGCCTTTTTTCTTACTTCGTTTATAAATACGAAAAACGTATTTAATGTCGTTGACAGAAATACGAATCGCGTATATATTCAAATCATCAACCGACACAGAAGATGCCGGGACAACAAAACAGGCAACAAAATATCAGTGCGTGAAATACCAAACAGCGACGTGAACATCCTTCCAAGGATAACCGCCCTTAACAGATAGCCAGCTTTTAGAGGAGAGACGTAATGACAAATTCAGCCATCAGAAGCGACGACGTTTCGACAAAACCGCCGTAGGAATCACAGGGACACTGCTGACCTTAATAGGGTCAGCGGTGCTTTCGCTGTTTCGACTTCGAAAGCATAAAAAGGCGGAGTTTAAGAGCCGGCACCACCCGCTGCTCGCTCCGCCTCGTAATCCCAGCACTTACACGAGGAGGGCTTGCGCCACTTCTACACGCTGGTTTCCTTCGCAGGTACCACCCCGCGCGACATGACAGATGGCTGCCAGTTGGCCAATTGTCAATACCAACCAATACGAGGAGCTATGAAACAAAACCAACAAATACGAGGTAGACCGGCCTTGCAGGCTGAAGCACGAGCGCACCGCTCGCAGAATAAACCCATGAGCAAAATTGCATCCATTATGGGGCTAACCAAGGGCCACGTCTGGTCCTTGCTAACCGAACGTGCACCACAATCCAAGCCGCCAGAAGCAAGTGCAAATGTCGTTGTTAAGCGTCGCACGCATCGCGGCTCTTGCTCAACTATGTGTCGCGATGTCTTTATCGCGATGCCACGTATTACAGTTCTGGACGGCATTTATGCACCCGACGGTGCGGCCACAGTCCACTAGCCTTAAAGGCACGACGGCGGTGCTGCTATGCACCAGCCACAGATCAACCTCCTGACAGGAGGCATTATGAAATCCCAAAACTTCCGTGAGCCACACAAGGCGCACCAAACAAAATTCACGCGGACTGGCGAGCGGGACACGACGAACCGCAAACCTTATCGAACATCCGCGCAGAAGCTGCATGCCCGCGACACTGCCGTCCTTAAAGACGGCCGGTATGTGTCAAACGCTCCTGTGTCTTTCAGTAGAACGAAGCGGGGTGCAGCGTGACTTGCGATTGCGGTGACTGCTGGGATCTGCCCGGCTCCATTGTGACTCACAAGCTGACAGGCTGGAATGGCATCATCATTGGCGACCGTGACGGGTGTACGTTCCTCACGGTGCGGTTCTGGATACCAGGTACTGGCCTTGGAACGATCGAGGTTTCGCGCTTTGAAGTCGAACCACCTGCCAATGATGGCGACGGTGGTGGAGGGGCTGAGGTCGGAACAGAAGAAGACAATGTCATTCCGGTCGATTTCACCAAGAAAGTGAAACTGACCAAATCAACAAAGACGAGGGGAGTAGCGTGATGGGTAACCTTAAAGTTGGAGATAAAGTCAGAAGCCTGGTGACGCAGATCGACGTTCGCGCCGGCGAACTGTACGAAGTCGGCAGAATTGACGCTGACGGCGACGTTTGGGTCATCGATGATGTGGGCGACAACTGGTACTTGACGTCAAACGAGTTTGAAATTCTGCCTGTTGAGGAGACATTGGCAGATAAGCCAGCTTTCAAGGTTGGCGATCGGGTGCGGGCTACTGACAAATCTGGTGGCCTAATTGTCGGTGAAACTTATACCGTTTCAAGTTATGCGAGCTCAACAGCTATTGGGCGGTGGGTCAATCTAGAAGGGCGTCGCTCAAATTATTCTAACGACGGCTCGTTTCTGGAATCTTCATTTGAGCCAGCGCTCAAAATCGAAGCAGGCAAATACTATCGCACGCGTGACGGCCGTAAGGTTGGGCCTATAGAAGCGTGGCGTTTCGGCGGCTGGCATTCTGATCGTGCGGAGCATCCGCTGAATGGGGGCGTCTGGCTTGATGATGGAACAGCGAAATACGCTGGAGCCAAAGATAGTCCTGACCTCATCGCCGAATGGGTCGACGAGCCTGTCAAGGCGGCTGCGCCCGGCGCACAACCCGCCATCGTAGCGCTGATCGAAAACGGCCAACCAAAGCCGTCGGTGACGCCGTTCGTTCATGCAAATGAAACGTTGGCCGCAAAGGAAGCAACGCGTCTTGCCGGTATCCATAAGGGTCCGGAGTTCGGCGTGTACGTGCTGATGCAGAAGGTGAGTGAGCCTGCACCATCCTATAAGCACGAATGGCAACGGTTCGCTGCTAAGGGCGAGAAGATTTCAGCGATCAAAGAGCTGCGAACTGTAACTGGTCTCGGATTGAGGGCGGCAAAGGATGCCGTCGAACACTGGATCGCTCACGACGAGCCGTACTCGCGCATCGCCGCCTAACCAGCAAATCCCACAGATAAACCAACCAGCCCCGCTGTAATCGCGGCGGGGAATGAGGAGGTATTATGCTCAGATTTCATAAGGACGGTGCCGAATGACGGCGCCCTTCAAAGACTACGTCGTCGAAGACGACCGCATCTTGTCCAGCGAAACTACGCTGGGCCTTGGCGATCGCTTCGTCATGGGTCTCGCAGTCGTCGCAGCTTTAGCGCTGGCCATCAGCTTTTACTCATGGGTGCTGTTGTGAACGCTGTCACGCCAGCCGGTAATGGCACCGGGAAGATTGCACGTTCGCTCGGTCTGACTGGTTTTACGCTTGGGCTCTTGCTGATCGTGGCAGGCTTCATTTTCTGGAACGCAGTGCTGCCGTTCTATGGCCTGCTTTATTTGTGGGGTGGCCAATGACCTATCCACGGTTTCCCACGCTGGCCACGTCGGCGCCAGTGTGGCTGATCGGCTCGCTCATCCTGCTTGCCATGATGGTCGTCATTCAACTTACCCACACCACCATCGACCAAAACCACACGAGGAGTTATTTATGGCTATAAGCCTATCAAGCCTCAAATCGACGAAGAGAAACGACCCGCCTGTCATGCTTCTGTATGGCGTTGACGGCATCGGCAAGACCAGCCTTGCCGCTGAGTTCCCCGATCCGATCTATCTGGCCACAGAAGGCGAGCGCCCGCCGTCTGATATCGAAATGGCAACGCCCGGCACGATCGAAAGCTTCGACGACTTGCTCAACATTATCAGCGAACTGCTGACCATTGAGCACGATCGGCGTACCGTGATTGTCGACAGCGCGGACGGCTTAGAACCGCTTGTCTGGGCTGCAACATGCGCCCGCCTCGGCATCAACAGCATTGAGGAGGCTGGGTTCGGAAAAGGTTATGTGGAAGCTGACACCGAATGGAATGAGCTCATGTCGGCCCTGTCGGCGCTCGCTCAAGCTGGCATTTATGTGGTCATCCTTGCCCATCCCGAGATTGTGCGCTTCGACAGCCCCACAACCGACCCGTATTCCAGATACCAGCCTAAGTTGCATAAAAGGGCAAATGCACTTGTGCGTGAGAAGTCTGACGTTGTGGCGTTCATGAACTACCGAGTTTCCATCAAGGAAAAGGAAGTCGCGCGCCAGACAAAGGTCGCTCATGCAGAGGGCGGCAAAGAGCGCCAGATCCATCTGAATGAAGGTGCGGGCTTCAACGCCAAGAATCGGTATTCGATGCCCGACGCCGTTCCTTACCGCAAAGGGCAGGGCTTCACCGAATTGGCCAAGTACTGGCCGGTCACAGAGCAGGAGGCTGCTTGATGGAAAAAGCACTAGCAGGACTGGTTACGGTTGCCGCCATCCTTTTCTTTGCACCGCTGATCGGCGTTCTCTTTGGCGCGTTTTCGGGATGGGTCGTCGGCTTCTTCTTCACTGAAACTGTGCAGGCATTCCTAACTGCTTTAGGCATCAATGCTGGCCACATGTCACTTTGGCAGATCGGCGCTGCGCTTGGCTTCATCGGTGGGTTCCTTCGACCTACCGTGTTTCGCGCAAAATCTTAGTTGTTGTCTTCTAGAGACGGTCTTCCGCGCACGCGTGCGGAGGCTAAGAGTAAGGGAGCCAAGCGCTACTTTACCGGAGATCCGTGCAAGCACGGGCATGTTGCACCTCGGTTCACTAGCAGCCGACGCTGCGTAACGTGCGCTGCGGATCGAAATAGGGAATGGGCCGCCGAAAATGAAGGCCACGTGAAGGAATATCGTCAGAAGGCATATGCAGAAAACAAGGATGAAATTCTATCCAACTGGTGTGCATGGTATGCCGAAAATCACGAGCGTGAACTAGAAAAAAAGCGCATTCGGTACGCGGAAAACCGCGAAAAGAACCTAGAATATGCTCGTGAATATCGATCCTCAAATCCAGAAAAAGTTCGGGCAGCAAGTGACAAATGGAAAGCTGAAAACCCTGATAAGGTGAAAAAAGCATGGGATGATTGGTACTCTGAAAATGGCAAGGCCCGTGACGCCAAACACCGATCGACGCCTAGAGGCAAGTTAGACGATCTGATGTCGTCGGCCATTTACAGCGCAATTAAAAAGCGCAAGGCCGGGCGTAGTTGGTCCGATCTAGTTGGGTATAGTGTTGACGATCTTATGGATCACCTCGAACGCCAATTCCAGCCGGGTATGACATGGGAGAACCACGGGCAATATGGATGGCATATCGATCATGTCATCCCCCGATCGGCGTTCAACTACGAAGAGCCAGAAGACATAGATTTCAAGCGCTGTTGGGCGCTGGACAATATGCAGCCTTTATGGTGGCGCGATAACCTATCGAAAGGCGCAAAACTCACCGCGCCTTTTCAACCATCGTTAGCGATGACAGTTAACGACAACCAACCACCACTCACAACGCGAGGAGCCTGATATGGCCCAATTAGGAACTAAATTCGACGCGACATCTGTCGATACCGCACCACAAGATTTTTCAACTCTACCTTTAGGTGTTTATCGCCTTGAAGTCACGGCATCGGAAGTCGCGGCAACTAAGGCGGGGACGGGAACAATCCTCAAATTAACGTATGACGTCGTTGAGCCCGAGCCACATGTTGGGCGTAAGATTTTTGCGAACATCAATATCCAGAACGCCAATCCAACCGCTCAAGAGATTGGCCAAAGGGAACTTGGGAGCCTTTGCCGGGCTATCGGCATTTCAGAGTTGGAAGACAGCGAGGAGCTTCACTTCGTCGCTTTTACTGCGAAAGTTGGTCTTGAAAAACCACAAGACGGGTATGCGCAACGTAATAAAATCGTCAGATTCTATTATCCCGACGAGAACAACGTGCCTGAGCCGAGCATTGACGCTCAGCAACCTGCGGCGGCAGCACAGCGACCGGCCAATGACAACCGTCCTGCGGCGGCTAACAACAACAAGCCAGCGCAGCCTGCAAAAGCTGCGGGCAGCCGTCCTTGGTCTAATTAAGGCCTAACCAAGGCGCGGTCACCAGCCGCGCCTAACACCACCAACACGAGGAGAAACCCATGCGGGTAACGCTTGATCGAGCGCAGCTTGCGCACGCCTTGTCGACAGTGACAAAGGCTGTTGAGGCAAGAACGACAATCCCAATTCTTGGCAACGTGCTCTTGTCCGCGGACAAAGGACAGGTGAGCATCACCGGCACCAATCTTGATCTGCAAATCAGCACCAGCTTGCCGGTTCTTGATAGTCAGGGCGGCACAGTCACGGTTGCGGGTAAGCTGCTTCTGGATATTGCCAAGAAGGCAACCGGCGACGTTAACTTGGAAGCCGACGGCAATCATCTGGTCGTTAAATCTGGCAAGAGCCGTTTCAAGCTGGACACGCTGCCAGCTGCTGACTTCCCGTCCTTCAATCACGGAAGCTTCGACACCACGATCGAAGTGGATCTCGCTGCTCTTGTGCAGGAAGTCCAGTTTGCTGTCAGCACCGAAGAAACCCGATATTACCTGAACGGCGTCTTTCTGGAATCAGAGGACGGCCATATCGTAGCCACGGCAACAGATGGCCATCGTTTAGCATCGACACGTATTGAGCAGGACGCCACGTTTGCATCGGTCATTCTGCCTAACAAGCTGCTGTCCTTGCTGCCCACCGGCGTCATGTCAGTTTCGTTGTCGTCAAACAAGGTAATGGTCGAGAGCGGTTCTACTGTCATCGTGTCGAAGCTAGTCGACGGCACATATCCGGATTACGAGCGCGTTATTCCAAAGCCCTCGGAGCGTGTCGCTACTCTGTCGGCTAAAGCACTGCGCGAAGCTGTCGGACGAACATCAGTTATCGCCAGTGAGCGTGGTAAAGCCGTTCGGTTCTCATTTGCTTCTGATGCTCTCACTCTGAACGTCGCTAATCCAGATCGCGGCGACGCAACTGAGGAAATGGAGGTCAACTTCAGTAGCGAGCCTCTGACGATCGGTTTCAATGGCCAGTATGTCACGGAACTCATGGCGGCGTTTGGTGCGGATGATATCACAATGTCGATGGTGGACTCCGGTTCGCCTGCGCTGATCACGTCGGCGAGCAGGCCGGGGTACAGGTGCGTAATTATGCCGATGCGCGTGTAGGTGTGGTGATGAAAAGCACCTTTGCGATATTCAAGCAGGTCACTCCTGATGCAGACAGGCCATTTCGCGTCATTGAAACATACGTGACCTCGGAGGGAATGCGTTCGCGCATTTGCTCCGGCGCGTTCTCTTCGCTGGAAGTTGCGCAGTATCAAGTTTCACAGTTAGAGGCAGGGAATTTCTAGTGGCGCCACTCCCCAAACCACAATCGACAACCGTCGGCGCGATTTATGCTGCTTACGAGGCCCAGGCAAAATCCTGGGACTCGTGGGGCATCAGCGTGGGTGAGGCTGGCACCGAATGCGACAGGGCGCTTTGGTATGCGTTCCGATGGGCATCATCCCATGAAGTCCATAGCGGCCGCCAGCTGCGCTTGTTTGAAACTGGTAACATTGAAGAAGACCGGCTTGTCGCTGATCTCGAACGCATCGGCGTCGACGTGTACGGGCAGCAAGACAAAATCCGGCTTGTGTCGGGTTTCGTACGCGGCAAGTGTGACGGGAAGGCAATGAATGTGCCGGAGGCGTCTAAGACAGAGCACCTGCTAGAGTTTAAATCAAGCAATGCCAAGGGCTTCGCACTGATTGTTAAGGATGGATGCCAGAAAGCAAAGCCACTTCATTATGCGCAGTGCCAGCTTGGAATGCATGCCTTCGGTTTGAGCCGCTGCCTTTATCTCGTCTCAAGCAAAGACAGCGACAGCCTTTATTCTGAACGCATCGAATACGATCTCGAATTCTGCCTGCGACTGGTAGCGCGCTGCGAACGCATCGTGTTTTCGGACACGCCGCCGAGCAGAATTAGCGAAAACCCGGAGTTCTTTGGATGCATGTTTTGCAAGCACAAAGCCGTCTGCCATCACGATGCGCAGCCGCGCGTGAACTGCCGAACTTGCCTTCATGCTCAGCCTGACAGTGGCGGCGATTGTCACATCTCATGCGCGAGGTGGGCAAAGCCTTTGTCGATCGACGTGTTGATTGTCGCTGAGAAGTGACCCGGTTTTTCCACCGAGAATTGACCCGCCTTTTAATTAATGTTCGGGTTTCTATTCACGGTCAAGTTTCGTGTATTCCTTTGCTCGTTTTGGTTCCTGAGCGG
>Ga0308165_1001446_pt1 | contig 33213 bp, 35 predicted proteins | sample PhyWR2_FD_201032 | JGI IMG/M metagenome (GOLD analysis project Ga0308165, IMG submission 201032) | Phyllosphere microbial communities from UC Gill Tract Community Farm, Albany, California, United States - DLSLW.R2 | ecosystem: Host-associated > Plants > Phyllosphere > Unclassified | place: USA... | reverse complement strand
TCCTCGGCTCCGCTGCAGCTCTCGTTGCAGCTTCCGGCGCTCAGGCAGCAGACGCAATCGTCGCTCCAGAGCCAGAAGCAGTTGAATATGTCCGCGTTTGCGATGCATACGGCGCTGGCTACTTCTATATTCCAGGCACCGAAACCTGCCTGCGCATCCACGGTTATGTTCGCGCTGACATCAAGGGCGGCGACGACGTTTACTACCGTGGCGCTGGCATCACCCGTAATCCAGGTGGCGAATTCACATACGGTGCACTCGGCCAGCGTGATCGCGACACTTATGACTTCTTGACACGCTTCTCGCTGCGCACTTCGACCGCTTCGGAAACCGAACTCGGCACACTGAAGACCTATGCTGAAGTTCGCTTCCAGTACCAGAATGGCGTTGACTCGTCTTCGACTGGTAGCCTGCGTTACGGCTACATTCAGCTCGGTGGCCTGCGCGTTGGTCTCGATGAATCGGCATTCGTAACCTTCACTGGTTACCTCGGCGATGTTATCAACGATGACGTTATCCTCGCTGGTAGCTACCGTACCAACGCAATCAGCTACACTTTCACTGGCGGCAATGGCTTCTCGGCTATCCTCGCTGTTGAACAGGGTAGCAACGGCGACGTAGACTTTGATGGCATCATCAACGACTACACACCACATATCGTTGGTGGCCTGAAGTATGCTCAGGGTTGGGGTTCGATTGCGGGTGTTGCAGCCTACGACTCGGTTAACGAAGAGTGGATGGGTAAGGTCCGCGTCGACGTAAACGTAACTGACCAGTTCTCCGTATGGGTACAGGGCGCTTACAAGTCGAACAACGACTACTACGCATACCTTTCGCCAACTGACACACGTGGTATCCGCGTAATCAACAGCTTCTACGGCACCTGGGGTGGCGATTGGGCTGTTTGGGGTGGCGCGAAGTTCAAGGCAACCGACAAGGCTACCTTCAACCTTCAGCTCGCTTACGAAGAAGCTGACACCTTCGCAGCTACTGCAAACGTAGCTTACGAACTGGTTCCAGGCTTCACCATTACTCCAGAAGTTTCCTACACCAAGTGGAACGACGACAAGTCGATCCTCAAGGGCCAGGACGCTTGGCAGGGTATGGTTCGCTTCCAGCGTTCGTTCTAATCCTAACGGATTGGTTTGAGAAAAACCCGGCAGCTCAGCTGCCGGGTTTTTTGTTATGTTTAGTTCTTAAATGCTGCGTGGCGCTTGCTTTTTTAGGACTGGCGGGCTCTCTATTCGGATAGAAATAGAGTTTTCAGCGGAGTGACTGGCTTATGTTAAAGTGGTTCTGGCCAGGCGTGACATGGACTGCGGCGCTGACCGCATTGGCGCTATGGTTCGGCGAAGATCGGGTTGAAGCCGATATTTCGACACGTTCAACGCAGGCACTTGCATCTTACAGCTGGGTCGGTTTTGACGTTGATGGCCGCGGCGTTGTACTTAAAGGAATGGCACCAGATCCTCAATCGCAGCAAGCTGCAGTCCTAGCTTTGCGCAATGTTGACGGCGTTGGCGACATTCTCGATCTGACAACAGTTCTTCCGGCAGCAAGCCCATTTGTTTTTAAACTGACAAAAAGCGGGGAGGGTATCGTTTTGTCTGGTTTTATTCCTGATAATTCCATGCGCGATGTAATCATGACTGCCACCGAATCGTCAGTATCAAGCGGTTTGGTCGATGATGAGATGGCTCTTGCGCGTGGCGCGCAGCCGGAATTCGAAGAACGTGTTCTTTTCGTTATTGATCTCGCCAGCAAATTGTCGGAAGCGGAAATTGAAATTTCCGATGCCAGATTATCGCTTAAAGGCGTCGCTCTGAGTAATCAGGATTTTGATGCTCTGACTGCTTCATTGAATGCGCCGTTGGGGCATGGATTGGCGCTATCGGGTTCAAATATTGCAAGACCCTGATTTCTGTTTGTTTTATTCGCTATCATCCCCTGTTTCTTTATCTCATCTGATTGACACCGGAGCTGTCACTGCCTTTCTGTAGGGGTGACAATTGGTACAGAATGAATATTGGGCGGATTCTATATGCTTTATCTTGCGGTTATGTTTTGGCCAGTGCTCCTGATTTCGTCTGTGATTGGCTTGGCAGTTGGTTGGCTTACCGCTGGCAAATGAGGCCGGTGTGATTCGTTCTGGGGTATAAATTTGTGCGGGGTTTTTTGATTTGCTGCTGTGGCCATTATGGTTATGCGCAAATGCGTAGAGTATGAGGGAACCTATATGCCGATGTTGATCATTCAACTGGCGATTTTGATTGCCGTTGCCTTTGTAATTGGCTGCATTTTAGGGCGCCTTATCAAAGGCCGAAAAGCCTCGGATAAAATTCAGGAAGATACGATCATTGCGGCGGCTCTCTCAGTGCCGGTGCTGAATGAGAAGCCCGAATCCGTGGCTCCGATGAAAGCCGTCGCCGTGGAAGAACCAGAGAAAAAACTGGTCGAAAATTCGCCGAAACAAGTGGGTGAGACTGTTAAAACGGCGGGGACTGAAGAGTCGGAAGCTGATCCAGAGCCGGTAGATGAGGTCGCACCAGAAGACACAATTACAGAAGTAGAAGATCCGCATCGTCCCGAGCTTCTTGATGCTCCGTTGCAAGGCGCAGCGGATGATCTGACGGCTATCAATGGTATCGGCAAATCGGTTGAAGTGATTCTGCAAAAGCTCGGTGTTTTCCATTATGCGCAGATTGCGCAGTGGAATCTTGATCAGTCCGCATGGATTGAGCGCCATATTGGTTTTGCAGGGCGCGTGACGCGTGAAAACTGGACCGGGCAAGCAATCAAGCTCGTAGAATTGAAAGAGCGAAGCACTCCCAAGAAACGTGCGAAGCCAAAGAAAGCAGGGGCAAAATCAAAAGCTCCCGCTCGCGCTAGAAAAACACAGGCTTAAAAATAGCTGAAGGCCGACTTAAAGCATGTCGCGGAAAAGTGGGAACTGCCTTCGCGGGGAAATCATTTCACTGGACTGATTTCTGATCCCGCTACGATCCGATAACGACATGCGTAAAAACAAAAAGTTAAAGCGTGTTGTATGAATACAATAAAACGCAACACGCTTTAGCGTCGGCCATCAATGAGGTCTGTGCGAATATCGGCGCTGCCGGTGAGACGTGCTTTATACACCTCATAGTTTTCCATCACACGCTGCACATAGTTGCGTGTTTCGGAAAAGGGGATGCGCTCTATCCAGTCGACCACTTCTTCAATTGGCTTGCCGCGCGGATCACCATAGCGTTCCATCCACTCAGTCGCGCGTCTGGGCCCAGCATTATAGCCTGCAAAAGTCAGCACATAAGAACCATTGAATCGGTCGAGTTGTTCGCCCAGGAAGTGCGCACCAAGCGTTGCATTATAGGCCGCGTCAGTTGTCAGTCGCTGGTCAGAATAGCTCATCCCATTGCGTGTAGCGACGCTTTTTGCAGTGGCTGGCATCAATTGCAGTAGGCCACGCGCACCGGCTTTGGAAACCGCGCCAATGTTAAATTCGCTTTCCTGCCGCGCAATTGCATAGGCAAGAGCTTTACCAGAGCCGCTGATATTGGCATTTGCCGGAATAGCCCCAACCGGATGCGAGAGTGCGCCAACATCCAGCCCACGGAAGGCGGCGGTTTTGCCGACCCGCAGGGCGAGATAATGGTTCTCGTTGCGCTCTGCCATCACTGCCAGCAGTGCCAGTTCGCCAACGCTGTTCAGCTCCTGTGAAAGCTGCATGTAAAGGGCATTGGCGCGATTGCCGTAACCAATTTTTTCAAGACGCTTGATTGCCTGCACGGCTGGACGACCCGAGAAACGCACACGTTCTGCATCGCTTGGTCGCGGATAGGCGAGTTCCGGGGCCTTTTCGCGAAGCTTGGCCGCCGAAAGCTGTCCATAGAAGGTCGTGCCGAAATGCGCAGAACGTCGATAATAGTGCGTTGCATCTCCGCCAGCACCGGCATCCGCCGCACGCCCCAGCCAGTAATAGGCGCGGGAAGCAGAAATCGGACGCGAAGAAATCTCCGCGATTTTTGCAAAATGTGGTGCGGCAAGCTTGGGCTGGTTGAGCGCGCGCAAGGCATACCACCCGGCATGGAATTCCGCTTCTGCGGCCATGGTCGGTGATTCTGCGGCATGGGCTGCGGCAAGCCTGTAGGCGAGTTGAGGCTTGTTAATGTCAAGAAGCTCGCGTGAGAGAATCCGACGCTCTACCCACCATGCATCGGGATCAAGCAGCGATGACGCATCTTTTGGCGCTTTGAGCATCAGGTTTGTTGCTTCATCGAAGCGCTCTGCCCGTCGCAGAAAACGGATTTGCAGGAACATATAGGCCGGATTGGAGTGCCACGAACGATCTACATCGGCGATAGCCTTTGCGGTGTTTGGCGATTTCTGTGCCAATGCTGCAAAGGCATTATAAAGCGACTGCGCCTGCGCTGGACCAGCTAGAAGCTTTGCAGATTGCATGCGATCATTATAAAGCGAACGCAGAAGACGGCGCTGGTGATCATCACGCGTAAGTACGCTGCCGAATTCTTTCAGGACACGCGCTTCATCATCTGCGGAAAGGCGCTCGGTTGCCCACCAGGGTGACAGAAGCTGATGCGCTTTGGCTTTGTGTCCGCTGGCTATGTAGGCGCGGGCGAGGGCGATCATACCTTCGGTTGTCTGTGGTCGCGTGGTGCCGAATGTAGAAATGACCGTTGCTGCAGGCGCGTTTTCGCGGAACAATGCGCGTTCTGAATTACGACGCAGTGCCGACATACCCGGCCAGCCTTGCAGTTCAGAGGAAGCGGCCGATATTTCGCTGCTGGGGATGCCATTTATCCCGGATGTGGCAATTGACCATGTCAGAATCTGGCGATCAAGCGAGCCTTTTGTCATACCGTTGCGGTATGCAATGGCACCGGTAACGTCTCGCGAATAGAGCGCATCAAGGCCACTTTTCAACGTACCACTGATAACAGCAGGGTTTTCGACGCGGCGAAATGAGGATGTAATGAGTGGATCCGGCGCTGCAGGGCGCGCTTTTGGCGTTACCAGATTGATTGGCGATTCATGCGTAGAAGTCGGCGCAAAGGGGCGTACCAGCGGCGTTGGGACGTCGGTTGGTAAAGATGATTGCGCATAAGCAGCGCTTATCTGTCCCGCAAAAAGCGAGGCAGCAATAATTAACCCGCCCGAAACGAGTGCTCTTTGCATTAATGGCATATCTATATTTTTCTGAACCATGATCTAACGAGAATAGAGTGCCTGATTGCGGGCAAAATATTGTTCAAATCTGGCTTTTCTAAGCCTGATCTGGTGAGTGGATAATTTGCGTAAGACTATGATCGCGATGCATGAAGCATTGGTTAATAAAAGGTTATATTTTTCCTTATGATCAATTGTGCACAGGCGGGTTGACCTTGGTGAAAGAAGTGCAGGAAAAAGCGACGAATTTTTTCGTAAAACTGTCATTTGCAGGCTGATTTGCACTTCTCCCCCGCTTGCCGGATTTGCGCTGCGAGATTATGGTGCATCGCCTTGCAGGCATTCTGGCATATTTGATAGCCAGAGTGGTATTGCTGGCTTGCGACTTATTTCTCAGGAGTTCACAGATGCTGAAAGGCTCGATTACTGCACTTGTCACGCCATTCGATAGTGAAGGAGCGTTCGACGAGAAAGCCTTTCGTGCCTTTGTGAACTGGCAGATTGAAGAGGGCACCAAAGGGCTCGTTCCTGTCGGTACAACAGGCGAAACGCCAACCCTGTCCCATGACGAGCACAAACGCGTTATCGAGGTTTGCATTGAAGTGACCGCTGGCCGCGTGCCGGTGATCGCTGGTGCTGGTTCCAACAACACGGTTGAAGCCATCGAGCTTGCACAGCACGCCGAAAAAGCTGGTGCGGATGCCGTTCTCGTTGTCACGCCTTATTACAACAAGCCAAACCAGCGTGGCCTTTACGAGCATTTTTCGCGCGTCGCCCGCTCGATCTCTGTTCCATTGATTGTCTATAACATTCCGGGTCGTTCGGTTATTGATATGACACCTGAAACCATGGGTGCACTTGTTCGCGATCACAACAATATTGTGGGCGTCAAGGATGCGACCGGCAAGATCGAACGGGTTTCCGAACAGCGCATTACGTGTGGCAAAGATTTTATCCAGCTCTCGGGCGAAGATGCAACAGCCCTCGGTTTCAATGCTCATGGAGGCGTTGGCTGCATTTCGGTAACGTCGAACATCGCACCGCGTCTTTGCGCAGAGTTTCAGGATGCCTGTCAGGCAGGTGACTATTCAAAGGCACTGGAATTGCAGGATCGCCTGATGCCATTGCACAAGGCGCTGTTCATAGAGCCTAATCCTTCAGGTCCAAAATACGCCCTGTCGCGCCTGGGCCGCATCGAAAATGTTCTGCGTTCGCCGATGGTGACGGTTGAAGCGGCGACGGCTGAAAAGATCGATCAGGCCATGAAACACGCAGGACTTGTCAATTAAGACTGCTGATTTGGGTAATTGAGACATTATTACGCTCTCGCCCGTGCGAGAGCGTTTTCATTTCCGGCAATGCGCATTATATGGTTCCATTATGAATAAGCCGAAAAATTCTCCTGCCCGCAAAATGATCGCTGAAAATCGTAAAGCGCGCTACAATTTTGAGATTACCGACACGCTTGAGGCTGGTCTTGTTTTGACCGGTACTGAAGTGAAATCGTTGCGCGCCAATCAGGCCAATATTGCTGAAAGCTATGCAAGCTTTGAGAATGGCGAATTCTGGCTGATCAATTCCTATATTCCGGAATATACGCAGGGCAATCGTTTCAATCATGAGCCGCGCCGCTTGCGTAAGCTTTTGATAAGCCGCCGCGAAATGGGACGAATTTTCAATTCTGTCTCACGAGAGGGCATGACCGTTGTTCCATTGAAGCTTTACTTCAATGATCGCGGTCGGGCGAAACTCGAAATTGGCGTGGCGCGCGGTAAAAAGAATCATGATAAGCGCGAGACTGAAAAGCAGCGCGACTGGAACCGTGAAAAGTCACGTCTATTGCGCGATCGTGGATAAATAATAACAAAAGAGCGCTTTAAGCGCTCTTTTCATTGAGATAACTGCGAACATTTCTGAAAACATCTCGGAACATCGACTCCGTCAGCTTTCCCGTATTGGTGTTGTAGCGCGAGCAGTGATAGCTCGAAAATATCCGCAAATGATCAATCTCGGTTTCCTTGCAGTGGCCAAAGGGATGTCGAGATACGGGCGCGCCCATCGCGCGAACCGTCGACTGATGCGCAATCGTACCCAATGTGACAACGGCTCGCAGATTTTTGAAATGTGTGAGCAGAGGGCTGAAAAACTGACGGCAATTGTTGATTTCACTGCCCACCGGTTTGTTTTCGGGGGGCACACAGCGCACCGCATTGACAATACCGGCATCTATAAGCCGCAGACTGTCATCGGGCCGTGCTTCAAAATTACCTGTTGCAAAACCAAATTCGCATAGGGTGCTGTAGAGAAGCTCGCCCGCATAATCGCCGGTAAAAGGGCGTCCGGTGCGATTAGCACCGCGCAGGCCGGGAGCAAGGCCAACGATCAGAAGCCGAACATCATCGTCATATGCGGGCAGAAATGGAGAAACCGGCGCATTGTGCCATTCAGGTTCTTTGCGCCGCCATTCTTGAAGAAAAGCATGCAAACGCGGACAAATTGTACAGTTCGGTGAAGGTTCTGAAATCATCACCTTGCATGAACCGGACAATTGCCCGCGTCAATAGTTCTGATCAGACTGCATTCCGAAAACCGTGAAATGGCTTTCGAATAAGATGCGCTCTAAATCAATAATCGTCGTCTTGATCATCATCCTGACGGCGCTGCTGCTGCGGGCGCTCGGAAGGATCGCGACCAATTTCCGACTTCAGCGAAACAAGATCGATGAAATGATCGGCCTGACGGCGCAACTCATCGGAAATCATTGCTGGTTGTGTTGTCAGCGTAGAAACAACGGAAACCTTACGGCCCTTGCGCTGCAATGCTTCTGCAAGCGAACGGAAATCGCCATCGCCTGAGAAAATCACAAAGTGGTCCACAGTGTCGGTTAACTGCATGGCATCGACGGTGAGTTCGATGTCCATATTACCCTTGACCTTACGACGGCCTGTGGAATCGGTAAATTCCTTGGCAGCTTTGGTGACAACCTTGTAGCCGTTGTAATCGAGCCAATCGATCAATGGGCGGATTGAAGAATATTCCTGATCCTCAACCAGAGCCGTGTAATAATATGCACGGAGCAAATAACCACGTTTCTGGAAGGCCTTCAAAAGTTTACGGTAATCAATATCGAAACCGAGTGTCTTAGAGGCTGCATATAAATTTGCACCGTCAATAAATAGCGCAATTTTTTCACGAGAATCAAACATCGTGCAATATATCCACTCTGCGACCTACAGGGAGTGGGCCTGCGACCGCGTATTCAGATTTGTTTCTTAAACGGCGGGGGTATTCATTTTAGTACCAATGACGTTTATTGCGTTCTACGGAGATATTATAGAAAAACAAGCAACTCATGGTTGTTATTTGATAGTTCTTAATTGCTTATACGAGATATTTGCCTATAGCAATGGATAATCGATTAAAATCTATTGTTCCGATTTGACGCACAGCGTGTATTTGTCAGACAGATTATAGCTTAGGGTCTGCAAGGGATTAGTTTTGCATCGTGGTACGGATGAAAATTACACAGATTTAGGAGCTAAACCGAGGGGGGAGTTCTGCACTGAGGTTTTGCGACGCAAAGCTGGGCAGTTTTGACCATATCCCTTCGAGACGCCGTGGGGTTCCTGTCTGAATGCGTCAAACAGCCCTTGTGGAGGCACACTCCATGGCGACCTGCTCTTATGTTCAGGAACGAAATCCGTCGCACGCCACGCCCTGAACCTAATTCGCCACAGACCCTGGTCCAGCCGTCTGATCAAGTGTTTTGATCTGATCGTTCTCTCATGAAACGCTCTGAATCACTGATGTCTTGCACTGCGTTCGACATGCGCTCTAAACAACAGTGGTAAGTTTGCCTGAAATTAAGAACCCTGTCGTTTACCTTTTGCGCTTTTGCTTGTAATTTCGGCGCATAAGCGTTATGTGCAAGAAAAATTCCGTTAAAGTTTAAGAGATGAAAGGGACCGCCCATGGCTCGCGTCACCGTTGAGGACTGCGTAGATAAGGTCGAGAACCGTTTTGAACTGGTTCTGTTGGCCGGTCACCGTGCCCGACAGATTTCTCAGGGTGCTCAGATCACGATCGATCGTGACAACGATAAAAACCCTGTTGTTGCTCTGCGTGAAATTGCTGACGAAACGCTTTCGCCTGACGATCTCAAGGAAGACTTGATCCATTCGTTGCAGAAGCATGTGGAAGTTGATGAGCCAGAAGCACCTGCGGCTGCGCCTGCTCAGCTCACAGATGCATCCGATGCGCTTGCTGAAGGCATAGCTGAAGCAGCCGAAGACGATGCGATTACCTTCGACAGCATGTCCGAAGAAGAACTGCTTGCTGGTATCGAAGGTCTGGTCGCTCCGGAAAAGAACGACGACTTCTAATAGCCTTACGGCTACCGTATTTTGCATGCGCTGTAGCCTGACGAGGCTATGGCGCATGTTTTTATCTGGCTGTTGCACCAAGGCTGCAGACTTTTCTCGGGGATGTGAGAAAGGCTGAGTTGTGAAATTAAGGCTCTTTGCAGAAAACAGGTCAGAAAGTTCGTGAATTATTATATTTATTAGCGATTTTCGGTCAAACTAGCTGCTTGATATAGGACGGTTAAGGAGTTTGCGTAGATGATGCGCCAATATGAGCTTGTAGAGCGTGTTCAGCGATACAAGCCTGACGTCAACGAGGCGCTTCTCAACAAGGCATATGTTTATGCCATGCAGAAGCACGGCAGCCAGAAACGCGCATCCGGCGATCCTTATTTTTCCCATCCGCTTGAAGTAGCGGCAATTCTCACAGACATGCATTTGGATGAAGCGACCATTGCGATTGCGCTCCTGCATGACACGATTGAAGACACGACTGCGACGCGTCAGGAAATCGACCAGCTTTTCGGACCTGAAATCGGCAAACTCGTTGAAGGGCTAACCAAGCTCAAGAAGCTTGACCTTGTTTCCAAGAAGGCTGTGCAGGCTGAAAACCTGCGCAAGTTGCTGCTGGCGATTTCCGAAGATGTGCGCGTGCTTCTGGTGAAGCTTGCTGATCGTCTGCACAATATGCGCACGCTTGGCGTGATGCGCGAAGACAAGCGCCTGCGTATAGCTGAAGAAACCATGGACATCTATGCGCCGCTTGCTGGTCGCATGGGTATGCAGGACACGCGTGAAGAGCTTGAAGAACTTGCCTTTCGCTATATCAATCCCGATGCTTGGCGCGCAGTCACGGATCGTCTTGCGGAGCTTTTAGAGAAGAACCGCGGGCTTCTACAAAAAATTGAAGAAGATCTTTCGGAAATTTTCCAGAAAAATGGCATCAAGGCCAGTGTCAAAAGCCGGCAGAAAAAGCCATGGTCGGTTTTCCGCAAGATGGAAACCAAAGGCCTGTCGTTCGAGCAGCTTTCCGATATTTTCGGCTTCCGCGTCATGGTCGATTCCACACAGGATTGCTATCGTGCGCTTGGCTTGATCCATACCACTTGGTCCATGGTTCCGGGGCGGTTCAAAGATTATATTTCGACCCCAAAGCAGAACGATTATCGTTCGCTGCATACCACCATCATTGGCCCATCACGTCAGCGTATCGAATTGCAGATCCGCACACGCATGATGGATGAAATCGCTGAATTCGGTGTCGCGGCTCACTCGGTCTATAAAGATCGTGGCAGCGCCAACAATCCGCACAAGATTTCAACGGAAACCAACGCCTATGCGTGGTTGCGCCAAACCATTGAGCAGCTCTCCGAAGGCGACAATCCAGAAGAGTTTCTTGAGCATACCAAGCTCGAACTGTTTCAGGATCAGGTTTTCTGTTTTACGCCCAAGGGGCGTCTCATCGCGCTGCCGCGCGGGGCAACACCGATTGATTTTGCTTATGCGGTGCACACCGATATTGGCGACAGCTGTGTTGGTGCCAAGGTCAATGGCCGCATCATGCCTTTGATGACAGAGCTTAAAAATGGCGATGAAGTCGATATTATCCGCTCGAAAGCGCAGGTGCCGCCTGCTGCATGGGAATCGCTTGTGGCAACAGGCAAGGCCCGCGCTGCTATTCGCCGTGCTACGCGCTCGGCAGTTCGAAAGCAGTATTCGGGCCTTGGCATGCGCATTCTTGAACGCGCATTCGAGCGTGCGGGTAAGACTTTCAGCAAGGATATTTTAAAGCCAAGCCTGCCTCGTCTTGCGCGCAAAGAAGTCGAGGATGTTCTGGCAGCGGTTGGTCGTGGCGAACTGCCATCGACCGACGTTGTGAAGGCGGTTTATCCTGACTATCAGGATACGCGTGTTACCTCTCAGAACAGCCCGGCAAAAACTGGTGAAAAGGGCTGGTTTAATATTCAAAACGCGGCTGGCATGATTTTCAAGGTGCCGGAAGGTTCTGAAGCCGCTCCTGAGCCTGTCGCTTCCGGTGAAAAACCAAAGCGTAAGGCCGTGCCGATCCGTGGTACCAATTCTGATTTGCCGGTACGTTTTGCACCAGAAGGTGCCGTTCCCGGTGATCGCATCGTTGGTATTATGCAGCCGGGTGCTGGCATTACGATCTATCCTATCCAGTCGCCTGCATTGACTGCTTATGACGATCAGCCTGAGCGCTGGATTGATGTACGTTGGGATATTGACGAGGGAATGCACGAGCGCTTCCCGGCGCGGATAACCGTGTCAACGATCAATTCGCCCGGTTCTTTGGCTGAAATTGCGCAGATCATTGCAGCAAATGACACCAATATTCACAATCTTTCCATGGTGCGTACCGCACCCGATTTCACAGAGATGATTATCGATGTTGAAGTATGGGATCTTAAGCACCTCAACCGCATCATTTCCCAATTGAAAGAAAGCGTTGGCGTCAGTGACGCAAAGCGTGTGAACGGATAAGGCAAAATGAAAACTGAAGACGTCCTTGCTGTCTTCCGCGAAGCGGGAGCGATCCTTGAAGGCCATTTTATTCTGACATCTGGCCTGCGCAGCCCGATTTTCTTGCAGAAGGCACGCGTGTTCATGCATGCCGACAAAACGGAAAGACTCTGCAAGGCGCTTGCGGAAAAGATCAAGGCTGCCGATCTCGGTCCAATAAACTATGTTGTCGGTCCAGCAATTGGCGGTCTTATCCCGTCTTATGAAACCTCGCGACATCTCGGTGTGCCATCAGTATGGGTCGAGCGTGAAGACGGTACTTTCCGTTTGCGCCGTTTCGATTTGCCGAAAGGCTCACGCGTCGTGATTGTTGAAGACATCGTCACCACGGGCTTGTCGATTCGCGAAACCATCGATTGCATGAAGGACATCGGCATCGAAGTGGTCGCTGCCGCTTGTATCGTGGATCGTTCTGCTGGCAAGGCTGATGTTGGCACCAAGCTGATTTCGCTTGCTGAGTATGAAGTTCCAGCCTATTCGCCCGATAATTTGCCACCGGATCTCGCTGCAATTCCAGCGATTAAGCCGGGCAGCCGCAATATCTGATAAGCTTCCGTTACAATATTGATTTTGTTGAGCGCAATTTCGCCGTGCGGCGAAATTGCGCTTTGCGTTATTGCTCCCGCACCCTTATTTTAGGGGAGGGCAAGCATACGCCCTAATCCCCCTGCGTAGAGCGGTTCCTGATTAGACGGAATCGTAAGAACCGTTCTATCAAATTGTTTATCGCATTATCTCACGCAAAACCGCTTCGCACTTTTGCTGGATATGCTCTAGGAATTCATTGTGGCTGTTGCGCCTCTCATATTTGACCAAAAAGCTTCTCATCGGGCGCCGTGTGGCGTCTGCGTGGATTGTGATGTACGGCGCATGGCTGTGTGTTCAGCACTCGATGACGGCGATCTTGATGCTCTTGAATCCATCATGTCGTCGAAAAAGCTTGATGCCAATGAAATGCTGGTGGAAGAGGGGGATCCAAAGCGCCGTGTTTTCAGCCTGACGTCTGGCATGCTGCGTATTTATACCTCACTCCCCGATGGACGTCGCCAGATTGCTGGATTTCTGGTTCCGGGCGATTATCTTGGACTAGCCGATGACGAGGTTTATTCGCAGTCGGCAGAAGCTGTCGTACCTTCCGTTCTCTGCGCCTTTTCGGCAAAGGAAATGGATGGGCTGATGGAAAACTTTCCCAAGCTCAAAGAGCGTCTTTACCAAATGACGCGCGAAGCGCTGCGGACGGCGCGCGATAATCAGCTTGTGCTCGGTCGTCTTGCTCCGGTGGAAAAGCTTGCAAGTTTTCTTCTGGTTCTGGCCGCGCGTACTGAAAAGCGCGGCGGCAAACCCAATCTTGTTCATTTGTCGATGAACCGCACCGATATTGCTGATTATCTTGGCCTGACGATCGAAACGGTCAGCCGCAGCTTTACCAAGTTGAAGACACAGGGACTTATCCAGTTGATCGATTCCAATACCGTCGAGATATTGTCACGTCGTTCGCTTGCCTCGGTTGCGGGTATGGACCCGGAAAATATTTAACCCGCAATTTATTTGTTTTGATTTGGTTGATTCAAATCAATGTATTTTGCGGAAACACCCACTAAACCTGATCATGGAAACGGACGCAGCATAGTCAAATGTTGCTCTATTTTGATGAGGGATTGGGTTTTGTTGTGGCTGACAATTACAATATCGGCTGTTATGCATGCGGGCTTCCTTGCCGCATCATGCCGACTTGCCCTGCAGAGTGCCCATCTTCGTCCAGTGCACGTAAAGGTGAGAGATTTTCGCCTGATCGTCAGGAACGAGGATTGGAATTATCATGCATGAAGCCGCGATAAGACGTTATGCGGCGCTGGCCGTTCCACGCTACACATCATTCCCTACTGCTGCGGATTTTACGCCGGTCACACCTGAGAGCACACGCCGCTGGTTGCGCCAGATCGGCCCGGAAGAAGGCGTCTCGCTTTATATCCATGTGCCGTATTGCAAAGAGATTTGTCACTATTGCGGATGCCATTCTAAGATGGCTGTTCGTGAGGACGTAATAGAAAACTTCGTTATCGCGCTTTTAAGCGAGATCGAAACTGTAAGTGCAAGCCTGACGGCTCGTCCGCAAGTTGTGCATTTACACTGGGGCGGGGGCACCCCTTCTATCCTGCATGCAAACCAGTTCAAACGCATCGTGGCAGCACTTCGTCTGTCGTTCGATTTCCATCCAGATATGGAACACGCGATTGAACTTGATCCACGCACGGTTAATCCTATTCTGGTCAAGACTTTGGCCCTGATCGGCGTCAATCGTGCCAGCCTCGGTGTGCAGGACGTCAATGCCGATGTTCAGAAGGCAATCGGTCGCATTCAGCCGATAGAAACTGTTGTAAGGGCTGCAATGCTTTTGCGTGAAGTCGGGATTGATCGACTGAACTTTGACCTGATTTACGGTCTGCCACTTCAGACGGTGGAAAGTCTTCGCGAGACCTGTGAACGTGTGGCTGTAATGAAACCGGATCGTGTCGCCTGCTTTGGTTATGCGCATCTGCCGCAACGTCGCGCCAATCAAAAACTGATCGACGAAAGCCTTCTGCCCGATGCAGATGAACGTTTTGCGCAGGCAAGCACAGTTGCTGAAAGCTTCATTAGTTTTGGTTATCAGCCGGTTGGCATCGATCACTTCGCATTGCCTGATGATGCGTTGGCCGTTGCTGCCGAAAACGGCACGCTGCACCGCAATTTTCAGGGCTACACAACGGATCGGTGCCAGACACTGATTGGCTTAGGACCTTCATCGATTTCGCAATACCCAGCTGGCTATACGCAGAACATTTCCGATGTCGGCCAATACAGCAAACGTGTTGTAACAGGTGGCCTTGCAACTGTGCGGGGCTATTCGATGCGCGACAGCGACAGACTGCGGGCAAGTATCATCACGGCACTCATGTGCAACTTCCGGGTTGATCTTAACCTCGCTGCACCGGGCATCGAGTTTTCCGATGAAATGGCTTTGCTGCGCCCGCTGGTGGCTGACGGATTGGTCGAAGTGCGCGATGGCGTCATCACTGCAACGAAAGATGGCAAGCCACTGATTCGTTTGGTTGCCGCGACCTTCGACGAGTTTCGCAGGGAGAGCATGCCGGGCTTTAGTTTCGCCGTGTGAAATATTTTACGCATGTTGCAGATAGACATCGCAATGTGCGCTAGAACAAAGAAATGAAGTGAGCTTCACTTTATTTCAGAGCTGCCGCTGCACCGGGCCGTCAAATGGTCAGTGGCATCAGGAGCACCGTTCGTTGGGGGATGAGCGGTGCTCCGCCTTTTTATTCAAAGGCTGAGCTTATCGAGCCTTTTGCATCTTCGGCAGGAAAATCGTCAGAAGACCTAAGAGCGGCAGATAAGAGCAGATCTGATAGACAAACTCGATGCTTGTCCGGTCTGCAACGATGCCGAGCAATGCCGCCGCAATACCGGCAATGCCGAATGCCAGGCCGAAGAACAGTCCTGAAACCATGCCGACACGTCCGGGAAGCAGTTCCTGCGCAAAGACGATGATTGCCGGGAAGGCCGAAGCCAGAACAAAGCCGATGATCACGGTCAGAATTGCTGTGACTTCGAGATTTGCATAAGGCAGCGCGAGTGTGAAAGGCAGAATTCCTAAGATCGAAACCCAGATCACCGTGCGTGTGCCGATCTTGTCGCCGATAGGCCCACCAACAATTGTGCCTGCCGCAACAGCGCCAAGGAACAGGAACAGAAGCAACTGCGACGCCTGAACGGTCACGCCAAAATGGCTGATCGTATAGAATGTATAGTAGCTTGTGAGGCTCGCCATATAGACATATTTGGTGAAGATCAGCAGGGCAAGAACACCAATCGAAGCGATCACCTTGTTGCGCGGCAAAGGCAGCGTTTTGTCGGCCTTTGGCTTGTGCTTATTGGCGAGGTTATGCTGATTGTACCAGTTGCCGACATACCAGAGCAGTGCCATGCCGATCAGTGCCGCGATCGAAAACCACGATACACTTGCCTGTCCGAAGGGCAGGACGATGAAAGCCGCAAGCAATGGTCCGATTGATGAACCGAAATTGCCACCGACCTGAAACATAGACTGTGCAAAGCCATGGCGACCGCCCGATGCAAGGCGTGCAACACGCGCAGCCTCTGGGTGGAACACGGAAGAGCCAAAGCCAATAAAGGCGGCACCCAATAGCAGGGCTGAATAGTGATGTGCTGTGGCAAGCAGTATCAGGCCGATCAGCGTGCAACCCATCCCGAAGGGAAGCGAATACGGCATCGGGCGGCGATCCGTATAGATGCCGACGATTGGTTGCAGGATCGAAGCCGTGACCTGAAAAGTGAAGGTGAGCAGACCAATCTGCCAGAAGGACAGGCTGTAATTGTCTTTCAGCATCGGATAGATGGCAGGAAGCAGTGACTGCATCATGTCATTGAGGAAATGGCCCATACTGGTGGCCAGAATGATGGCGAGAACCGTATTGTTCGCGCTGCTTTCTGAAGGCTGCTCGGCAGCATTCGTGCTCATAATTTTACTCCGAAGATCACATGTGAGGGAATTTTCCCTGTAATTTGGGCTGATCAAGCAGGGTTGTTGTTCGAATATTACCCTCGTGGTCCTTTCATAATTAGATTGTTTCGCGCCTGCTTTCGTGATTTGGTCCATTACTTTCGAGAGTGGGCCAAAGCTAATGAAGCCGAAATCACCTCCGGGGCTTTTATTACCGGGCAGTGAAGACCTGCAAAGGTTTCATGAAGACCGTATCGCTATGCTTGAAAAGCTGAGCGGGCCGGTAATTGCTCTGCCGACAGAATATCCCGATGGCTATTTTGTCCCCCAGCATAGCCACAGCCGGGCGCAGCTTTTGTGCGCGTCGCACGGTGTGGTACTGGTGACAACGGATGCCGGACGCTGGATGATCCCTGGCGATCACGCGATCTGGATACCTGCGGGTGTCAAACATTCCGTAGAGATCGTTGGCGACGTGTTTATGCGCTCCATCTATATCGCAGTGGATGCCATTTCGGGCGTGCCAGATTATCTGCATGTGGTCGGCATGACCGATTTGATGCGCTGTCTGATCATCGACGCAACATTGGTTGACAGCATTCCAGAGCCGGGAAGCCGCGATGCTTTGGTGATAGAGCTGATTCTGCGAGACTTGCACACTCTGCCGCAAAGACCGCTTGGCTTGCCTTTCCCCGCCGATATTCGCCTGCAAAAGCTCTGCCGTGATTTTGTGAAATCACCGTCTGCGCGCGCGACGATTGATGACTGGGCCGACCGTATGGCCATGAGCCGGCGTTCATTCACCCGCCATTTTCAGCGTGAAACCGGAGTTAGCTTGTCTGTGTGGCGGCAGCAGGCTTGTCTTTTCGCAGCTCTTCCACGTCTGAGCGAAGGAGAGCCGGTAACAAGTGTAGCCCTTGATCTTGGTTATGATAGCGTGTCTGCATTTACGACAATGTTTCGCCGTATGCTGGGGGTATCGCCGAAGTTCTATTCGCCACGAATACACTCGGTATCCGTCGAAGGCAGTGTTCGACACCCTTCTGCATCGTTATAATAATAACAATTGTTTCATTGCGAAGAGAGCAGTATGAGAAGCTATGTTATTTCAACGCCGAATTCCGCCGACCCGAAGCGAGCGCTTTAGAACGCTTGTCTGGCCGCGCCGCTCATTTGCCCGCTCGTTTAAATATGGCGGCAAGCGTGTGCTGCGCATCACTGCATCTCCGCATGCAGTTGCTGCGGGGCTGGCCGTTGGCGTTTTTGCAGCTTTCACACCGTTTTTCGGCTTTCATCTGATTATCGCAATTGTGCTGGCCTACTTTTTGGCTGGTAATATTGCCGCTGCAGCGCTCGGCACAACGCTGGCCAACCCGCTGACGCTGCCGTTCATCTGGGGCAGCACCTATGAGCTTGGCCGTTTCGTTATCAGCGGTGATATTGAAAGCGCGCCACCACTGCATCTAGGTCATGCGCTTCAGACAATGAAATTCAGTGAAGTCTGGTCGCCGCTGTTAAAGCCCATGCTGTTTGGATCGACCATTCTCGGCGCATTTTTTGCGGTGATCGCCTATTTCGTGACACGCTTTGCAGTTACCGCGTTTCGCCGACGCAGGCTTGAGCGCTTGGCACAAAAACATCTTTTGGAAGGCAAGCGGGAGCCGCAAAAAATATGATCATCGGCATTGGCAGCGATCTGATCGATATTCGCCGCGTAGAAAAGACCCTCGAAAAGCACGGCGATCGTTTCACTAAACGCGTTTTTACTGACATTGAACAAGTAAAATCCGACGGTCGTAAACAGCGTGCGGCGTCCTATGCCAAACGATTTGCCGCTAAAGAAGCATGCTCCAAAGCGCTCGGAACTGGCCTTTCAAATGGTGTTTTCTGGCGCGACATGGGCGTTGTGAATACGCCGTCCGGCAAACCCACCATGAAACTGACAGGCGGGGCCGCAGAGCAGTTGAAGCGTCTGCTGCCTAAAGGCAAACGCGCTGCCATACATCTGACAATTACCGATGATTTTCCTCTTGCGCAGGCTTTCGTGATTATCGAAGCATTGCCTGAAAATGAATAATACGCGCCGCGTAAGTGTGGCAAACACCAAAACAATTGCGATTGTGGCAGGTAAACTCCTGCTCATAATCGTGCGAGAAGCGGCTGAGCGGATTGCTTCACGCAATCATAGCCGTTATTAGATCGCACATCGGCAAGCGGAGATACAATGAGCGTGTCCAGCAAAAGTGAAACTAAAAAATCAGGCGGCATTGGCGAAACCGTCAGCGTTATCGTGCAAGCATTGCTGCTGGCACTGATTATTCGCAGCCTGCTTTTCCAACCATTTAGCATTCCGTCTGGCTCGATGCGCCCGACCTTGCTGGAAGGCGATTACCTGTTTGTATCGAAATATGCCTATGGTTATTCGCGTTATTCGCTCCCCTTTGGCTTTGATCTTTTCAATGGCCGTATCTGGGGTGCAGAGCCCAAGCGCGGTGACGTGGTGGTCTTCAAACTGCCAAGCGACACCAATATCGACTACATCAAACGCGTGATCGGCCTTCCGGGTGATCGCGTGCAGATGCGTGGTGGCGTGCTCTATATCAATGACGTTGCGGTTGAGCGGGAACGTGTTGGAACAATTACCAATCCAGACGTGACCGAGGTCAACCGTCCGGTTGAGGTTTATCGTGAGACGCTCCCCAATGGCGTGAGCTATGATACGCTTGATCTTGCGCCTAATTCCATCGGCGATGACACGCGCGTCTTTGAAGTGCCTGCCGGTCATTACTTCATGATGGGCGACAATCGCGATAACTCGCTCGACAGTCGTTTTGGTGTTGGCTACGTGCCTTATGAAAATCTGGTCGGTCGCGCGAATATTATTTTCTTCTCCATCGCCGATAAGGCAAGCCCGCTCGAAATCTGGAAATGGCCGACTGACGTTCGTTTCAGCCGTCTTTTCTCCTGGGTGAGCGGAGAACCGCACACTGCCGTAACCGGAAACTGAGATGGTTTCCGCAAACAACGCAGCATCGATACTGGAAGAGCGCACAGGACACCGTTTTCTCAATCTGAAACGATTGGAACGTGCGCTCACCCACTCAAGTGTGCAGGCGCCATCGCGCGCCAATTATGAACGGTTGGAATTTCTTGGTGACCGGGTTCTCGGTCTGGTGGTTGCGGAAATGCTTTTCGAAGCATTTCCCGACGCGCCCGAAGGTGAATTGTCCGTACGCCTCAATGCGCTGGTCAATGCAGAAACCTGTGCGGCAATTGCTGATGAAATCAGACTTGCAGATCTTATTCAAACGGGTTCAGACATAAAATCACTCAACGACAAACGCCTGCTTAACGTGCGTGCGGATGTCGTGGAAGCCTTGATCGCAACGATTTATATGGATGGCGGACTGGAAGCAGCCCGCCTCTTTATAAAGCGTTATTGGCAGGGGCGGTCGCTTGAGACCGGTGCTGCACGTCGCGATGCTAAAACCGAGTTGCAGGAATGGGCGCATCAGCAGGGCAATGTTCACCCGACCTACAGTATTTTGAGCCGTAGCGGGCCGGATCATGATCCGTCATTTACTGTCGAGGTGACGGTAAAGGGCTTTGCGTCGGAAACAGGCGAGGGGCGATCTAAGCGTATTGCCGAGCAAAGCGCTGCCGAAGCCATGCTTTATAGGGAATCTGTCTGGAAACGCGACAGTTCCGTATAAGTTGTAAATCAGCATTCTTTTAAGCAAAAATCGGCTATAATCAGCTTAACAGCGACAGGTCATGGGCTTGTCGCATCGACGGAACGATTTGGGCAAGGGACGCTTCTGTCGCCATTATTAAAATAGAGCAATTCCAGCGAAAGTGGGGACCAGTTTACGTCGGGAATTGCGCAAACAAAAAAATGGAGTGCTTCCGTGTTTTTTATAAGCAGGACGACTCCCAAAAGGATGAGCAATGAACAATCCGACGACGCCGTCAAACGGCGAAACTGAAACCCTACAGACCCGTTCTGGCTTTGTGGCGCTGATTGGTGCGCCAAATGCCGGAAAATCGACGCTGGTCAACCAGCTCGTCGGCACCAAGGTTTCTATCGTCACCCATAAAGTGCAAACGACGCGCGCGCTGGTGCGCGGTATTTTCATTCACGAGCAGGCGCAGATTGTTCTGGTCGACACACCCGGCATATTTCGTCCAAAGCGCCGTCTTGATCGCGCTATGGTGACGACTGCATGGGGTGGTGCCAAAGATGCCGACATTATTCTGGTACTTCTGGATGCGCAGGGCGGTCTCAATGAGAATGCTGAAGCGCTTCTCGAAAGCATGGCCAATGTACGCCAGAAGAAAGTACTGGTTCTCAACAAGGTCGACCGCGTCGATCCGCCAAAGCTGCTTGATCTTTCCCAAAAAGCCAATGAAAAAGTTGCATTCGATCAGACTTTCATGATCTCCGCACTTAATGGCTCGGGCTGTAAGGATCTTGCGAAGTTTCTGGCCGCGACCGTTCCGAACGGTCCATGGTATTATCCGGAAGATCAGATTTCCGATATGCCGATGCGCCAACTCGCGGCAGAAATTACGCGCGAAAAGCTTTACCTGCGTCTTCACGAAGAACTGCCTTATTCCTCGACGATTGAAACCGAAAGCTGGGAAGAACGTAAGGATGGCTCGGTGCGGATCGAGCAGGTGATCTATGTCGAGCGCGAGAGCCAGAAAAAGATTGTGCTTGGTCATAAAGGCGAGACGATCAAGGCAATTGGCCAGTCTGCCCGAAAAGAGATCAGCGGTATTCTTGAACAGAATGTGCACCTCTTCCTGTTCGTGAAGGTTCGTGAAAACTGGGGCAATGATCCTGAGCGTTATCGTGAAATGGGTCTTATTTTTCCGAAGTAAAGTGTATCAGACAGATAGCCGCGCATAATTCAGAAAGTCACCCGACTTTCGTGTAGAATTATACGCAAAAGGGAATCTGGTAAAAAAACATCTATGGAATGGCGCGATGAAGGCATAATTCTCGGCACACGACGACATGGCGAAACAAGCGCCATTGTCGAAGTGATGACGCGTGAACATGGCCGTCATCTGGGCATGGTGCGCGGTGGACGATCCCGCCGCATGCAGCCTCTGCTCCAGCCCGGTAATCATGTTGATCTGACATGGTGGGCGCGGTTGGACGAGCATATGGGTTCGTTCACGATTGAACCGCTTGGCTTTGCTGCTGCCCGTTTGATTGAAACGCCTGTTGCGCTTTATGGCATTCAGCTGGTTGCAGCTCATCTGAGGCTTTTGCCAGAACGCGACCCGCAAGGTGCGCTTTATGAAACGTTGCGCCTTATCATTGAGCATTTTGACGATCCGCTATCGGCAGGCGAATTGCTGCTGCGCTTTGAAGTGATGATGCTTGAAGAACTGGGCTTCGGCCTTGATCTCAGGGAATGCGCCGCCACTGGCGTGCGCGAAAACCTGATCTATGTTTCGCCAAAGTCAGGACGGGCAGTCTGTGCCGATGCAGGTGCACCATGGGCTGATAAAATGCTGCCCTTGCCATCTTTTGTCAGCAGCACGTCCATCCGCGCTTCCTGTTATGAAGACCTCAACGATGCATTTCGCATGACAGGCTTTTTCTTCCTGCGCCACGTGTGGGAGCCGCGTGCGCAAACCCCGCCTGATGCGCGTGGCGGCTTTCTCAATGCCATATCGCGCATAATCAACTTACAACAGGCAGGCTGAATACTTCGCCTTCAAAGGCATGTTGTCCGCGGCCAATGCCGCGAATAGCCTCGACCATGCGGCCTTTACGACCCAGTATCTGATCGGCGAGTTCGATCAATCGGATGTTCGGCGTCGCGGATGGTGAAACCGCACGCAGCTTGCTTGCAAGTTCCGCTTCATCAAGCTCCGAGTTGAGCGCCAGTGCCGCGATAAAAGCGCTCGCCGTGGAGCGCGAGATACCAGCATAACAATGGATAAGCAGCGGCTTTTCCTGATCCCATATTTTCACGAATTCAAGCAATTGTTCGACATGCGTTTTTTCGGGCATCACCAGACCGTCACGCGGTTCAACAATATCGTTGAAAATCAGGCTAAGTCGCTTCGTCTCATAGGGCAGGCAAGGCAAATCGCCACTGCTCAACGTCACGATATAGCTTGGCTGATGCAGCGCAATTTGGGCTTCAAGTTTGGAAAGCGGACTGACAACAATTCGCGTCATATCTATTTCTTCCGCGCTTGTTCGAGAGTGGCAAAGCGCTCCAGAAAATCATTCTGCACGTTTTGCGTCGGGCGCGGCGTAAGGTCCAATCCTGCCGGATCGAACCCGCGTGGGCGGCCAAAATATTTGGTGGCTTCGATCTCGCTGAAACCTGCAAGTCGTGTCGCCTCGAAATAGGCGGCAATCTGATCCGCACGCTTCATCTGCTTTTTAAGCGTTACTGAAATGGAAGCAGGCAGCGAGAAACGCAGGTGAACAGCGGCTTCCAGTCGCGTTTCTATGAGCTTGTAATTGCCTCCCATCACAGCCTTGAATGGCGAGATCATGTCACCAATCACATATTCGGGCGCATCGTGCAGAAGCGTGAGCATCTGCTGCTCAATGCTTGCATCCGGCACCATGCGATTGAATATCTGCTCGACCAGCAGGGAATGCTGCGCCACAGAATAGGCGTGCTCACCAATGGTCTGCCCGTTCCAGCGCGCAACACGCGCAAGCCCATGCGCGATGTCTTCAATCTCGACGTCAAGCGGTGAAGGATCGAGCAGGTCAAGCCTGCGGCCTGACAACATGCGCTGCCATGCACGATCCCTGCCCGATGAACGATCTACGGCAGCCATCAGTCCTTTCCCGTCTCAGCGATTGGAAAAGTGAAGCCAACATGCGGCGGCAAATCGAGAGTGATTTCATTTTCACCGGCCCGAATGGCTGTGCCTGAATCAAGCGAATCCTTCACCCTATCAATGCGCACAAGCGCAAGGCCGATCCGGCCCGAAGAGCTGCCAAGCGTTCCGATTTCACGACCGCCAACGGTTATCGGCGTACCCATTGCAGGTAGGGGCGTGTCGGATTTTGCAACCAGTACACGGCGGCGCGGCGTGCCGCGATGCTGCATGCGGGAGACAACTTCCTGTCCGACGAAGCAGCCTTTCGGGAATGTCACACCGCCAGTCTGGTCGAAGTTCACGTCATGCGGGAACACATCATTATAAGCAAAATCAGCTTCGCCTTCGGCAATTCCATATTCGGCACGAAGCGCCCCCCATGCGCTTTCGTCACTGATATTTCTTGCCTTTTCATAAATGCGAATCACATTCAGATCACGCGGAAAGCGCGTATCTCGCTTCATTGAATCATCTTGTGAAGAAACGGAATCATTCTCCCAGCAAACGCCGACAAGTGATTCTGGCAATTGGGTAATTTCAGCTTTGGCGCGCAGACGATAAAGCGTCATCCGCTTGGCAAAATCAGCAGCAATTGCCGCTGGCATATCGAAGCGAAGACCGTTTTCAATGCGCGACACGAGAAAGTCGAACATGATTTTGCCTTGCGGTGCCAGCAGTGCTCCGGGTTTTAATTCGTCCGCGCCAAGATTGTCGAGATTAGTGGTGATGACGGCCTGTACGAATTTTTCCGCATCTTCGCCCGTGATGTGAACCACAGCTCTGTTGGAAAGAGTGATTAATTCCGCTACCGTCGCCATCGCTTCTTCCTTGCCTTTATTATCATCGTTACGTAAGCCGCATTGAAAAGGCTCGCAAGCCCCATTCAGCCCAGAGGAGACAACAATGACCCAGACGTTCGATACGATCCTGAAAGGTGCAACCATTGTCAATCATGACGGCACAGGTAGCCGAGACATTGGTATTCGTAACGGGCGCATAGAGGCGATTGGGTCATTGGCTGCAAATTCGGCTGCCGAAGTTATTGATTGCACCGGCCTGCATATTCTGCCGGGCGTGGTCGATAGTCAGGTGCATTTTCGCGAGCCGGGACTGGAGCACAAGGAAGATTTGGAAACGGGTTCGCTCGCAGCCGTTCTTGGTGGCGTGACATCTGTATTCGAAATGCCGAACACCAAGCCGCTGACAACCACCGCAGAGACGCTTGAAGATAAAATCCGCCGTGGCCGCCATCGCATGCATTGCGATTTTGCGTTCTGGGTCGGTGGCACACGCGACAATGCAAAAGACGTGGCCGAACTTGAGCGCCTGCCGGGCGCTGCTGGCATCAAAGTTTTCATGGGCTCATCAACCGGCGACCTGCTGGTGGAGGATGATGACGGCGTGCGCTCTATTCTTAAGAACACCCGCCGCCGTGCAGCCTTCCATTCCGAAGACGAGTTCCGCCTGAAAGAGCGCGAAGGTCTGCGCGTTGCGGGGGATCCATCGAGCCATCCCGTCTGGCGCGATGAAGTTGCAGCCCAGCAATGCACCGAACGTCTCGTGCGTATTGCACGCGAAACCGGCGCACGTATCCATGTACTGCATATTTCGACAGCCGAAGAAATTGACTTCCTGCAAGGCCACAAGGATGTGGCAACCTGCGAAGCCACTCCGCATCATTTGACACTTTCTGCAGACGATTATGCGACGCTTGGTAATCTCATTCAGATGAACCCGCCGGTGCGTGACAAGCGCCATCGCGACGGCGTCTGGAAAGGCATTGATCAGGGCATCGTCGACGTGCTTGGTTCTGATCATGCACCGCATACGCTCGAAGAAAAGCAGAAATCCTATCCCGCGTCGCCTTCCGGTATGACGGGCGTTCAGACATTGGTGCCGATCATGCTCGATCATGTCAATGCCGGCAGGCTTTCGCTTGAACGCTTCGTTGATTTGTCGAGCCATGGCCCTAACCGCATTTTCGGTATGGCACGCAAGGGCCGCATTGCTGTCGGTTATGATGCTGACTTAACGATTGTTGATTTGAAGCGTCGCGAGACAATCACGCACGAACAGGCTGGCTCAAAGGCTGGCTGGACCCCTTATCATGGCAAGACGGTCACCGGCTGGCCAGTCGGCACGTTTGTGCGGGGCATCAAGGTTATGTGGGAAGCTGAAATCGTCAATCCGAACAAGGGCGAGCCAGTCGAGTTTCTTGAAGCTTTACCGCATCGCGCATAATTTCCATTTGGCGTGAGATGTCCCATCTTTGTCCGAGGTGGGACTTTCGGCATATGTTGCAGGTGTTATCGTCTCCTTGTAAGATATTTTAAGGAGTACAAAATGTCCGTTCATGATACCGTTCTTCTGGTGATTGATGCGCAGGAGTCTTTCCGCAAAGCTCCATATTATCGCGATGATGAGGTCGCAGCCTATGTCGATCGCCAGCAGGCCTTGATTGATGGAGCTAAGCGTCAGGGAATCGCGGTTGTACAGATTTTTCATACCGCCAAAGAAGGGCCGTTCTCGGAAGCATCGGGTTTCGTAAAGACGCTCTCACCGCTTTCTATTGAACCGGATGCTGTTTTCCGCAAAAGCCGCCACAGCGCACTGGTCGGAACCGGTCTTGATGTATGGCTGATTGACAATGGCATCCGCAACATCATCATTTCAGGCATTCGCACCGAACAATGCTGTGAGACAACGACGCGTCAGGCGTCTGATCTTGGTTACAAGATTGATTTCGTGGGCGAGGCGACACTGACATTCCCTATGACCGATGCCAACGGTCGTGAATGGAGTGCGGCTGAAATCCGCGCGCGCACCGAGTTGGTGCTTGCCGGTCGCTTTGCACGCATTGCAACCGTCGAACAGGCGCTTGCAGGCAATACAGAACGGAAAGCTGCATGAACCAAGCCGCTGACAGTGTCTTAACTGTTCAGGTCTTTGTCGTTGTTCCGCCGCGCACGCTTTTGCTGGACGTGGCGGGACCGATAGAGGTTTTGCGCAAGGCAAATGTCGAGCAAAAAGTCTTGCAATTCGAGGTCAGCTATATCGGTCCATCGGATATGGTCACCAGTTCGATTGGACTTTCGGTGGCCAATATTGCCCCTATGCCGCAAAGCCTGCCAGATAATGCGCTTGTGGTCATTTCCGGCTCAGCAGATGTGCCGATGGGTGGCGCTGTTACGAGCCGCGAAGACGATGCGATACTTGAAGAGCAGATTGTCGTGTGGTTGCGCCGCAGCATTCGCCCCGGAATAAGGCTGGTTTCAATTTGCTCTGGTGCATTGCTGGCGGCACGCGCAGGCTTGCTCGACGGCTATGCATGCACGACGCATCACATGGCGATAGATGAACTTAATCGTCTGGCACCCGCATCACGCGTTCTACAAAACCGACTGTTTGTCGATGATCGCGACAGGCTGACCAGTGCTGGCATCACTGCCGGCATTGATCTCATGTTGCATATTGTGGCGGAAATGGCAGGCCATGCGCTGGCCCTCTCGGTGGCACGCTATCTGGTCGTTTATCTGCGGCGCAGCGGTGGTGATCCGCAGCTTTCGCCCTGGCTGGAGGGGCGCAATCATATGCATCCGGTTGTGCATCGCGCACAGGACGTGATTGCAGAAAATCCCGCAGCCAACTGGTCTGTTGACAGACTGGCCGAAGCAAGCGGTGCAAGCCCGCGTAATCTCTCGAGGCTGTTCAATGAACATGCCGGTATGAGCGTGACCGATTATGCCAACCGGCTAAAGGTCAGCCTAGCGCGTGAGATGTTGCTGAATTCCGCTCTTGATATGGAAAACATTGCTGAACGGGCCGGCTTTGCTTCCACGCGGCAGTTTCGCAGAGTGTGGGAGCGGATTTATGATGCACCACCAAGCCGGATGCGGGGCTTCGCTGCGATCAATAGTGCTTACTGAAGAACGCGCTGGGGCAGAAATGTTCCGGCGATGATTTGTTCGCGCATTTTCTCGATCAGTTCGAGCGCACAATCTTCACCCGCTTCACGCATAAGTTCGGTCAAAGCCGTGGTGAAAGCAGCTTCAGCAAGAATTTCTGGCTCAATTCCTTCGGAAATACCATCGGCCCAGGCTTCATTCTGGTATTCGATTGCAACGAGCTTCTTCTCGCGGGCAATCATTTCGTCCAGATCGGCTGGCATATAGTCCATTGATTTCATCCCGGCTTGCGCCCTTATTGTCTCACTGCATCGGCCGAGTTCTCACCGTATTCATTCGGGAGTGTAAGCGCTCGTAGCCTGACTATTGCTTTAAGACAGTGTTAACAGATTAAAGCGGATTTGAATCAGGCAATTTCGGCCCATCCGCACAAGACTGAATAATTGGTTAATTCCCATAGCGCGAGATAAGCTCGTTTGACAAGCTTTCTCCCTCTTTCATGTAGCGATCAATCGCTGCAAGGGCAGAAGGCGTGCAGCGCATATAATTTTCGCTGAAAGCGCGATAGCCATGGTTGAAACTGGAAATAAGCTGCACACGTTCGGTCTCGGCAGGGTTTTCGGCGGCAATCATCGCATCCATCCGCTCGCGCCATTCATTACTGGTTTCGCCGCAAAGATTACGCAGATAATGCAAGGAACCGAGCACTTCCGCCAAGCGCAGCATTTTGCCACCGTAAGCCGTGTCCTGCGCGGACATGGCCGGGGACATAACACCCAGCCAAAATGCGATTGCCAATACGGAAAGCTGTTTGCCCTTCAAAAATCGTCCCCTTTTAATATGGTTAGATTCCTACGTAAAAAAAGGGCACCTTCAAGGCGCAGCCTAAAAGCCAATTACGAGACTGCCTTGTCTTCAGCTTGCGCTACAGAACGCGCCACATCCAGTGTGCTGTCCGTGACATTAGCATCAGCCATTTCTTCAATTGTCAGCCAATGTATAGAAGCCGCATCGTCGCCTGCCTGCTCGATGCCCGAAACATCGAGTGCACGGAACACCGAGAGGAAATAGCTCTTCGCATAGGCTTTGCCTTCAAGCGCCAGATCAACCGTGATGACATGGCTTAGGCTTGCAACGTCAAGATTGGTTTCTTCTTTAAGTTCGCGCATTGCTGCTACTTCCGGCGTTTCGCCAGCCTCAATGCTACCGCCGGGAAAAGCGAGCCAACCCTTCCAAGGCTCTTTCCCGCGCTCGACTAGCAGGAATTTGCCATCTCTGCGACAGATGAGCGAAACACCGTGTATCTGAACGGGGGCGGGGATGACGGGCACTGTAACCATACATAAGCTATGATGCGGTGCATGAGATTTGGCAACAGCAAAGCTGCAAATCGTACCTACGACCTACTTGACCATTGATGCAAAAGCCTGAACATGGCCACCATGTGTGGACGTTTTTCTCTGACTGCAAGCCGCGAAGAAGTCGAGGCATTGCTCGGCGCGATGATCGAGGAGGATTTTCCTCCGCGTTACAATATTGCGCCGACTCAACCCATTCTCTCTGTTCTCGCTGGCGAAACGCCGCCGCCCGGAAGCAACAGGCCGGATCGGATAGGCATGCTGGTTCGATGGGGCTTTGTGCCGTCATGGGTGAAAGATCCCAATGACTGGAATCTCGTCTTCAATATTCGCTCGGAAACTGCCGCAGAGAAGAATTCGTTTCGAGCTGCTCTCAACCACAGGCGCGCATTGATTCCCGCTTCCGGTTTTTACGAATGGCGACGCAATGGAAAGAACAAATCGCAGGCCTACTGGATCAGGCCGCGCAATGGTGGCATCGTGGCTTTTGGAGCATTGGTTGAGACATGGAGCAGTGCCGATGGCTCACAGATTGACACCGCAGGCATATTGACCACAAGCGCCAATGGTCTGTTGCGTCAGATCCACGAACGCATGCCGGTCGTGGTTAAACCAGAAGATTTTGCACGCTGGCTCGATTGCAAAACATTGCTGCCGCGCGAAGTGGCCGACATTATGCGGCCAGTTCAGGATGATTTTTTCGAAGCGATTCCTGTATCGGACAAGGTCAACAAAGTCGCCAATATCTCACCTGATTTGCAGGAGAGAGTTGTAGAAAATCTGACGTCCGAACAATCACTGACAAATAGAAAGAAAAAGCCGGAGCCGGAAAACGAGCCCGATGCTCAGCTTTCTATGTTCTAAAAGCATGTCTCCCAAAAGTGGAAACCGGTTTTGGGTTAAAGACATGCGTCGAAAACAAACAGTTAAGGCGCAACACGCTTTAACCTGGCTTCTTGACGGCTAGAATTGATTGGTTCGCGTTGTCGTTACGCGCTTGACCATCACGCTTCTTCTTGCTCATCAAAGCAGCAATTAGCATTGCAGGCCCGATTGCACGGTATTGGTCAATCAGCTTATCCTGTCGCGGCAGGGGGTCATCTTTAGGCATTGGTTTGTCCTCTTCCAAATTACACTCACTATTTTGTGATGGATTGGGACGGAATGAAGGCTGATTGGAGCCGCTTTTGGGGAATTCCGGTTAACATAGATTAGTACTCTCTAGAGTTGCCGAAATGTCACAGCGTTTTTGATGCTACCCTCTTGACGGCTGTCGTTGCTATGAGGATAAGTAACGCCATGAAAACGTTGACCACGATCATCTGTACCGGTTCGATTATTATTGGCTAGCAGCTTGCTGGCCCGGCCGTTTTCGTCTCCCTTAAAATAAAACAGGATGATAACGCCCCGGCCAGACGGCTGCGGTCTTTTGTGCCCGTATTTTCAGGTCTTTTTGGGGAATAAAAATGGCTGATGCGCCGCAACTACGTCTTTACAACACCGCGACCCGCACGAAGGAGGATTTTGTCCCCATCGATGCGAATAACGTGCGGATGTATGTCTGCGGACCGACTGTTTATGACTTTGCCCATATCGGCAATGCGCGGCCTGTGATCGTCTTTGATGTGCTGTTTCGGCTGCTGCGTCATGTCTACGGCGACAACAAGGTCACATATGCGCGCAATATTACGGATGTTGACGATAAGATTAACGCGCGTGCGGCAAGCGAATATCCCGATCTTCCACTCAATGATGCAATCGGTCGTGTGACCCAAGGTACCAACAACCAGTTTCAGTCTGACATCAAAGCGCTGGCTAATATAGAGCCATCAAGCCAGCCTCGTGCGACCGAGCATCTGGATGACATGCGCGATATTATCGAAAAACTGATCGAGCGCGGCGTGGCCTATGTTGCCGATGAACATGTGCTTTTCTCGCCGTCTGCGATGAATGCCTTGGGCGGAGCACGCTATGGCGCACTTTCTCACCGCCCATTTGATGAGATGCTGGCCGGAGCTCGTGTTGATGTGGCTTCCTACAAGCGCGACGAAATGGATTTCGTGCTCTGGAAACCATCGCGCAATGGCGAACCGGGCTGGCCATCGCCTGCGGGGATTGAGACGCTTGGCCGTCCCGGTTGGCACATCGAATGCTCGGCCATGTCGATGGCCAAGCTGCTGGCGCCGTTTGGCGGCGGTTTGAAATGCGACGATCCTTATAAGAACCAGTTCGACATTCATGGCGGCGGCATCGATTTAGTGTTCCCACACCATGAGAACGAGCTTGCACAGTCATGCAGTGCGTTCAACACCGAGCGCATGGCCAATATCTGGATGCACAATGGCTTTCTGCAGGTCGAAGGCCAGAAAATGTCCAAATCGCTTGGCAATTTCATCACCATTCGTGATGTGTTGAATGACGGTCTTCCACAGCTTGGCCCTTGGGATGATAAGGACGCGCGCGACCGCTGGGTTGGGCTGGCGGCGCGTTTCTCGATGCTGCAAACCCATTATCGCGAGCCGATCAACTGGACCGCGCAACGTCTGGCAGAATCTGCTGAAGAACTGCGTCGCTGGTATGGAGTGTTACGCGATGCAGACTTTAAAGCACCTTCCGAGCTTTTGAAGGCAGGTGAAGTCGAAGAAGCGCTATCGGATGATCTCAATACCTGGATTGCGATCACGGTTCTGCGTAGGGCATTCAAAGCGAATGACATTTTGGCTTTGGGTGAAGGCATGGCGCTGTTGGGCCTGTTTGATCCGTATTTTGTGACGACGCAGGACGTGCCGGTCTTTGTCAAATCAGACGTTGACTCGGCGCAAATCGAAGCGCGGATAGCCGAGCGTCTACGCGTCATTGCGGACAAAAACTGGGCTGAAGCGGACCGCATCCGTGATGAGCTTTTGGCTGAGGGTGTGCAGTTGCAGGACGGCAAAGACCCTGCCACCGGCGAACGTATCACAACCTGGGATGTGGTGAGCTAATCAGCTTGTGGGGTAGGGAGGACGCCATGACGCTTGATAACAGGCCGCTTTATAGCGGCGGATGCCAATGTGGTGCGGTACGCTTTCATGTTGAGGGCGCACTTGGCTCCGCTTCGATCTGTCATTGCCGCATGTGCCAGAAAGCATTTGGCAATTTCTACGCACCGCTGGTCTCGGTGGGTGAGGCAAAGCTTGCCTGGACCCGCAACGAACCGAAGCGTTTCCAGTCTTCAAACCACGTTAAGCGCGGATTCTGTGCCGAATGCGGAACCCCGCTCACCTATGAAGCGCCGGATGGCATCGCGCTTTCCATTGGCGCGTTTGATACTCCGGAAGAGATCGAACCGACAATTCAATGGGGCGTCGAGGTTAAGCTTCACTATGTAGATAACCTCGCAAAACTGCCGGGTTACGAAACTGAACGCGACCCGGAAAGTATCGAGTTTGTAAGAACAATGGTGTCTTACCAGCACCCTGACCACGACACTGACAATTCATAAAGTTACCCACCGACAGGCAGGCAAAATGGCACGCGAACGCATCTATATCTACGACACGACTTTGCGGGATGGGCAGCAGGCGACTACCGCCCGCCCGCAGCCGCGTAGCGTGCGAGGACGGGCAAAACTGAAAACGGGAGTTTGTTGCCCGGACCTGATGTCGGGAGCTCAATGATGGCACGCGAACGCATCTATATCTACGACACGACTTTGCGCGACGGGCAACAAACTCCCGGCGTAGACTTTTCCGTCGAAGACAAAAAAGCGATTGTGGTTCTGCTTGAAGAACTGGGTGTCGATTATGTGGAGGGTGGTTATCCCGGTGCAAATCCGACCGATACTGCTTTCTTTCAAAAACGACAGACAACACATGCCAAATTTGCAGCCTTTGGCATGACGAAACGTGCAGGCGTTTCGGCTTCCAACGATCCGGGTCTGACAGCTATTTTGCAAGCTTCCAGCGATGCAGTGTGCTTTGTTGCTAAAAGCTGGGACTATCATGTGCGGATTGCACTTGGTTGCACCAATGAGGAAAATCTGGAATCGATCACTGCCTCGGTGACGGCGGTGCGCATGGCTGGACGTGAAGCGCTGGTCGATTGCGAACATTTTTTCGACGGCTATAAGGCGAACCCGGAATATGCACTCTCATGCGCCAAGGCCGCATATGAAGCCGGCGCACGCTGGGTCGTGCTTTGCGACACCAATGGCGGCACGCAGCCAGCGGAAGTAGCCGACATTATCAACGCTGTGAAAACTGTCGTGCCCGGCGAAAGCCTTGGCATCCACGCGCATAATGATACAGAGCAGGCGGTTGCGGTTTCGCTTGCAGCTATTGATGCAGGTGTGCGTCATGTTCAGGGAACGCTGAACGGCATTGGCGAACGCTGTGGTAATGCCAACCTCATAACCCTGATCCCGACACTGGCTTTAAAACCCTATTGGTCGAACCGTTTTGAAACGGGTGTTAAACCGGATGCGTTGAAAGCCATTA
>Ga0308165_1001445_pt1 | contig 33231 bp, 34 predicted proteins | sample PhyWR2_FD_201032 | JGI IMG/M metagenome (GOLD analysis project Ga0308165, IMG submission 201032) | Phyllosphere microbial communities from UC Gill Tract Community Farm, Albany, California, United States - DLSLW.R2 | ecosystem: Host-associated > Plants > Phyllosphere > Unclassified | place: USA... | reverse complement strand
TTTCTTGAAACATATATATTTAGAATGTTTAGTAAAACAGAATTAAATGATAAGCTCACAACAGAATTACGTGAGCTAGCAAAAAGCTATGGCATTGAAGGTGCCGACTCTCTTAGAAAAATCGACCTTGTTGAAGTGCTTTTACACCAGCAAGAAATTATAAATGCCGCTAAAGCCGGTGCAGACCCTTATAGCGATATCGAACCCATTGCAGCCACTCCTGCACCTAAAGCCAAAGCTACAAAAACATCAAAAGTAGCTGCAGCCGCCGCAGCAGCTGCAGTAGCAGAAAATGCTGTTACAGCCGATAAGCCTGTTGCCGCAGATAAACCTGTTAAAAAAAGAACCCGGTTAAGCAAAGATGAAACTGCTGCACCAGTTGAAAGAAGAAGAGATGCGGTAACCTTATTCGACGAACCGCAGCACCAACAGCCAGACAGAATTGTTGAATCAGAAGAAAGCGTAAAACCAATCTCCGCTTTGATTGAAGAAAGTGCTGAAGTGCTTCCGGCAGCTCCAAAACAAAAACAGGAGCCAAAAGAAAAACAGGAAAAACCGCAACGTGATGAAAATCGCCAACAAAAACAGCCAGGCGGGGGCAACCACCACAAAAACGAAAACAGTTACTCTAACCTGGATTTCGATAACGTAATTACAAATGAGGGCGTTTTAGAAATTATGCCTGATGGTTATGGTTTCTTGCGCTCAGCAGATTACAACTACTTAACTTCTCCTGATGATATTTATGTATCTCAGTCTCAAATAAAACTTTTTGGTTTAAAAACCGGCGATACCGTTAAAGGCAGCATCCGCCCGCCAAAAGAAGGTGAAAAATATTTTCCTCTTGTTCGCGTAGAAACCATTAACGGCAGGATCCCTGCCGAGGTTCGCGACCGTGTTCCTTTTGATTATTTAACACCACTTTTTCCTACCGAAAAATTAAATTTATTTACGGATAACAGCAATTACTCTACCCGTATTATGGATTTATTTACACCAATTGGTAAAGGTCAGCGTGGTTTAATTGTTGCACAGCCTAAAACGGGTAAAACCAATTTATTAAAGGAAGTGGCAAACGCAATAGCCAAAAACCACCCTGAAGTTTATTTAATTATCTTATTAATTGATGAGCGTCCGGAAGAGGTTACCGATATGGCCCGTAGTGTAAGAGCAGAGGTAATTGCCTCTACTTTTGACGAACCGGCAGATCGCCATGTTAAAATTGCAAATATCGTTTTAGAGAAATCTAAACGTTTGGTAGAAAGCGGGCATGATGTAGTGATCTTATTGGATTCGATTACACGTTTGGCAAGGGCTTACAATACAACGGCACCAGCATCAGGTAAAATTTTATCAGGTGGTGTTGACGCAAATGCTTTACACAAGCCAAAGCGTTTCTTTGGAGCGGCACGTAACATCGAAAATGGTGGTTCATTAACAATTTTAGCCACTGCCTTAACTGATACGGGTTCTAAAATGGACGAGGTTATCTTCGAAGAATTTAAAGGAACGGGTAACATGGAGTTACAGTTAGACCGTAAATTATCAAATAAACGTATTTTCCCTGCTATTGATATTACAGCATCAAGCACCCGTCGCGATGATTTATTACTGGATAGAGATATATTGCAACGTGTATGGATTTTACGTAACCACCTTGCCGATATGAACAGCCAGGAAGCAATGGAATTTGTTCAATCTCAAATTAAAGGAACAAAAAGTAACGAAGAGTTCTTAATTTCGATGAACAGCTAGAAAAAGGTTAAGGGTTGGAAGGTTGAGGGCATAAGGTTTTTCCTGCACCTTCCAATCTTCCAGCCGCCCAACCTTCCAACCCTATGAAAAAGCATCTCCCTAATGCGATTACCTGTGCAAACCTTTTATCTGGTTGTATCGGAATCGTTTTTGCATTTAAAGGCAATTTAGAAACCGCAGCATATTTCGTAATCTTTTCCGGGATTTTTGATTTTTTTGATGGGATGGTTGCCCGTTTATTAAATGTTAAATCTGCAATCGGAAAAGACCTCGATTCTTTGGCCGATATGGTGAGTTTTGGGTTTTTACCGGGAGTAATTATGTTCCATCTTTTAAAAGGAAGTGATTATTCATCAGATTACCTTCCCTATTTAGGTTTTATAATTACTATTTTTTCGGCTTTACGGTTGGCCAAATTTAACAACGACGAAAGGCAGACAGAAGATTTTATAGGTTTAAATACACCAATGAATACTTTATTTATCTGTTCGCTGCCTTTTATTGCTAAAGATTACCCTCAGGTTATCTCTTCCAGTATTTTACTCATTGCCATTACAGCCATTACCAGCTTCTTACTGGTGAGCGAAATAAAAATATTCTCTTTAAAATTTAGCGATTTAAGCTGGGCGAAGAATAAAATCAAGTTTATTTTCCTCATTTTATCGGCCATTTTAATCGCTTTTTTAAAATTTGCAGCAATCCCTTTTGTTTTGGTACTGTATATTGCTTTATCGATACTGCACTTTAGAGGTGCAACGAAATAACAGCCAATTTATTAAACGCTGTTATATTTTGGATTGAATATCTTTTTTGGCTTCTTCCAGTTGTTCACAAATTTTCAGTGATAAGGTATTAAGCCGCTCCACATCTTTGGGGATTTTGTTTAAAGCGGTCATGTTTTTTGCATTATACTCAATAGTCTGTACCAATTCTTTCACATCATTACGCCCGATATAACTGAATGTAGGCTTAATTTTATGTGCACAGCTGGCTAATTTTGCCCAGTCTTCCTTTATCAAAGTCTCATTTATTTCGGCCAAATAAAGTGCGTTTTGCAGGATAAAGGTTTCGAAAAAATCGATTAAAAATACAGGATCGTTGCCAACCATTTGGATAAGGTATGAAAAATCAAGGGGCTGTTGACCGTGTAACATAAAATCAGGTTTAACGCGTTATTTTTTTAACCTCAAGAGGATCTTCCATATCCTTACAGATGGATAATATTGTTTTGCCCAATACCGGATGTACAACATCAGGAGCAATCTCGGCAAGCGGTACCATTACAAATTTTCTATTTTGCATATGCGGATGCGGTACCTGAAGTTTATCTGGAATATTGATAATTTCATCTCCAAACAGGATAAGATCGATATCAATTAACCGCTCTCCCCATTTTTCTTTTCTCACCCTGCCCAATTGCTCTTCTATGCTCAATGCAGATGCTAAAACTTCTACCGCTGTTAAACCTGTTTGTAAACCCACAGCCTGATTTAAAAAAGCAGGCTGATCGGTTTTGCCCCAGGCTGCTGTTTCATAAAGAGAGGAAACCACTATCACCTCACCTATTTTCTGGCCTAATAGTTCTATTGCATGTTTTAAATTTTCTTCTCTATCTCCTAAATTCCCACCCAGTAACAAATAAATGGTACTGTACTCTAAAGCTTTATTAAGCATCATGTATTTTTATATCTTTACAGCACAAAATTAAAACATTTAAATGAGAGAATTCTTTAAGTATTTATTTGCCTCTATGTTGGGCTTTTTCTTATCGATGGTAATTATATTTATTATCTGCTTCGTAATCGTTGTGGGTGCCATATCATCGATTGATAGCGATAAAACAGTTGTGGTTTCAGACAATTCGGTACTGTTTTTAAATTTAGACCAGGCCATTACAGAGCGTACACCAAAAAATCCGTTCGGCAACCTGCCAATTGTTGGCGGCGAAGAAAAAGATGGTATTGGTTTAAATGATTTTTTAAAAGCGGTACAAAAAGCCAAAACAGACGATAACATTAAATGTATCTACTTAAATGTAAGCAGTCCAAACGCTGGTTATGCGACTTTGCGCGAGGTTAGAAATGCATTGATCGATTTCAAAAAATCGCACAAAAAAATCATCGCTTATAGCGAAGTTTACACACAGGGTGCCTATTATCTAGCTTCTGTGGCTGATAAAGTGTATTTAAACCCCGAAGGGGCCTTGGAATTTAAAGGATTTAGCTCAGAATTGACCTTTTTTAAAGGAACTTTAGAAAAAGTTGGCGTAGAAATGCAGGTAATCCGTGTTGGAAACTATAAAAGTGCAGTAGAGCCATTTATTTTGGATAAAATGAGCGATTATAACCGCAAACAGGTTACCGCTTATGTTGGCGGGCTTTATAATACTTTTTTAACCGATATTGCGCAAAGCAGGGGAATTCAAAAAGACAGTCTTTACAGCATTGCCGACAATTATAAAGTTCAACAGCCACAGGACGCGGTAAACTTTAAAATGATTGATGCCCTAAAATATAAAGATCAGATTTTAGAGGAACTGAAAGGACTATCTGGCAGAACCAGGGGCGAAAATATCCGTACGGTAACGATTAATGATTATGCCAAAAACAATACCGATAGCGGCGAAGGAAAAGATAAAGTGGCCGTAATTTATGCCAATGGCGAAATTAGCGGCGGTGAAGGTTCTGATAACCAAATCGGTTCGGAACGTATTTCCAGAGCGATCAGGAAAGCACGTTTAGATGACGACATCAAAGCAGTTGTAATCCGCGTAAACTCTCCTGGCGGCAGCGCACTGGCCTCTGATGTAATCTGGAGAGAAATTGTTTTAACCAAAAAAGAAAAACCGGTAATCTCCTCTTTCGGAGATGTTGCGGCATCTGGAGGTTATTACATCGGTTGCGCCGCTGATAGTATATTTGTTCAACCAAATACCATTACAGGCTCTATCGGCGTGTTTGGGATCATCCCGAACTTTCAGAACCTGATGACCAACAAACTGGGAATTACATTTGACGGTGTAAAAACCGGAAAATACGCCGATATTATGGCTACCAACCGCCCAATGACTGAGGGCGAAAAGTTTATCATCCAGAATGAATTAAATAGAATTTACAGCGGCTTTGTGGGCCGTGTGGCCGATGGCCGTAAGAAAAGCAAGGCCTATATAGACAGCATTGGCGGTGGCCATGTTTGGATCGGTACAGATGCTGTTCAAATTGGTCTGGCAGATAGAATAGGGAGTTTTAACGACGCCATTAAGGCCGCCGCGAAAAAAGCCAAACTGAAAAAATATAAAGTGGTAGAATATCCGGATGTAATCGATCCTTGGAAATCGCTAATGGAAGAAGGTACAGACAGGGTTAAAACCTACTACACCAAACAGGAACTAGGTGATAATTACATGCTTTATCAGCAGATGAAAAAAGTAATTGCAAGTTCAGGTATCCAGGCAAGAATGCCTTTTGAAGCGGTAATTAAATAGGTAAATTGAGATGTAAAATGGATAATGGTGCCGGTTTTGGTGCTAAAAATTGGTTGATGGTTCATCGTTAAATAGTCAGTAGCCATAAGGTTATACTGTCTGGCAATTAACGATGAACTATTACACCACGATGTAACTACCGCCCATCATCCGCTTTACCCCTTCCATTTCCCATCCTACCTCTTCCATCTTTCCTATTCAATCAACTTCCACTCTGGATGCAAAGTAAGATAAGTGCCATTTACCGGAGTATTTGCCGGATGAACGGTTAAAGAAATACTTTTCCCCTTTAAAAATTCAAAGCCAATCCCATCCTTTTTGGCATCGTAAACCAGCACGGTATCTTTATCTTCGTTTAAATAAACTGTAAGCTTCTCGATTGCTGGAAATTTCATTTTGGCATCTTCCAAAGTGCCGCCTGTTGATAAACCATCTTTCGTTTTAAATAGATTGGAAGTAATCCTGATCTGTTTTACATCTTTTACCCGCATACTAGTATCGCGATAAGAAGAATAAATGGCAATTTCGTTAGGGCGTTTCGCGGTAGAATCGTTGCTATACCATATCCCCCAGGCTTTTCCCATTGCGGCATCACCAGCATTCGGCCTGCCGAGTTTTTTACCAACCTGCTCCATATCCTCGCCCAGGGAAATTTCACCAACTGAGCGGCCTGCAACAATTAAAAACTGTTCATCAGGAGTTTTCAAAGCTGATGATACCTGCGCTACCGAATCAACGGCATGCTCTTCAGTTTTATTAGATGATTGACAAGCAGCCAAACTTATACCTAATCCTAAAAGGACGTATTTTGTAGATTTCATGGGTGTAAAACAACGCTTTGATAAAATTGTGTTTAGAAATTGATAGGCTTGATAAAGATTTGAAGCATTATTTCCTAATTTTACCGCTTATGGAAAATAAAACCATCGCCCGCACCCTGCGCCTTTTATCGCAGTTAATGGAACTGCATGAGGAAAATCCTTTTAAGATCAAATCTATTGCCAATGCCTACTTTAAGGTAGATAAATTACCTTTTGCCTTAAAAGATAAACCCATAAACGAAATTGATAAAATTGAAGGGATTGGTAAGGGCTTGGCAACGAAAATTATAGAACTCCTGCAAACAGGCGAACTAAAGGAACTGAACGATATTATTGCTCAAACACCGGAAGGCGTAGTAGAAATGCTGGGGATTAAAGGAATAGGTCCTAAAAAAGTGCTTATTATCTGGCGCGACCTCGGGATTGAAACGGTTGGCGAACTGTATTATGCCTGTAACGAAAACCGCTTAATTGAAGCAAAAGGTTTTGGTTTAAAAACCCAGGAAGAAATTAAAAATGCCATAGAATTTAAACTGGCAGCTAACGGACGCTTTTTATATGCCCAGGTGGAGGGTTTTGCCAAAACTTTGTTTACGCAACTTTCTAAGTGGGTAACAAAAACTGAAAACGGTTCCATTTTAGGTTTTGCTGGTCAATATAGAAGGGCTTGTGAGATTATCGATGAACTGGAAATTGTAATCGGTGCTGAGCAAATTGGGGCTATCAAACAAAATCTACCTGCTTTTGCCCCACTTTCGCTTATTGAGACCGAAAATACCTTCGTGTGTACCACCGAAGCAGGTTTCAGAATAAAAATTCATCCTGTCGAAAAAGCAGAATTCTTTTTACAATGGTTTAAATTAACCGGAAATACCGAACATGTAGATAAGGTTTTAGCATTAGCTGGCCCCGGCAATTTTACCAGTGAAGAAGAAATTTACAGCAAAGCAGGCTTATCTTTCATCGAACCTGAACTGCGTGAAGATTTCGACGAAATTGAACTGGCAAAAGCAAACAAGCTTCCAACATTAATTCAATATGAGGATTTGAAAGGCAGCCTGCACAACCACTCTACCTGGAGCGATGGCGTGCATACCTTAGAACAAATGGCCGTTTATTGCAAGGACAACTTAAATTTACAGTATTTGGGCATCTGCGACCACTCTAAAACTGCTGTTTACGCCAAAGGATTAAATGAACAGCGTGTTTTTGCCCAACACCAGGAAATTGATGAACTAAATAAAAAACTGGCTCCTTTTAAAATTTTTAAAGGTATTGAGAGTGATATTTTAAGCGACGGCTCACTCGATTATCCGGATGAGATCCTTAAAACATTCGATTTTGTTGTGGCTTCGGTTCACAGCAACTTACGTATGGATGAGGTAAAGGCAACAACACGCCTTTTAAAAGCTATCGAAAACCCATATACAACTATTTTGGGCCACCCTACCGGCCGTTTATTGTTAAGCAGGGCCGGATATCCGATCGATTATAAAAAAATCATTAATGCCTGTGCAGCAAATAAAGTGGTAATCGAAATCAATGCCAACCCGCTACGTTTAGATCTCGACTGGCGCTGGCATCGTTACGCGCTAGAAAAAGGCGTTTTGCTTTCCGTAAATCCTGATGCACATAGAACCGAAGGTTTCCATGATATGCATTATGGTATCCTGGTAGCCCGTAAAGGTGGTTTAAGTGCCGATAAATGTTTAAATGCCTTTTCTTTAGATCAGATCACGGCGTATTTTGAGGAAAAACAAGCATAGGGCATGATGCACAGCGTCTTAAATCTATATAATCTAAAAATCTGTGCAATCAACCCTTAAGGAAAAAATCGGTATGGCACGCTAAAAACCTATATCAATTTGATATAAAAAATATAGACAAAAAATAATAATATCTTTGCCCCATGATAAGTGAAATTGCCAACCGCATATTTAACCAAGTAATTACAGATTACCATAAGTTCGACGATATTGATCAACCGGTAGAAAATCCATATGATACCGAAAGTTTAGAGCATCTTTTCTACGTTAAAAATTGGATCGATACTGCACAATGGCATATGGAAGATGTGGTGCGCAATCCACAGATTGATCCTGTTGAAGGCTTAAGCTGGAAAAGACGCATTGATGCACAAAACCAGGTGCGTACCGATATGGTTGAATTTATTGATGGCTATTTCTTAAATCTTTATCAGGGTATTTCAGTACTGCCAGGTGCTAAAATTAATACCGAAAGCCCCGCTTGGGCTATAGACAGGCTTTCTATCCTGGCATTAAAAATTTACCACATGCAGGAAGAAGCTGAACGTGAAAGCGCATCGGCCGAGCACCGTGCACAATGCCAGACCAAGCTTAACGTGCTCTTGTCTCAACGCGAAGATTTATCGACCAGTATCGACGAATTACTGGCTGATATCGAAGCAGGCAAAAAATATATGAAAGTGTACAAACAGATGAAAATGTACAACGACCCAAGTTTAAACCCGGTGTTGTATAATAAAGCATAAAATTAATTAACCACAAAGACACGAAGGCACAAAACAGGCTTAGTGTTTTTGTGCCTTCGTGATAATAAACTATGGCCGCAACCCAAAAAATTATCGTTTTACGTTTTTCGGCCATGGGCGATGTAGCTATGGCGGCATCTGTTCTACAGGAATTTACCGCTCAGAATCCGCATGTTGAACTGGTTATGGTAAGCAGGCCTGCCTTCAAGCCATTTTTCATTGGTATATCCAACGTGATTTTTCATGCTATTGAACCCAAAACCATCCACAAAGGAATTGGTGGCCTCTACAAGCTTTTTCAGGAACTTCGTAAATACAACCCCGCGGCAATAGCCGATTTACACGATAATTTAAGGAGCAGAACCATTTCTACCTTCTTTCGTTTAGGGGGGACTACAATTAAGCGTATAGATAAAGGAAGAGAGGAGAAAAAAGCACTAACACGCAATACAAACAAAATTTTTAAGCCATTAAGGCAAACTGTAGAGCGCTATGCCGACGTTTTCAGAGAGTTGGGTTATGATCTTAAACTCAGTCACCTGATTAATAGATCGGCACAAGCAGTACCGGCAAAGGCACAGCCTTTATTTGTCGATAATACAATAAAAAAAATCGGCATCTCTCCCTTTGCCCAACACATTTATAAAGTTTACGACCTCGCTAAAATGGAAAAAGTAATAGCTTCACTGAGCAATCAGGGCTATCAGCTTTTTATTTTTGGCGGCGGTAAAACCGAACAGGCAGTCGCCGAAGAATGGGCAAAAAAACATACCAATACCCATAATTTAATCGGCAATTATAACCTTACCGAAGAATTGGCTATAATTTCAAACCTCGATTTAATGGTGAGCATGGATTCGTCGGGTATGCACATGGCTTCGTTGGTTGGTGTACCTGTAGTTTCTATTTGGGGTCCAACGCATCCTTATGCGGGCTTTTTGGGCTACGGGCAATTGGAAAACGATTGTATTCAAATTGACCATCCTTCACGACCAAATTCTATTTACGGAAACAAACCCTGCCTTTGCGGTGTTGAAAATTGTATAGATTTAATAGCACCTGAAACAATTGTAAACAAAATTAAAGAGAAACTAAATGGCTAAGCAGTTACTATTGGTACGCCACGGCAAATCGGACTGGGGAAATTTAGATTTAAAGGATTTCGACCGACCGCTAAATAAACGTGGCAAAGAAAATGCGCCAGAAATGGCAGAAAGATTGGTAAACAGAGGTTTCAAGCCAGATTTAATTGTGAGTAGTCCAGCTAAAAGAGCCAAATCTACCGCTAAATATTTTGTTGAGGCTTACAATGTAGCCCAAATTCAATTTGAAGACTCGATCTACGAAGCCAATACAAGCACATTACTTAAAGTAGTGAATAGCCTTAACGATGCTTCAGAAAAAGTAATTATGTTCGGGCACAATCCAGGGTTTACAGATTTCGCAAACGAACTTTGCGATGCTGATATCTACAACATTCCAACTGCAGGCATGGTGTTAATTTCTTTTCCTTTTGATTCGTGGCAGATGGTAAGCAAAGGAACGGGAGAATTGGTATTTTTTGATTACCCGAAGAATAGTGACGAGATTTAAAGCTCTCACCACTAATGAATTAAGATCATTAAGTCTTAAATTCATTACAGATCGGCTTTAGCCAAAATAGGCACTTTGCAATCCCAAGCACCACAGTTGTATGTTAAATAAACCCGGTAGTAGCGGCAGCTCCCGATCCTTCATCGGGACTATAGCGAATAACGGGACTGAAGGTGCCAAGAACCACTGAACTTTCATTTTCCAAAAAAAACAAAAAAACAATACCATTTGTTATTGAAAGTATTACCTTTGAGTATATAAAAAACGAAAATCTGGCAATAGACATTTCGGTGAATTCATAAGCTAAACTCCTCTGGTTATTTCATAATTCGTATCGCCAGAAAATTTATCCATTAATTTATCTGTACATGAATTTTGATTATAATACTACGCGTAGCCATTTGATTTTATCCGAATATGGCCGTAACGTACAAAACATGGTGAAGTATATCTGCGAATTGCCAACCATTGAAGAACGTAATAAATATGCCCAGGCGGTTATCGACCTGATGGGATTTTTGCAGCCACATTTGCGTGATGTTGCCGATTTTAAGCATAAACTTTGGGATCACCTGCACATTATTTCTGGCTATCAGATTGATGTAGACAGTCCATACCCGAAGCCCTTAATTGAGAATGCTTACATTAAACCAGAGCCCCTTGCCTACCCTCAGCAACGGATTACTTACAAGCACTATGGAAAAACGGTCGAAAATTTGATCGAAAAAGCCATGCGCGAAGAAAATCCAGAGCAGAAAAAAGCAATGGTTCAGGGTATTGCAAACTTTATGAAGATGGCTTATGTTACCTGGAACAAGGATAATGTAAGTGATGACACCATTATAAAGGATTTAAAATACCTTTCTGGCGGATTATTATCGCTGGATGAAGGTGTTAACCTGGCTAAAGTTGAATTCAGGGCACAAAACCCTCGTCAAAACAACAATAACAACAATAACCGCGGCAGAAGCAATAACAATAACAACAACGGTAAAAACCGCCAGAACAATAATAACAACAACAACAATAATCGTCAGCGCAATAACAACAAACCCAAATATTAATAACCCGTGCGTCATTCTGAACTTGTTTCAGAATCTTTATATTAAGATGCTGATCCCGAAACTTCGGGACAGCACGACGAAATGAGTTAGCTAAAGAAAAAGATATGAACGCATTTGAAATAACAGGCGGAATTAAATTAAAAGGCGAAATTACCCCTCAGGGAGCCAAAAATGAAGCTTTGCAGATTTTATCAGCCGTATTGCTTACCGAAAAAAAAGTAACAATCAGTAATATCCCTGATATTAAAGACGTAAATAAACTGATTGAACTGCTTGGTGATTTAGGGGTTACGGTTGAACGCATCAATAAAGACACCTATACTTTTGAAGCTAAAAACATCGATTTAAACTTCTTTGAATCGGATACTTTTAAAGCTAAAGGTGGCGGTTTACGCGGCTCAATTATGATTGTTGGCCCATTATTGGCACGTTTTGGAAAAGCAGCTATACCTAAACCAGGTGGCGACAAGATAGGCCGTAGAAGATTGGATACGCACTTTATCGGCTTCGAAAAATTAGGTGCAAAATTCGTTTATGACAGTAAAAAAGCTTTCTTTAACGTAGATGCAACCAATTTACAGGGTGCTTATATCCTCTTGGATGAAGCATCGGTAACGGGAACAGCAAATATCGTAATGGCAGCCGTTTTAGCTAAAGGCACCACTACCATTTATAATGCTGCCTGCGAACCATACTTACAACAGCTTTGTAAAATGCTTAACCGCATGGGCGCAAAAATATCGGGTATTGGATCTAACCTATTAACCATTGAAGGTGTTAATGTTTTAGGTGGAACTGAACATAGAATGCTGCCCGATATGATCGAGATTGGCTCGTTTATCGGTATGGCCGCGATGACGGAATCTGAAATTACGATTAAAAATGTTTGTTATGATGAATTAGGTGTAATTCCGGAAGTATTTAAAAAACTGGGAATTAAATTGGAACGCCGTGGCGACGACATTTACGTTCCATCTCAAAAACACTACGAAATTGATACTTTTATCGATGGTTCGATTTTAACCATTGCCGATTCTCCATGGCCAGGTTTTACGCCCGATTTATTGAGTATTGTACTGGTTGTGGCCACACAGGCAAAAGGAAATGTTTTAATCCACCAAAAAATGTTCGAGAGCCGTTTATTCTTCGTAGATAAACTGATCGACATGGGTGCCCAGATCATCCTGTGCGATCCACACCGTGCAACCGTTAACGGCATCGATAAAAAATATAAATTACGTGGCATCAGCATGACTTCTCCCGATATCCGCGCCGGAGTATCATTGTTGATTGCAGCTTTATCAGCAGAAGGCAAATCGACTATTTACAACATCGAGCAGATTGAGCGGGGCTATCAGGATATCGATACCCGTTTACGTGCCTTAGGTGCGCAGATTAAGCGTGTAAACGCTGATGCACCTAGCCATTAATAATGGTTGAAGGCTTAAAGGTAGAGGGTGGAAGATAAAAACCACTGCTAAAACATTAAGAATAAAAAAACGCCCGAGTAAGTTTACTTGGGCGTTTTACTTTATAAATATCGTCATGCTGAATTTATTTCAGCATCTATTTTACATTAAGATCCTGAAACAAGTTCAGGAAGACGTTGCGAGAAGGACGAAGATCGCGAGTTTATAAATATCGTCATGCTGAATTTTATTTCAGCATCTATTTTACATTAAGATCCTGAAACAAGTTCAGGAGGACGTTGCGAGAAGGACGACGATCGCGAGTTTATGAATATCGTCATGCTGAATTTTATTTCAGCATCTACTTTACATTAAGATCCTGAAACAAGTTCAGGAGGACGTTGCGAGAAGGACGACGATAACGGGTTTATGAATATCGTCATGCTGAATTTATTTCAACATCTATTTTGCATTGAGATCCTGAAACAAGTTCAGGAGGACGTTGCGAGAAGGACGACGAACGCGGAAGATTGTATTACAAAATTAAATACCCATCTTCCATTTTCAACCTTACATCCTCCATTTTACATCTATCATCTATCCCGATATTGCATTAATAATATCATATTGGGTAATAATTTCGATTTTACCAGTTTCATCTTCAACCAGCACTGCCGAATTTTCTTTATTAATTAATGATGAAATTTTATCGATAGAGGTATTTAAATCAACAAAAGGGAAAGTAGCCGTCATAATTTCCGAAATCGGAGCAGATTTTAATCCCGGATTTTCCAATAATGCACTTAATATATCACTTTCGGCAATTTTACCAACAATCATTCCCTGCTGTGTTACCGGAATTTGAGAGATATTCATCGATTTAATGGTATTAATAGCTTCAAGTACCGATTTTTGAGCATCCAAGGTTACAATTTCAGTACTTTCTTTCTTAGCAAGAATAGATTTTGCCGTTAATTTTTCGTCCTGTAAAAATCCGCGTTCGCGTAACCAGTCTTCATTGTACATTTTGCCCATATAGCGGCTGCCATGATCATGAAAGATAACCACAACAACATCTTCAGGCTTTAATTTATCTTTTAACTGGATTAGGCCACCTATAGCAGCCCCAGCAGAGTTACCTACAAAAATACCTTCCTTACGGGCAATATCGCGGGTCATCAAAGCAGCATCTTTATCCGTAACTTTTTCAAATAAATCGATTACATCAAAATTAACATTGGCCGGCAAGAAATCTTCTCCAATACCTTCGGTGATGTATGGATAAATTTCATCCTTATCAAATATTCCTGTTTCCTTATATTTCTTAAAAACCGACCCATAAGTATCAATCCCCCAAACATTAATATCTGGATTTTTTTCTTTCAGGTACTTTCCTGTTCCAGAAATGGTTCCGCCTGTACCCACTCCCACAACTAAATGTGTTATTTTACCTTCTGTCTGCGCCCAAATTTCGGGTCCGGTTTGCTCATAATGCGCCTGCGAATTGGCCAGGTTATCATATTGGTTAGGTTTCCATGAATTTGGGACCTCACGTTCTAAACGCGATGAAACAGAATAATAAGAACGGGGATCTTCTGGTTCTACGTTGGTAGGGCAAACGATTACCTCGGCACCAAAGGCACGCAAAGCATCAACTTTTTCTTTTGACTGTTTATCAGTTGTGGTGAAAATACATTTATAGCCTTTAATAATAGCTGCCATAGCAAGGCCCATACCTGTATTTCCTGATGTTCCTTCAATAATTGTTCCTCCAGGTTTAAGCTTACCGCTTTTCTCGGCATCTTCGATCATTTTAACCGCCATACGGTCTTTAATCGAATTACCTGGATTGGTTGTCTCTATTTTTGCCAGAATTGTTCCCGGAACTCCCTTTGTTATCGTATTTAATTTTACCAGCGGCGTATTGCCAATGGTTTCTAAAATATTATTGTACCACATATCACAAAATTAAGCAAAGGCATTAAGTATTTTACAAACTAATATTTATTTGAAACATAATTTCAAAAATTAAAATTTTAAAGAATTTTATTTCATAAACTATTATAATGATAGGGATTATAGATTGATTATTGGGCGAATTGCAAATTTGTCTTTTTAAACAAGCTTATATATCTTACCAGGTAGCGAAACAATAATCCCCTGCATTTCTAAGGTTAGGATTACAATTGACAATTTGCTCTGTTGTATATTCAATTGGATGCAAAGTTCGTCGATAGAGCGCTGACCATTTTGCAAGGCGCCAACAACTTTCTGCTCGTTTGGGGTAAGACTGAGATGCAGTGTTGTTTGGGTTTCCTTTTTCTTTTGCTTCACTTCATCGTCCCAGCCCAGGTAATAAATCAGATCATGGGCGTTATTGATCAATCCGGCCCGGTTTGTTTTGATCAGAAAATTACAACCTTCAGAAAAAGCATCATTTGTTCTGCCGGGAAAAGCATACACATCTTTATTATACGAATTGGCTATTTCGGCGGTAATTAAAGCCCCACCCTTTATAGATGCTTCTACAACAATTGTGGCATCAGCAACACCCGCAATGATGCGGTTTCTCTGCGGAAAATTCTGCCGGTCGGGGTTGGTAAGAATCGGAAATTCGGTTAGCAGACCACCATTTAGCACCATTTTCTGCGAAGTGCTTTGATGTATTTTTGGATATAAGCGGTCTAAACCATGCCCCAGTACCCCCACAGTAGGAATATTGTTTATTAAACATTCTTTATGAGTAGTTACATCGATTCCATAAGCAAGGCCACTTACAATTAACACGTTATAAGGTGCTAAAACTTCGCAGAGCTCTTTGCACAGGTTTTTTCCATATGCTGTTGCATTTCTGGTGCCAACAATGCTAATAATGCGCTGATGGTTTAAATTGGCTGTACCTTTGGCGTAAAGCAAAATTGGAGCATCACAGCAGTTTTTTAACCGCTTAGGATATTTTTCATCTGAGAAAAACAAAACTTCTATTCCATGTTTTTCAACAAAATCTAATTCTTGCTGCGCGCGTATTAAGGCATTGGAGCCGCGAATGGCTTCAACGGTTTTCTCTCCAACACCTGGAATTTCCAAAAGTTGCTTTTTAGTCGCCAAAAATATATTTTCGGCGCTTCCACAATAAGCAAGAAGGTTTTTGGCCGTTACGGGGCCAATAGATTTAATGAATGTTAAGGCAATTTTATGGAGCGTGCTCATAATCATGATAAGGTTAAATAAATGCGGGATGATTTATTTCCTTAAAGCAAGCTTAAAAATCAATATCGATTAAACTTTTTAACGGAATGTGAATGTTATTTTTTAGTTGTATATATTTTTCTGTAACAGCCCAAACTGTGGTATCAACACGCTTTGGGCCTATGGTTGTGTTAAATGTAATAACGGCTTTTGATTTAAATTCGTTACCCAGCCGTTGTGCTTCATCAAGTTTTGTTTTTAATTCACTGGTATGATCTTCTTTTGCATTGATGATGTTTAAGTAGCTTATATGTTCCTTTTCTACGATTTCTATTGGCATGGTATCTCACTAACGATTAATGTTAAACAAGCTTATCAATTTTTTAGAAAAAAAGCAACTCTTATTTATTCAATTTTTGTAATAATTAAATAAAAAAGGCCAGATTTGATTTACAAAACTGGCCTTTCCCGCATACATTGTCACTAATTACTTAAATTTCAGCTTCCTAGTTTCAACCATGCCCTTAAATTCGTGATCCAATTTACCAGAAACATCTTCAAACTGATTTTTAGACAATGCCGAAGTGCTACTCACTACATTATCTTTTGCTAAAGCAGAAAAACGCCCGTTTGCAGTGTAATACAACGCTTCTGCCAGCATTTTTTCAGTCGGATCGCCGAAATCTTTGGTTACATCATCCGCAACATCTTTATCAACGGCCATGCCATCAAAATAGCCACCTTGATTCAACTGATTTTTGGTTTCAAACTGCGGAATATACAAGTCATTTTTATCAATGCGGATGGAGAAAAAGCCGACAGGTTTTCCATAAGTTTTTTTACCCACTAGTTTAACATCAAGAGCAGGCCTTAAATTATTGATCAACAGTTCACTTGCCGATGCCGTACCATTGGTAACAATAAAATAAACCCTCGTTAAACCATTAAGCGTACCTCTTTTGGCAAAAAGCTCCTGATTCCCTGCTGCAATTGTTGGTACATAAGAATAATCAAACATTGAAAAAATTTCTGGCTTGCCATTATTTCCGGGCGCATAGAACTTCTGGTTTTGAAGAATAGTAGCTTTACTATCCTGCATGGTTTTTGTCCAGTAGGTAGTATACATTACTTTACCACTCTGGTTAGACGGTGCAATTAAATTGGTAAAATTTTCTGAAGTTTGTACCGATCCACCGCCATTGTATCTTAAATCTACAATTAACTCAGTAACACCATCTTTAGCAAACTGACCAAATGCAACATCAAGCAATGGCGTGGAGTTGGTTGTAAAACTATTGAACACAATATAACCCACTTTTTTAGCGCCTACGGTATAGGTGTTGGTAAAAAGGATTGGATTAATGTTATAAGTTGCTTTGCTTACCGTAACATCCTGGATGGTTTTATCGGGCTTCTGGATGGTCATGGTAACTGCTGTGTTTGAACCAAATATGGCGTTTACAACGTAATCTATACCAACATCACTCGTATTAATATTGCTGTTGCCGTTAATTTTTGTAATCTGGTAACCTCTTTTCAAACCTTGATTGGCGGCAGGAGAGCCAGCATAAACATATTTGATCCTTAAATCGTTAGTTCCGGCGAAAAATACAGAAAAACCGAAGTCACCTCCGGTGCCGCCCAATTCTCCGGCAACTGTTCCATCATCTATAAAAGAATATTTATCCTTTCCCCCATTACTAGATAAAGCCCTTATGGCTGTAACAACCTGTTGCCCATCCGCATATTTACGTGGATTAAAAGTATCATAACTTGGCATGCCAACATTCCAATAGTACGTTTGTTTGGCATACAGAAAGATAGAATCTTTAGTTAACAACGAACGATCAGTAGTTTTGGTCTGCAAAAAATTAGTTTCAATAACCTCATTTGCATCATTGCCGGAACTGTTTTTTTTACAGGAAAAAGTAAAGCCTACAGCAGCCATCAAAAACCACAGCACGGCATTTGGTACATTAAACTTTTTTAACATATGTTATTTGTAAATTTCTAGTGACACAATATACGGCAAATTAATTAATTTGGATTGTTGCTCATCAAATTTATTTGTACCAACAACTAACGCTTGATCGGCAGTTAAATTATTGGTGTTTAGTATGTTCTGAAAAATTTCTGCTTTCGGCTGATTCAACTCATCAGCAAAGAATACGGTAAGATATTGCTCAAGGCCATTCCACTCTGTTTGCTTAATTTTATTAAGCTGCTGTTCTGGATTGCCTGCTGTTACAATAAATATCTGCTTACGGTTTACCACAAGTTCTTGCATAAACCCGAGCATATTTTTGTAAAGCAAAAGCTTTAGTGGTAAACGGGCATTTTGGTGTAAAAGGTCGAAATTATATTTGTATTTTATATCAATGCCGAACTGAAGCGCCGTTTTTTCGAAAAGCTGTTCTGTTCCCCTATTTTCGTATTCGGCGCGCATAAATTCGATAATGGGCTGCGCACCCTTTTGTTCGCTGTATTCTATAAACTGGGCAAAGAGATAATACACCTGTAATAAATAATCCTTTTCAGGAAACAGCACGTCGTCTAGCTCAAAAATAACCACCTGTTTGTCGTTCACGTATTGATATGCTTCCATATTAAATTGTAAAAAGTTTTAAATCACCTGCATCATTATAGCCGTATACGCCATTAAAATTGGCAGAAAGTTTTTCAGCAACCGGCTTACTTTCGCTCGAAAAAATGCAATCACCATGGATAAACACTCCAAAATTCTGATAATTTACCTTTTCTTCTCCGATATAATGCGTAATTACGTCGGCATCGGGGAGCAGAACCTGAATACCATATTCTCCAAAAAGCACGGCAGATTTAGCCAATGGTTCTACTTCATAATCATGTAGTGGAATAATACAATCAATGGCTTCTGTAATGCAGAAATTTAACAAAATATGTGCAATGCTATCTTTATTTAGCAATCCCAAAGTGGCAAAAGCATAATTTTCGGTAATGATACCCGGCACATCGCCATAATCGGCCAGTAAAACAAAATGGCCCGGAAATGCTTTCATCAATTTTAAAGCCTTGGCATTATTGCCTCCTGTAATCAGTATTTTCAAAGTATAATATTTAATGATAGAATGAGTGAAGTTTGAATGATTGATTTAGAATTTTGAATGAGTGATTTTTTTTACGAATGATCTTAAAACCCTATTCATCCAAAAAACCCTGTTTCAGACAATTAAGCCATCTTTCATGCTCACCACACGATCGCTCGTTTTTGCCAAATGCTCATTGTGCGTAACAATAACAAAGGTTTGGTGGAAATTATCACGCAAACTCACAAAGAGCTGGTGTAATCCGGCAGCATTTTCCGAATCCAGATTACCTGAAGGTTCATCGGCCAAAATAATGGAAGGATTATTGATCAATGCTCTGGCAATAGCTACACGTTGCTGTTCCCCACCCGATAACTGATTGGGTTTATGCTGCCCCCTATCTTTCAGCCCAAAAAGGTCCAGAAGCTCTAATGCCCTGGTTTCTGCCTGTTTTTTATTGGTTTTCGCGATAAATGCCGGGATGCAGATATTTTCGATGGCGCTAAACTCAGGTAATAAATGATGAAACTGAAATACAAAGCCAATATTCTGGTTCCGGAATGTACTCAGCAAATCGCCACTCAATTTATTGATAACTGTCCCTTTTAATTCTACTGCGCCCTGATCTGGTTTATCTAAAGTACCCAAGATGTGCAATAATGTGCTCTTCCCGGCACCAGAAGGACCAATAATACTCACAATCTCCCCTTTTTGCACCTCAAAATTTACGCCTTTTAGTATTTGTAGATTTCCGTACGATTTTCTGATTTCAGTGGCTTTTAGCATGCTCCAAATTTAGTAAAATGGTTTGTTAGTTCAATAGTTCATTGGCCAATGGTTTATTGGCTCGCAGGCAACAGATAAGCAGCTCATTATCAGCAAATATGGAAGCAACAGGCTTGATTCAATCTTGTTCGTCCACACACATTTCCGGCAAACTCAAGCGTTCCACCATTTAACCATTACCAAAATAAAGTTTTGTCATCCTATCGTGAACCATTCTCCCATAAACCCAAAAAAAACAAAAAAGATTTGCAGATATCAATTTTCTATTTAACTTTGAAAAACAAAGCACTTTCAAAATGAGCAATCAAGAAGAACAATTAAATGCCTTAAAAGATATCAGACAGATGATGGACAGATCATCGAGATTTATTTCTTTGAGCGGTTTATCTGGAGTTTTTGCTGGCGTTATCGCCTTAATCGGTGCTTATTTTGCAAATGATGAGATTGAAAAATTTGTAAACAAACGTGGTTATGGTTACGGTGTTGATGGAGAAATGGACTTAGAATTTAACCTGATCAAACTTGGCATATTTGTTTTGATCATTGCTTTGGCGGGAGGAATTTTATTTACCTATAGAAAAAGTCAGAAAAACAACCTTCCCATTTGGGATAAAACGTCGAAATCTTTACTGATCAACTTATTTACGCCATTGGCTGCTGGTGGGTTATTTATTATTGCTTTACTTATAAACCACCCGAATACTTATAGCATTATTGCCCCTACCTGTTTGATATTTTACGGTTTGGCTTTAATCAACGCCAGTAAATATACCTATAGCGACATCCGTTACCTGGGCTACTGCGAAGTATTTTTAGGTTTAATCTGCATGTTTTACATTGGTTATGGGCTTATTTTCTGGGCATTTGGCTTTGGTATACTCCATATTGTTTACGGATTGGTAATGTATTTTAAATACGAGAGAGGCCAATAAGATGAAGAATCCGATAGCAGATCTAAACAAGATTTTCGATAGCCGGATCAGGCTCGGCGTAATGTCGATGCTGGTGGTAAATGATGAAATCGGCTTTAACGACCTGAAACAGATGTTAGAATTAACAGATGGCAACCTGGCTTCGCACCTCAATACTTTAGAGCAGGCCGAGTTTATCAGGGTGCACAAAGGTTTTATCGGCCGTAAAACCAGTACCACCTACTCTATCACCGCTTTGGGCAAACAAGCCTTTAAAGCACATTTGGATGCCCTTGAAAAAATGATCAAGAAACTTTAAACTATTTTTTTTGGCCTATTACTTTGAAATGCAAAGCACTTTTAAAAAATAAACAATGGAAACACTCAAAAGACCCGAACTTATCAATATTGGCAAATGGATGGCAATATCATCTGCTGCAATTGGCACCCTGATACTCCTGGCGTTCTTTGCTTCAAAAGCTACAGAACTAATGTTTATAGGACTGTTTTACATCTATTTGGCTACAGCTGTTAATGGAATATTTTTCCTTGTGCTCCTTTTCGAATGTTTCAGACAAAAAGAATATTGGCAAAAAATCGCCGCTACTATGCTCATTATGCTTTTTAATATTCCCCTTAGCTTATTTTATTGCTTCTTAGCCTTAAACTCAAATTCTTAAACAAAATGAAAACAGAATCCAACTTCCTGCTGCTTTCTGCCCTGTTTGGTGGCCTGCTCTTTAGCCTCACCTTCTGGGAAGAACGCCTGGCGCTCAACCAGCTGATGTACAGCATCTTCATCCTTATCGTTACCACATTAAACAGTGAGGTTGCCAAAAGCAATAAATTTAAAATTTATGCACTGGCGCACCTCGTTGCGGCCCTGTTGGTAGTAGTCAATAATTCTGATCTCACTTTAGTAACCTACTTCATCAGTTTGATCTTGTTTGTAGGTTTCGCGCACTACCAAGCGGTTAAAACAATTTACATCGCAATTATGGCCACTTTTATACAAATGGTTACTGTACCGGCCAGCTTGATCAGAAGATTGTCGGAGATTAAAATTGGTAATTTCAACTTAAAACCTGTTTTTAGACCTATTAAGTACATTTTACTGCCCTTATTCATCCTCGGTATATTTACGGCTATTTATAGTGGTGCCAACCAGGTTTTTGCGCATTACCTCGAAGTAACATTCAACGGTATTTCCGAGTTCTTTAACCGCATTTTCGGTTTTATATTCCGCGATTTAAGTTTGCCGCGGTTCTTTCATTTCTGTTGGGGCGTTGTGGTAACAGCTGGTTTGATCATTACTTTTTACAATAAAGCCATCGAAAAAGTAGAAGCCAGGTGCAACGAAAATTTGCTCAGGATAAGAAGAAGCCAGAAACCGAGAAGTATATGGTACGAAGTGGCACACACCTTTACCAGCCAGATTATTACTAAAAAAATGGCCTTAAAAACCGAATATGTAATTGGCTTTATTTCGTTCGTTTCTCTAAACTTACTGCTCTTAAGTGTAAATCTTATCGATATTACCACCTTATGGTTCGGCTACAAACCATCTGGTAATTTCTCTTCCGACCTGCACGATGGCACCAATGCACTAATCTTTAGCATCGTATTGGCCATGGCCGTTATTCTCTACTTCTTTCGCGGAAACCTCAATTTCTACATCAGGAGTAAAACCTTAAAGGCTTTGGCTTTTGCCTGGATGGTTCAAAATTTTATCCTCATCATTTCTGTTTTTATCCGTGATGGTTATTATATCGAATTTTACGGTTTAACACACAAAAGAATTGGCGTTTTGGTTTTTGCTATACTCTGCATCATTGGCCTCGCAACCGTTTATTTAAAGGTTGCCAAACAGAAAACTTTATTTTTTCTATTTAGGGTTAATGGCAACATCTGGTATGGCCTATTGTTACTCTTTAGCGTAGTAAACTGGGATATTGTGATTGCAAAATACAATTTAAGCCAAAATGATAAAGTGGCTATCGATGCCGACTATTTACTTTCCCTATCTGACAAAACACTGCCCATTTTAGATCGAAACAGGGCGAAACTGCATTACATTCAGTCTAAAGCACCAGAAGGAATAGAGATTGTTAAACCTCAAACCGCAGAATTTTATAGCGATCGCCTGGATAAACGTATCGGATATTTTAAAGCACGTTACCAAAAGGAAAGCTGGGTATCATGGAATTTACCAGATTGGAATACGGCGAAATATCTTGGATTGAATAAAAAATAAGATGACAAAGTGGGATAAAATTACAGCAATGATATTAGCGCTTCTCGCTTTAGCATGGTTTGCACTGAACTTAGCTATCAATAAAATTTTTGATTTAACAATCAATGAAACACATATAAATTAACTGTATCAAATGAAAACGCACAGCTCAACTTACTGGATAAATTATTTTTTAGAAAATGCTAAAATCAATAGAATTGACTGGACATTGGAACCATTGATTAATAACAAAGAAAAACACAACATCCTTAAATCTCTAAAAGCCTGGCAGTTGGCTGAAACTGGTGATGGGAAACATTTGATGCATGTATCGGAAAAATATGCAGCAAAGATTAATGACACGCAATACCCTACTGCAGCGAACTTATTTATCAAAGAAGAACAAAAACATGGAGCAAATCTGGGTAGGTATCTGGATCTAATTCAAGTAAAACGTTTACAAAAAAACTGGGATGATACGCTATTCAGACAAGTTCGATATTTCAACAGCAGCATGGAGCTGTGGACCATTACTGTACTTATCGTTGAAAGTGCTGCGCAAATTTTCTATCAAGCGCTAAAAGATGCAACCAATTGCCTGCTACTAAAACAGATTTGTACTGATATTTTAATAGATGAAGCAGCCCATATTCAATTTCAAAAAGAACGTCTCTACATTATTTTTAGTCAAAAAAGTGCTTTATTTAAATGGATTGCCTGTACTGCCTATGCCTGTTTCTTTATGAGTACCAGCCTGATAATATGGTTTGCACACAGGAGATTATTTAAGGCTGGCAGACTTGGTTTTGTTAAATATTTGAACAAAATGAAAAGCAAGCTTAATAAAGTAGCTGGCAAAAAAGTACTCTATAATATCCAGGTAGAACCTGATCTAAAAACAAGTCCATCTTTTTAAAAAACCATAAACAATTAACCTCTCGCCTTTGCTAACTTTTGTTGGATTTAGTTTATCCCGGTGCAGCTTGTATCGGGAAGCAAAGGTTTTTATTGCATTAAAATAATTAAACACTATATTAACATTAGAAATCATGAAAAATCTACAATCAACATTAAGTTCGCCTGCCATGCGGATTGCCATTATCGTTGGTGTTGTGGCATTAATTTTAAGCATTCCGCTTATAGCCATGCAGTTTACAACAGAAGTCAAATGGAACTTAGCCGATTTTATGGTGGCTGGCACTTTGCTTTTAAGCACTGGCCTGGCCATCGAACTGGTGATCAGAAACCTAAAAACCGGCACTTTACGTACAGTAATTCTTATTGTAATTTTACTGGCACTGTTCCTCATCTGGGCCGAATTGGCCGTGGGTATATTCGGAACACCTTTTGCCGGAAGTTAAATAGACATTTTACAGATGAAATTTTTGATTAACATAAAACGTTCATTTTCTGAAAAAATCGGTAATTGCTATTTGTTTAAAGGCTTTGAAATTGTAGCTTTGGGCAAATTTTGTAGCAAATGAATATTCACGAATACCAGGGTAAACAAATATTAAAAAGTTTCGGTGTTAACGTTCAAGAAGGAATAGTTGCCGATACTCCTGAGCAAGCTGTTGAGGCTGCTAAGCAACTGAAAATAGATTACAATTCTGACTGGGTTGTAATTAAAGCGCAAATCCACGCTGGTGGTCGCGGTAAAGGTGGTGGTGTTAAATTGGCCAAAAACCTCGAAGAAGTTAAACAACGTGCTACCGATATTATCGGCATGCAATTGGTAACGCCTCAAACCGGACCGGAAGGTAAATTGGTGAACAAAGTTTTGGTAGCTCAGGATGTTTATTATCCAGGTGCTTCTGAAACCAAAGAATTCTACATTTCTGTATTGTTAGACCGTGCAAAAGGCCGTAACATCATCATGTACAGTACCGAAGGTGGTATGGATATCGAAGAAGTTGCTGAGCACACACCGCACTTAATCTTCAAAGAAGAAATCGATCCTAAAGTTGGTTTACAAGGTTTCCAGGCACGTAAAATTGCCTTCAACCTGGGTGTTAGCGGTAACGCTTTCAAAGAAATGGTAAAATTTGTTACAGCTTTATACAAAGCTTACGAAGCTACCGATTCTTCAATGTTCGAAATTAACCCGGTATTAAAAACTTCTGATGACAAAGTTATCGCTGTTGATGCTAAAGTTGATATCGACGAAAATGCATTATACCGTCACCCGGATTATGCAGCAATGCGCGATACGGCTGAAGAAGATCCAATGGAAGTTGAAGCAAGTGCAAGTAACTTAAACTTCGTTAACCTTGATGGTAACGTTGGTTGTATGGTTAACGGTGCTGGTTTAGCAATGGCAACCATGGATATTATTAAATTGGCCGGTGGTGAGCCTGCCAACTTCTTAGATGTTGGTGGAACTGCAAATGCACAAACCGTTAAAGCGGCTTTCAATATCATTTTAAAAGATCCTAACGTTAAGGCAATATTAATTAACATTTTCGGTGGTATTGTTCGTTGCGACCGCGTTGCACAGGGCGTTATCGATGCTTACCAGGAAATTGGAAATATCCCTGTGCCAATTATCTGCCGTTTACAAGGTACAAACGCAGAAGAAGCCAAAAAATTAATTGATGAGTCTGGACTTAAAGTTTATTCTGCAATTGCTTTAAAAGAAGCTGCAGATTTAGTGACTAAAGTACTGGCTGAACAAGCGTAAAATACAAGCACAGGGCGAAAAGCCTGGCGCAAAGCATAAATCACAAGACCTTTCAGCGTAAGTTGAAAGGTTTTTTTATTCCCCTATTTTCCGAAAACCTATAAATCTCTGTTCGACAAATGTTTATTCGTACTGACTAATTTTTAGCATATTTAACTAATGCTATCGTCAGGCTGAACTTGTTTCAGCATCTTTTCTGCTAGGGTAGACCCTTAAATAATTCAGGGTGACGACATGACTAAAAAGAATTTCAGGAGCCTCATTAGAGGCATGTTAATTATCAAACTCAGATTTATACATTTAATAGGTTTGCTCAATACTTTTTTGAAAATGATCGGTTTGGTTTTTCATGGCGGCCTCCTGCCCTGCTATCACTGCAAGTCCTCACTCATGCTTCGTTCCGGGCTTTCCGTTCTATCAGGTTTATTTATCAGAGTTAAGGGTTCTTAGGAACAGCAATCACAATAAAAACCTCTTCAAAACCTCGCAGGTTTTAAAAACCTGCGAGGTTTAGCCCCGATCTCCGCGAAATTCCAGAATATCGCCTGGCTGGCAATCTAAAACCTCACAGATAGCTTCTAACGTTTCGAAGCGGATTGCTTTGGCCTTACCTGTTTTAAGGATCGATAAATTAGACATCGTAATCCCTACCCGCTCACTCAGTTCGGTAAGCGACATTTTACGCCGGGCAAGCATTACATCTAAGTTTATAATTATAGGCATTATAGAGAAAGGCTAAAGTTAAGCATGTTTTATGGATGTTAAATGGTTAAATCGTTTTCCTGTTTAATTAGCACTGCATCTTTAATAATTTTCGCCAGGATGATAATCATGATTCCTATCCCCATATTTAAAAAGCTAACGGAACCGCCAAAATTAAAACTCAAATTAACTCCGCCACTCGATACTGCATCATTTAGCCCTTCTGTAACAACCGTAACATTCGGAATAATAGTGCCGTTAATAAATACGCAAAGCAACTCAAACACTTCAGTAGAAACCAACAACACTCCAATTAGTGAGATGAGCATGAAGCTTCTTCTCTTGAGAAAATCGCCAGCAAGATAAATGTTAATTAATTTGATTAATGAAATCAGCAAAAGAATAATGGCATAGATCTTAACCTGGCTATAAAAAAACCAAAAAGCATTGTGAAATTTGTTTTTAGAATGAAATTTCAGCTGTGCTGTTCCATTCATCCTTATCTCGTTGTCGACCGTAATTTCATTTTCTTTATCATAAACAACTAAAGTATTGGTTACTTTTCTTATGACGGCAGAATCTTTTAACCTTGCTAGATCAGAATTTTTAAAATCATGATCTTGCGTTCTCGAACGTGTTTCAAAATTTCCATTTTTATACCAGATAGAAGTATCTGGAATGGAAACACTTATACCAATTGGCAAATAAATACCCTGCATACCTATATCGCCCAATTTTCCACCACCAATCGGAATGTAACGTTTGGTGTTAAAAAGGTATGAGCCGGTATCCATTATGCAGGTAAAAGCTACAAGGCAGATAAAAAACATTAAAAAAGCCCTGATTATCCTGGCCAGAATTTTATACTTCATAATTAAATGGTTAAATCGTTTTCTTGTTTAAGTTTTCTCGTGTAAACGATAAATTGGAAAGCTGCATTGGCCAAAACAATTAAACCCATCATATAAAGGCTAGAAAATCCATGCGCGCTATCATAATGCGTATAAACTTGCTTCGTTAATGCGCCAACATAATGATCCATTAGCATTTTACCTGCTATACTGGCACCAAAAAACAAAAACACCACAAGCACCAGTATCTGGTAAACATTGCCTTCGTCCAAGCTATTGATATTGATCAGCCTAAACCTGATGGCCAATAAGATCGAAAAGCCAAGCAGCAGATAAAAAACAACCCCGGCGCCACCATCTCTAAAAACTTCATTTTCTAAAACTATCGATTGCGGAAAAGTAGGTTTTATCTCAATTTCGCCCACTGCTTTGCCGGTAAAATTAAAGCCACCGGTATCAATTTTGCTTGTTGGCAGCTGTTTAGCAACACTCACATTTAAAACGCCTTTATTATAATCTATTATTGCATAAACGCTGTGCATTAAGGCCGAAATCAGGGCATAAAAAATCAAGCTATAAGCAATGTTCCTTAAAATTTTTGCGGTATTGTTCATCTTATATGGTTAAATCGTTTTCTTTTTTAAGTTTTACCGTGTGGTTTAATAATGAAAATAATACGCCCAATATTGCTACAGCAATAAACAGATCTGAATAAGGTTTTAAGCCTGTTAAAATTGTGTAACCAAATAAATTTGCTTTCGATTGATCAGCAATTGAGGGAAGTATAAACAAAATAACGGTGTAGGTATACAAGAATTTAAATAGTCCCAAACCAAAAATAGTATACCATAGCGCTTTTATCTTTTTCAGGCCTTCTTCTGAAACGATATTGATTATAATCTTGTCGCGGCTCCAGATGAGCCCCAAGAGTATAAAGCCCGCAATGGCGTAAAAAACAGTTATAATAAGCTGGCGGACACCTTCTATAAATAAAAGGGACTTAATAGGCTGAAACAAGTTATGTGCTGACTCAAAGAGCAAGCTTATGAGGTATATCGACCAGGTAATTGCCCATAAAATCCTTCCGGTTTTCTGAAGCGTTGTTAGTGTTTTTGTTTGCATATCCATTATTATATGGTTAGGTCGTTTTCTTCCTTTAACTGTTTATTTCTATTTAGAATGGCCGAAGCATAAAATACCAACAGGGTGATGATGATAAAACTTAAATTGGGCACAAAAACCGTCGGCCATACATGGTTATAAATGTATTTGATATCATCAACGGTAACACCTGGCCATTCGAAATGACTTAACAGTACCGTTAGATAGATCAACAGAAGCGTAAAAATAAATGGAACCCATTTTAAAATATTGATCCACCTGAACTGACCTGGTTTTAGTCCTTCTCTTAACAGCGACTTCAAGTAGTCGTCTAAAAAGACAAAAAAGAGCACATAAAATACAGTTGAGATAAAATTGTAAAGATCCTTTGTACTGGTAAAGTGCATCGAATCAAAAAAATTCAGCAGGTAGATCGCCATGGTAATACCCAACAGCCTGACAAAAATTCTTAAGCCCAAAATCGGCCAATAATTGGCAGATGTATTCTTGAACTTAAAAAATAGAAATTTGAGAAACGTCATATTTATTTAATTATTTACAGAACAAACATAAAAAAATATTTATTACAAATCAAAATATATTTATTGTTTTACAATAAATAATAATCGAAAATCAATCACAATGGCTTATACAGCACTAAACATGGCAAAAACTTTATTGGAATGATTTTTGTTATAAGTAATACTATAAAAAACTTGTGCAAACAGTAACATTTTCAGCATTTTATCCTTTCGGATTGCCATACAATTTCGTAACTTTGCACACTTCAATAATTAAAGAGCACACAAAACGTATAAATGAGACAACTCAAGATAACGCAATCCATTACCAACCGTGAAAGTCAGTCGTTAGATAAATACCTACACGAAATTGGTAAAGTAGATTTAATAACAGCAGAAGAGGAAGTAATTTTAGCAAGGAAGATCCGTGAGGGCGATCAGGCTGCATTAGAGCGGTTAACTAAAACCAACTTGCGTTTCGTTGTGTCTGTTGCAAAACAATATCAAAATCAAGGTTTAACTTTAGGAGATTTAATTAACGAAGGTAACCTGGGTTTAATTAAAGCGGCAAAACGTTTTGACGAAACCAAAGGTTTCAAATTCATTTCTTATGCCGTATGGTGGATCCGTCAATCAATTTTGCAGGCCATCGCTGAGCAAAGCCGTATTGTTCGTTTACCTTTAAACCAGGTAGGTTCGTTAAGCAAAATCAGTAAAGCTTTCTCTAAATTGGAGCAGGAATATGAACGTGAGCCTTCTCCGGAAGAACTTGCCGACATTTTAGAAACTACCGTAGATAAAATTTCGGACACTTTAAGTAACTCTGGCCGCCACGTATCAATGGATGCTCCTTTTGTTCAAGGTGAAGAAAATACGTTATTAGATGTACTGGAAAACCATGAGCCAAATACCGATAGCTCATTAATTAACGAATCACTATCTGAAGAGATTAAACGTTCTTTATCTACTTTAACAGAGAGAGAAAGAGAAATTATTGTTTTATTCTTCGGTTTAGGTTCTAACCATCCCCTTTCTTTAGAAGAAATTGGCGAGAAATTTAATTTAACCCGCGAGCGTGTTCGTCAGATTAAAGATAAAGCATTACAACGCTTACGTCATACTTCAAGAAGTAAGATCTTAAAATCTTATTTAGGATAAGAAATTATCTTCACACAAACAAAAAAAGATCGGCATTAGTCGATCTTTTTTTGTTTACCACAACTAAGTATCTCGTTATGATTTTATATCTTTAAATCATGTCGATTAGCCTCCTCAAAAAATCAATTTCCATTTATAAGCCAATTTTCTTGTGGAATATATTGGTGAGTGCGTTAACTTCAGGATTTTTCATTCTAAATGGCTTTAAAGAACCTACGATTTACTCATCTGCCCTTATCGTTAAAATTATGGGCTGGCTATTTTCTATTGCCATATATTTCATGTTCTATCAATCAACCTCTTATTTTTTCAAAAATCAAGGGATAGGCTTCAGAAAAATCATGGCAAACCTAATTTTATACGATTTAGGTATTTTTATCGCAATCTTAATTATAGTATCGATATGCAGGGATTTTTTATCGACAGTGTTAACCAATCTTTTGTAGATCGGGAGGTGCTTAGCAGCGTTTATATCAGCTGCGAAGTTGGCGAAGTAGTGGGCTTGTTGGGTAGAAATGGATCTGGCAAATCGACTTTACTGAAAATCATTTTCGGAAGTATAAAGGCAAACTTCAAGTACCTTAATATAAACAATAAGGTTTACAGTAAAGGTTACTTATCAAAAAACCTGTCGTACCTCCCTCAGGATAGTTTTATTCCGCGCCAGATCAATGTTTCGCAAGCCATTAATCTTTTTTGTAAAAAGTACCAGACTGAATTACTTCAGATCAAATTTGTTACTGATCATTTAAACTCGAGATTTTATAATTTATCAGGTGGAGAATGCCGCTTTTTAGAATGCCTGCTAATGATTTATAGCGATGCGCAGTATGTATTGCTCGATGAGCCATTCTCACAATTATCGCCACTTTGGGTAGAAGAACTAAAGCAGCATATCAATAAGGCGAAAAACTGTAAAGGCTTCATCATTACCGATCATTATTACAAATCGATACTTGATGTGGCAGACCGGATTGTACTGCTTCACAATCGATGTAATTATACCATCAAAAATGAAGATGATTTGGTATTACATGGATATTTACCAGGATTTACTGCATAATATCCATTTACCACCAAGACACAAAGGACATAAAGAAATAAAATCTTGGTGCGCTTTGAGTCTTTGTGGTCTGCTTAATTGTATATTAAAACAACAAGTGTTTAACCGTTAAGCCGTTATTGATCAATTGTTTTAATGAATCGATACCAATCCTTAAATGTGTTTCTACATATTTTTCGGTAACACTGCTATCGCTTTCTGCTGTTTTAACACCTTCGGGGATCATCGGCTGATCCGAAACCAAAAGTAGTGCACCAGCCGGAATTTTATTTGCAAATGCTGTAGTAAAAATAGTTGCCGTTTCCATATCCACAGCCATAGCACGTAAGGTTTTTAAATATTTTTTAAATTCTTTATCGTGCTCCCAAACCCTACGGTTGGTGGTATAACAGGTTCCGGTCCAGTAATCCCTGCCATGATCGCGTATGGTAGTAGAAATTGCTTTCTGTAGTGCAAAAGCTGGCAAAGCAGGCACTTCAGCCGGAAGATAATCATTTGATGTTCCTTCGCCCCTAATTGCCGCAATTGGCAGAATAAGATCGCCCAGTTGATTTTTTTTCTTCAAACCGCCACATTTACCCAAAAATAGCACTGCTTTTGGTTTTATTGCGGTTAACAGATCCATCATGGTTGCCGCCAACGGACTTCCCATACCAAAATTGATAATGGTAATGCCATTTGCCGTAACACTTTGCATAGGCTTATCCAAGCCCATAATCGGTGCATTGTCATTCCATTCAGAAAACATGGTTACATATTTGCTGAAATTGGTTAACAGGATATAATCGCCAAACTGATCAAGCGGCCGGCCGGTATAACGGGGCAACCAGTTCTTTACAATTTCATCTTTCGATTTCAATCCTGTTTTAACCGGGCTTTCTACCTCTTTTACTTTTTTCGCTTTCTCTACTGCGGCTTCGTCTTTTTTTACGTCTTTTTCTTCGTTCATATTTTTTAGCATTGAGCATGGCGCATGGCGCTTAGCGTTAAAAAATGGTGTATTAACAAAAAATCCCTCCCGAATTACGGGAAGGATTTGATTTTTTATGCGGCCTGCAACTTTTTAAAGTCGGCCTTTTCAAATTTCTCTATCGCGTAATCGAGATTGATATGCAACTCCTTGACATCCGGCTGCGTTGGTGTATCAAACATGGCATCCAACATAATCGCCTCACAGATCGATCTTAACCCACGTGCCCCCAGCTTATATTCCATTGCCTTGTCAACAATAAAATCTAAAACATCATCCTCAAAAACCAATTTAACATCTTCGTAAGCAAAAAGCTTAACGTATTGTTTAATTAATGAGTTTTTAGGCGCGGTTAAAATGTTTCTTAAAGATTCTTTATCCAATGGATTTAAATGGGAAAGAACTGGGATACGACCAATTAGCTCCGGAATTAATCCAAAAGATTTTAAATCCTGAGGTGTAATATACTTATAAAGATTTTTAAGATCCAGAACTGTCTCATCTTTCTTTACCCTGTAACCCACAGCCTGCGTACGCAAACGGTTGGCAATTTTACGTTCGATACCATCAAATGCCCCACCACAGATAAATAAAATATTATTTGTGTTTACTGGGATCATTTTTTGATCTGGATGTTTACGTCCGCCCTGAGGTGGAACATTTACCACAGTACCTTCTAAAATCTTCAATAAAGCCTGCTGAACACCTTCTCCTGATACATCACGTGTAATGGAAGGATTATCGCTTTTACGTGCAACTTTATCCACCTCATCTATGTATACGATACCACGTTCGGCAGCAGCTACATCGTAATCGGCAGCTTGCAGTAAACGTGTTAAAATACTCTCTACATCTTCACCTACATAACCGGCCTCTGTTAAAACAGTAGCATCGCAGATACAGAATGGCACGTGCAGAATTTTAGCAATGGTTTTAGCCAAAAGCGTTTTACCAGTTCCGGTTTCGCCCACCAACATGATATTCGATTTCTCGATCTCAATTTCGTCTTTATCCACTTTCTGGTTTAAACGTTTGTAGTGGTTATAAACAGCAACCGATAATACTTTCTTTGCGTCATCCTGACCAATTACGTATTGATCAAGGTGTTGTTTAATTTCAAGAGGCTTTAATAAATTTATGGCCTCTTGAATATTTTTTGTCCCTTTGGTTCCTAATTCCTGAGCAAGCAACTGGTTGGCCTGGGTTACACATTTATCGCAGATAAACGCATCCATACCTTCAATTAACATTAAAGTTTCATGCTTGCCAGAATGGCAGAATGAGCAACGGGATTCTTTATTTTGTTTCGCCATTTTTTCTTGCGTTTCTCGATAACACTTCATCAATCATACCAAATCCTTTT
>Ga0308165_1001444_pt1 | contig 33250 bp, 26 predicted proteins | sample PhyWR2_FD_201032 | JGI IMG/M metagenome (GOLD analysis project Ga0308165, IMG submission 201032) | Phyllosphere microbial communities from UC Gill Tract Community Farm, Albany, California, United States - DLSLW.R2 | ecosystem: Host-associated > Plants > Phyllosphere > Unclassified | place: USA... | reverse complement strand
GATCAGATCAAGGTCGGGGGGCCTGAATTGTTCAGGCTCCCCGACTTTTGTGCATCGCCAGGCTGGTTTTATGAACTCATGCCCAGCAGCGCGCCGGCGAACTCGTCGGCCACGAAAGGCTGCAAGTCGTCGATGCCCTCGCCCACGCCGATCCAGTAGACCGGGATCGGACGCACGCCATTGCGGCCGGCAGCAACGGCAGCCAGGATGCCGCCCTTGGCCGTGCCGTCGAGCTTGGTCACGATCAGGCCGGTCAGGCCTACCGCATCGTCGAAAGCCTTGATCTGCTGCAGCGCGTTCTGGCCGGTGTTGCCGTCGATCACCAGTAGCACCTCGTGCGGCGCGCTGGGGTCGGCCTTGGCGATCACGCGACGGATCTTCTTCAGCTCTTCCATCAGGTTGGTCTGCGTCGGCAGGCGGCCGGCGGTGTCGACCATCACCACGCCCATATTGCGCGCGCGACCTGATTGGACGGCATCAAAGGCCACTGCAGCCGGATCACCGCCGTCCTGGGCGATCACGGTGACGTTGTTGCGACGCCCCCATTCGACCAGCTGTTCACGCGCCGCGGCACGGAAGGTGTCGCCGGCTGCCAGCAACACGGGTTTGCCGTGTTGCTGGAAGTGGCGCGCCAGCTTGCCGATGGACGTGGTCTTGCCGGCGCCGTTGACGCCCGCGATCATGGTGACGATGGGCGTGGTGCGGCTGAGGTCGAATTTGCGCTCCAGGGGCTTCAGGTGGGCGGCGATCAGCTCGCGCAAGACCACTTTCACCCGCTCGCCGTCTTCGATGCGCTCTTTTTTGACGCGTGCGCGCAGGGCGGTCAGCAGCGAGGTGGCGGCTTCGACGCCCGCGTCCGACATGATCAGCGCGGTTTCCAGCTCGTCGAAGAGGTTTTCGTCGACCTTGACCCCGATGAACAGCGTGGTAATGCTCTGGCCGGTCTTCGACAAGCCATTGCGCAGGCGTGTCATCCACGAGGATTTGGCCGATTCGACGGCGGGCTCAGCTGTCGGTGCTGCCGCAGTTGCTGCGGGCGCAACCGGCGCCGGAGCAGGTGCCGGCGCGGCGGACGGCACGAAGCGGGACAGCCAGGAGGACCTTGCCGGCTCGGGGGCGGGTGCTGGTGCTGGTGCGGCGGGCGGCGGGGTGAACACCGCAGGCGCGGCGGCCGGCGGAATGGCCGGCGATACCGGGGCAACCGCAGGGGTGGCCTCGACCACCGGGGCAGGCGCAGGCGGCGCGTAGGCGGCGGGTGCAGCAGGAGCGGGAGCGGCTGCAACCGGCGCAGCTGCCACGGACGGCGGGACGATGATCGTCGGGGCCGGTGACGATGAAGTCGTCGGTGATGCGGCTGCTGCACCGGCGACAGGGGCAGGCGTGGTCGGCGGGTAAGCAGTCGGGGCTACCGGGGCTGTCGTCGCAGTGCTCGGCGGCACCGATGGAGAGCTTGACGGCGACGCGGCTGGAGTCGCCGACAGCGTCGCGGCCGAGGGTGCGGTCGGTGTTGCAAACGGCGGTGTCACGATGACAGGCGTCTGGGCCGCAGGTGTCGCGGCCGGGCTGACCAAGGCCGACGGCGCAGCGGTGGTCGGCGAGGAAGGCGTGGCGATCACACCGGGCGAGGCCTGCGGGGGCGTAACCGCCGGACGTGCAAGCTCGGGGGATGCGATTGCCGGACTGACGGCCGGCGGGACAGCACTCGCTGGAGCGGCAATCGGAGCCGGCACCGAAGGCGCGGAAACCGCAGGCGACGCGATCGGGGAGGCAGCGACAGGCGCAGCTGACACTGAGCGTGCAGCAGCAGGCGCGGTACTCGGCTGAGCAGAGATCGGCGAGGTCGGTACAGAAGGCGCAGAAACCGCAGGAGACCCGGCCGACGGCGAAGGCGATACCGGAGCGATCGGGGCGGGCGCCGGAGCAGCCACCGACGCAGTGGCGGGGACAGATGCGGGCGCAGTTACCGGCGTTGCTGGTACTGCGGGCGCTGCTGCTGGCGGGGACACCGGCCCAGTTGCCGGCACCGGTGCTGCAGGCGCTGGCGAAGACGTGGTCGGCTGCGCGGGCGCAGGTGCCGACGCAGGTGCAGGCGAAAACGCCGTCGGTTGCGCAAGCGCAGGCGCAGGTGCCGGTGCCGGTGCCGGTGCCGGCGTCGACACTGGGCGCCCGCCAAACCGCGCAGGCAAGGAAATTGGCGGATGCGGAATGCCGGATGTCGGCGAACCCGACCTCGGCGCACCAGAAGGTGGCGTGGGCGCAACGGTCGGCGCGCTGGCCGGCGACATGCCCGGGGACGCGACGAACGGTGCCGACGCAGGGGTCGAAGACGGTATGGAAGACGGCGACTGCGGCGTGGCCGGCGCCGCGCTCGGGCTGGAAACCGGCGTCACAGGCGCGGTGGGGCTGGCTGCGGGGGCAGCCGGCGGCACATAAGCCGGGGCCGATGGCGGCGCAGCAACGGGTGCAGATGCGGGCGCTGGCGTAGGCGCAGCGACGGGAGCGGGGGCGGGCGTCGGCTCGGGCGCGCGCTTCTTTTTGAAGAAACTGAACATGAAAGCCTGCTGAAGTCTCGTGCGGGGGACGCGCGACGTAGAATTCCCGATTCTACCGGTGAGTGATAAATGCCCCGAGCCCCACGTAAGCAGGCCCCCCGTATTGCCCCGAACAGCGTTCGCATCATTGGCGGTCAATACCGTCGCACGCCGATCACGGTGGTGGACGCCCCGGGCTTGCGCCCTACCCCCGACCGCGTGCGCGAAACGGTCTTCAACTGGATCACGCACCTTTGGGGCGCCAACTTCGACGACAAGTCGGTGCTCGATCCCTTCGCCGGCTCGGGTGCCATGGGCTTCGAAGCCGCATCACGGGGCGCGTCCCGCGTGGTGATGATCGAAACCGAACGCAAGACGATCTTCACGATGACCGCACTGCGCGACAAGCTGGACGCCAAGGTCATCGACATCATTCATGGTGACGGGCTGGCGGCCATGCGTCGTCTGGCCGGCGCCAATTTCGACCTGGTGTTCCTGGATCCGCCTTTCGGCGAAGGCAAGCTGGAGAAAGTCTGGCCGCTGCTGCCTGGCGTGGTGGCCAAAGATGGCCTGGTCTATGTCGAATCGGAAGCTCCGATCACCGCACCCGAAGGATTTGCGCTGATCCGTCAGGATGGCGCGGGCGCGATCTTCTTCGGCTTGCTGGAACGTGTCCCCGCCGCCACATAAAGTGGGGCGTGGCGCTACCCGGGAAATTCCGGGGCCACCTACCGGTGTACCCGATTATGCTGCGCTGCAAAAATAGTAAATAATTCTGGAAACACCGATTAGCCCCCAACTCCCCGATCGCTCGGGGCCAACATCGCCGGCGCGGCCTGTACCTGGCCATAGTTCCCCCCGGCGCGGAGCCCATGCATGATCACTGCCGTCTACCCAGGTACGTTCGACCCCATGACCCGTGGTCACGAGGACCTCGTGCGTCGCGCCGCCGGCCTGTTCGACCGGCTGGTGGTCGGCGTGGCGCACAGCCGCAACAAGCAGCCGTTCTTCAGCGTGCACGAGCGGGTCGAGATCGCGCGCGAAATCCTCAGTCACTACCCCAACGTCGAAGTGCACAGCTTCGCCGGCCTGCTGAAAGACTTCGTGCGCAAGCAGGACGCCCGGGTGATCGTGCGCGGCTTGCGTGCCGTATCGGACTTCGAATACGAATTCCAGATGGCCGGAATGAACCGATATCTATTGCCCGATGTCGAAACCATGTTCCTCACGCCGTCCGACCAGTACCAGTTCATTTCCGGCACGATCGTGCGGGAAATCGCGCAATTGGGCGGCGATGTGAGTAAATTCGTATTCCCCTCGGTCGAACGCTGGCTGCAGACCAAGGTCTCGCAACTGGGCGGCCGGGACGTCCCCGAGCTTTGATCGCCTCTCGCGGCCCCGTGCATCTCGCACGCTGGCCGCCTGCCTGACGAAGGAAATTGCCGTCATGGCTTTATTGATTACCGACGAATGCATCAACTGTGATGTGTGCGAGCCCGAGTGCCCCAACGACGCCATCAGCATGGGCGCGGAGTACTACGTCATCGAGCCGAGCAAGTGCACCGAGTGCGTCGGCCACCACGAAGAAGCGCAGTGCAAGGTCGTCTGCCCGGTCGAATGCATCGAACTGAACCCGTCCTGGCATGAAGATCAGGACGCGTTGATGGCGAAATACAAGCAGTTGACGGCGCGTTTGCAGCAGGCCTGACACTTCGGGTGTTTGCAGAGCGCCTGCAATGGAGGTGCCTCACCGAGACCTCAGACGCCTTAATCACTCGTTCCGCTCAGGGATGTGAAGTCCTCGGAGCGGCGACACCAGCAGAAAGTCCGCAAGATTCTGCGGTTGCTGGCGCAGGCGCTGCAGTTCAGCGCTTGCGATCACCGTGACGCGTCTCCCGTCCTCGCCGGTAATTTCCTGCTCACCTACTACCAACACTTGCTGCGCAAGCTCAGCAAAATTCTCTTTTGCGTCTTGCAGGGTCCAGACGGTCATAAACGCCTCCCGTTCAAGCGAATGCACAGGCTAGACGAAACCTCGCAGGTAGAGAACGCTCACTGGTTATATACCGCGCGGCAGGACAGCACCACCATACGGCACAACGGGGTGGATGCAGCCGCTCTAAGTGGTACTTTCCACCGCCTCAGGAGAGGCACACCATGCTGCAGAAAACCAAGTCCCCCGTATCCGAGCAAAGCCTGCTCGACAGCCTGCGCGCCATCGTCGGTGCGCAGGCCGTGGCCACCGGCCGCCGGAAAACCCAGCGCTACGTCAAAGGGTTCCGCGAGGGCGGCGGGGATGCGCAGGCGGTCGTGTTTCCCAGCACCTTGCTGCAGCTGTGGCAGGTACTGCAAGTCTGCGTGGCGGCCGATCGTGTGGTCATCATGCAGGCGGCCAATACCGGGCTGACGGGTGGGTCTACGCCAACTGCGGAAGGCTATGACCGGGCCGCCGTGGTGATCAACACACTGCGCATGAACACCATCCGCCTGCTCGATGGCGGCAAGCAGATTGTGAGCTTCCCCGGCGGCACGCTGTATCAGCTGGAACGCCTGTTGAAGCCCCTGGGCCGCGAACCGCACTCGGTGATCGGCTCGTCGTGCATTGGCGCGTCCATCGTGGGCGGCGTGTGCAACAACTCGGGCGGCTCGCTGGTGCATCGTGGCCCGGCCTACACCGAGCTTGCGCTGTACGCGCAGATCGATGCCTCGGGCACGTTGAAGCTGGTGAATCACCTGGGCATCGACCTGGGCAGCACGCCTGAAGAGATCCTGACGAATCTGGAAAACGGCACGTATACCGATGCTGACGTACGCCACGACGAGCGCCGTGCCTCGGGTGCCGACTACACCGACCGCATGCGCGACGTGGATGCCGACACGCCCGCCCGCTGGAACGCCGACCCCAGCAAGCTGTATGAAGCATCGGGCTGCGCGGGCAAGCTGGCGGTGTTCGCGGTGCGCCTGGACACCTTCGGCGCGGAAACCAAGACGCAGGTCTATTACATCGGCACCAACGACACGGCGGTGCTGACAGAATTGCGTCGTCGCCTGCTGGGCAGCGGCGGCCATCTGCCGATTGCCGGCGAGTACATGCACCGCGACATCTACGACGTGTCGGCGGAGTACGGCAAGGACACCTTCTGGCTGATCAAGAAGTACGGCACCGACGTGATGCCGGGCTTCTTTGCGTTCAAAAGCCGCTTCGACGCCACGCTGGCCAACTGGTCGTGGGCACCGCGCAACCTGAGCGATCGCATCGCCCAGTTCTTTGCGAAGCTGTTGCCCAAACAGCTGCCCGACCGCCTGAACGAATGGCGCGACCGCTACGAGCATCATCTGATGCTGAAGATGGCCGGCCCTGGCATCGCGGAAGCGGAAGCGCTGTTGAAGGAAATGTTTGCCGATTCGAACCAAGGCGGCTGGTTCACCTGCACGCCGGAAGAAGGCTCGAAAGCCTTCCTGCATCGCTTTGCGGCAGCCGGCGCGGCCATTCGCTACCAGGCGGTGCATGCGGACGAAGTGGAAGACATTCTGGCGCTGGACATTGCGCTGAAACGCAGCGAGCGCCAGTGGTTCGAAACCCTGCCGCCGGAGGTGGAATCGCAGCTGGTGTCCAAGCTGTATTACGGGCATTTCCTGTGCCACGTGTTCCACCAGGACTACATCGTCAAGAAAGGCGTGGACGCCAAGGCGCTGAAGAAGAAGATGCTGGAGATTCTGGACAGCAAAGGCGCCGAGTACCCGGCCGAGCACAACGTCGGCCATCTGTATTACGCGAAGCCTGCGCTGGCGGCGTTTTACCGCGAGGTCGATCCGACCAATACGCTGAACCCGGGCCTGGGAAAACTGCCGCGCGGGAAGTTCTACGCGGAAGAGGCTTAAGTCTTTTTTTTTACGGCCCATGCGCGGGGGGAAGATGGCCTGACCATCTTCCCCCCGCAGTCACGTTGACCAAGTGCTGCCGCGCGCCCAAGCAGCTAGCTCAGCGCGACTCCAGCCATTCCTTGCACTCATCGGCCACGTCCGGCGTCATCTCCAGCAGCACGCCTGACACGGTCGCAAAGCCCTTTGCCGCAGCAATCGCCGACAGCGCGCAGGCCAGAAATCCACCGTCCCATTCTCGGTCTGCCGCCTGCGCCACCAGCGTCGGCAGCGCGGCCAAGGCCGCAAAATAATCCGCCTTCAGATCTTCCGGGATCGCCACGCCGCCTTGCTGGCGCCATGTCTCGACCACCGCCGGAAACTGGAAGTAGTTGAAGTCCGCCGTCGAGGGTGACGTGGCCAGCACCCGCACCACGTGCGGCACCGCGGCGAACGAGGCGTCGTAGACATCGTTCTGATGCGCCAGTGCGCTCCACAGCGAGAACCACGGTTCCTGGTCGGCATCGGACGAAGGCACGCTTGCCAACTGCCGCAGCAAGTCCGGGATGTCCGAGGCCTGGCCGTAGGCGTGTTCGAGTTCATGCCAGCGCGGGCTGTCGAGGGGCAGGCAGGAGATTTGAAGCATGTTTGACATGGGGCTGGGGAAGCGGCCAAAAAATGGAAGTGTGCCTTCCCTCTCTGCAAAACAAAAATGCGCCAGGCACGGCGCATTTTTTATATCTACTTCAGCCCACGCAAGTTCAGAAATTCAGTGCGGCTTCCACCTCGTCACCCACCTTCAACACCGCACCCGTTGGTGCGCTGACCACGGCATTGACGCCATAGGTGATGCCGATGTCGTGCGAGCGAAAGCCCGACAGCGTGCCCATGGGTTCCACACCCACGTCGCCCGTGTGCTGGTCGGTGTTGGGCACCTCGCAGCGCGTGCAGGGCTTGACCAGGGCCATCGACACGCCGCCGGCAGTGGTGAAGCGGATCACGTAGTCTTCGTCGAAGGCGTCCAGGCCGCTCAACACGATGTTCGGGCGGAAGCGGTCGTGAGCGATGGGGGCGTGGCCGCCTTCACGCAGGCGGCGGTTGAGGTCTTCCAGCGATTGCTGGTTGGCGATCAGCAGCGGAAAGCCATCGGCAAACGCGTAGACGTTCTCGCGGGCGATGCCATCGGCTTCTTCGGGATGCGCATCCAGCCAGGCCTCGACCCGTTCCACATTTGCAATACGGCGCGCTTCGGGGTGGATCTTCACCAGGCGGCAGGGCTGGCCCAGGAAGGTGCTGAACCAGTGCGCGGCCAGGTCGCCTTCGTCCACCGCATCGACCTCATCGCGCCAGACTTTCACGCGTACCTTCACGCTGTCGTCGTCTTCGATCACGTCGCGCAGAATGTCCAGGCGCAGCATGCCGGGCGCGCGGATCACCAGTTCCGAGAACTTCAGTTCGGTGCGCACCAGCGCCATCTTCGGGTGGCTGCGCTGGGTCAGGAACTTGCCGTCGGCGTCGACCACCATCCAGTTGCGGTCGTAGCGCAGTCCACCCTCGCCCAGCTCGGACTCACGCAGCGACACGCCGCCGCAGGACTTGATGGGATAGACGAACAAGCCGGTAATCGTGATGGACATGGAGCAATACCTGTAGCGGTGGCGTGATGGGCAATGACGGGTGGCGTGCGTTCAGCGGCGCAACAGGCCTTTCAGCCGGTCGCCCACGGAATCCTTCAATCGGTCTTCAAGCTTTTCCTGGCTGCCGCCGCTGCCACCGCCCAGGCGTTTTTCGATGGCATCTTCCACGGCGTTCTTCAGCACGTTGCCACCGACCTCGGCCCACATGATGCGGTAGGCAGGCGCCTCGATCGGACCGGTCAGGTGCACGGGCACGGTGATTTCCCGCAAGGCATCCAGGTCGGCGCCGCCCTGGCCCTTGGACGTGTTGACGACGTTGGTGTTGACCACCAGGTCGAACTGGTTGGCGACGAGGTCGATGCGCGCGGGCTTGCCGGGCGACAGGCGCAGCAGCGGCGCGCGCAGGTCCAGCTGGTTGAGCGTACCCACGCCCTGGGCCAGATCCAGGCGTGCATCGAGCTGCGAGAAGTCGGTAGCCTGGCTGCGGTTGTTCTGCTGCGTGTCGTCCTGCTTGCGGCCGATCATCGACTTGAAGTCGCGCAGCGACTGGGCCAGGTTGATGCCCTTGACCGCGCCATCACGCAAGGCCACCTGCACGTTGCCATCCAGGCGCTTTTTCATGGTGTCAGTGGACTGGCCCGAGGTCTGCAAGGCCAGCGACAGCCGGCCACGGCCGCTGAGCAAGTCCTTGTTCGCCAGGTCGACCAGCAGCGGTTCGATCGAGACATCAGCCAGCACGGCGTTGATGCCCAGACGGTTGCCGTTGGCATCGGCAAACGCACTGCCGGTCAGGCGACCGTCGTACAGCGCGGCCTGCATGCCACTCAGGTCGACACGGCCGTCGGCCACCTTGATGACGACCGATACGTCGCGCGCCTTGATGCCGCGTGCGACCAGGCTACCGACGCGCACGGTGCCGCTGGCGGTAATGCCATGCAAGGGCGACAGGTCCACGGCGGCGGGCGCAGCGGGAGCCGCGGGCGCGGGCGTGGCTGCCGTGCCGGCAGGGGGCGCAGCAGGTGCGCTGGGCGCCGCCACCGGGGCAGCCGCGGCAGGCCTGGGCGGCGCCAGCTTGTCCAGATCGAGCGCATCGGCGGCCAGGCTGAACACCACACGCGGCGCCGAGAAGGAATTGGCGTCCAGCGTGGCGTCGAGCTTGCTGCCTTCGATGGTGGCGTCCACCTTGGCCTCGACGTGCTGCTTCTGGGTATCGACCCGCAACATGCCCTTGGCCGGGATCTGCATGGACTTGTTGGGCAGCGCCGGATCATCGATGCGCAGGTCGGCCGCCAGCGTGTCCAGGGCCACGGTCCCGGCGCGCCAGTTGGCCGACACCGGCGTGGTGACCTTGAACTGGACGCTGCGGGCGCCTTGCTTGTAGGACCCGTCGATGCTCAAGGGGTCCGCCGTCAGCACGTCGGCTGCCGCACGCAGGCCGGCCAGCGTGAACTTGGCGTCCACGGCGCGCGAGCCGCTGACCTTCACGCGACCGTTGACGGCATCGCCCGTGGCATTGCCGCCGTCGACCCGCACGCCAGGGGCCTCGACCGTCAGGTCGAAGGCGTCCGCAGCAGCCTTGCCGGTGGCAGCCAGGGTCAGGCGTTCGATGGTGAGCTTGCCGTCGGCAGGTGCGGCCGACAGGGTCTGTGCCTCGATACGTGCATCGATGCCGGTCAGCGGCGTGCGGCCGGCCACGTCGCCCTGGAAGGCCACCGACAGATTGGTTGCATCAAAGGCGCTCTTGGCCACGTCATAGCCAAAGCTGCCGCGCACCGACAAGGCGGTGGCGCGCACGTCGGGCACGTTGCCGGCCAGCTTGAAGTCCAGCTTGCGCGCGGCGAACTTCTTGAAGCCTGCGTCGAACTCGGCGGTGGTCTGCACCTGCAAGGTGGCGTCGACCTTGGGCGACTGCCCCAGCACATGGGCCGACAGGGTCACGTCGAAGGGGCGATCGGGGGCGATGCGGCCAGTGGTGGCCTGCAGCTTCTCGACGCGCAGCTGGGTGCCTGCCTGGTCGTCGCGCCATGCAACCTCACCCGCGATGGACACGCCGGCGATATCGATCTGCAGCGGCGTCTTTTCCTTGCCGCCCGGCACCGGCACGGGGACCGGTGTGGTGGCAGGCGTGGCGGTCTGACCCATCAGGTCGGCAAAGCTCAGGCGGCCCTCGCGGTCACGCACCAGGTTGGCTTTCAGTCCGGTCACGTCCACGTGGTCGATCACCACCTGGCGACTGAGCAAGGGCCACAGGGCGACGGCCACTTTGGCCGAATCGAGCGCGGCAAACACCTGCTCGCTTCCCGGCTCGGTCAGCGAGGCGCGGCCGATGCTCAGACCCAGGCGGGGAAACACGGCCAGTTTCAGATCGCCGTCGATGCGCAGCGTGCGGTTGTAGCGTTGCTTGACCTGTTCGGCCAGGGGCGCCTTGTAGGCGTTGGGATCGACTGCAAACAGCAGGATCGCGATACCGATGCCCAGCAGCAATCCCAGCGCGAGCACGGCGATCAGAATGCGCTTGAACCACGTCATGGGATCGGTCTCCGTTGAGAGGGGGTGATAGCCCGGCCCGGCTGGGCGACAGACACGACATCCGTCGATGCCGGATGTCAGCGGGCATTGTAGGCGCTCGCTGCGCCGCGAGCATGGCAGGCACGTCCAACCCGGGCCCGTGCCCGCTCAGCCGGCAATGGTCGTGCAGGCACGCGGGTTGCATAAGGCGCTCATCCTTACCGACGCGGAATCCACCCATGACCACTCGCACTCTCACCGTCCTGGCAGGCCTGCTCTTGCCCGTGCTTGCAGGTATCGCCACCCCTGCCCTGGCCCAACAAGGCGATGGCACCCAGGTCAGCGCCCAGGCCAATACCTTCAAGCCCGCCAAGGTGCCGCTCAGCGCCGAGCGCCTGGCCGCATTGAAAGCGCCGGCCGGCTTCACCGTATCGACCTTTGCCACCGGCTTGCGCAATGCCCGCATCCTCGCGGTGGCGCCCGATGGCACGGTCTACCTGAGCCGGCGCGACCAGGGCGACATCCTGATGCTGCGCGACACGGACGGTGACGGACGTGCCGACGGCATGCCGGTGCAGGTCGCCAATCGCCCCGGCGCGCACGGCCTGGCGATCAAGGATGGCAAGCTTTACGTGGCCACCGTCAAAGAGATATTCGTGGCCGACATTCAGCCGGGTGGCACCCTTGGCCCCATGACCATGCTGATCGGCGACCTGCCCGACAGCGGCCAGCACGCCAACCGCACCATCGCCTTCGGGCCGGACGGCATGCTCTACATCAGCGTGGGTTCCACCTGCAATGCCTGCAACGAAAGCAACCCGGAAAGCGCCACCCTGCTGCGCGCATCCCCGGACGGCAAGCAGCGCAGCATTTTTGCGTCCGGCCTGCGCAATACCATCGGCTTCGCCTGGCATCCGGCCACCGGCGAACTGTGGGGCCTGGACCATGGCATCGACTACCTGGGCGATGACATCCAGCCGGAAGAACTGAACAAGATCGAACTGGGCAAGCAGTACGGCTGGCCACACGTCTGGGGCGTCGACGGCATCAATCCGCAAAGCACCCCACAAGGCGACATCACCAAAGAGCAATGGCGGGCCAACAGCACGCCGATGGTGATGGGCTACACCGCCCACGCCGCCCCCATGCAGATGGTGTTCTACCCGCAGGGCGGCTCCTTCCCCGCCGACTACAGCGGCGACGCCTTCGCCACCATGCGCGGTTCGTGGAACCGCGCGCCGGCATCCGGCTACGAGATCGTGCGCGTGCGTTTCAACAATGGCCAGCCCGCCGGCATCGAGCCCTTCGTCACCGGTTTTCTGACCGATGGCGGCACGACCCATGTCGCACGCCCGGTGGGTCTGGCGGTGACGCCGGACGGCTCGCTGCTGATGGCCGACGACGCCAATGGCACGATCTTCCGCATTTCGTATGATGGCGGTCGCGCCGCGACCAATGCCGCGACCCCGGCACCCGCGCCCAGCGGCCCGACGCTTGCCCAGGTCAACCAGGGCAATCAGGTGCCGCTGGCCAACGCGCGCTCGGAAACAGTGGCAACGACGGCAGCAAGCACAGCAGCACCGATCGCCGTGCAGTCCTACAGCTTCGAGCAAGGCGCAGGCATCCCGCTGCGTCACAGCGAATACGCCGATGGCGTGTCGCCGCCGCTGCGCTGGAGCGCCGTGCCGGGTGCTGTGTCCTATGCGATCGTGATGGAAGACCCCGACGCTCGCCCGATCACACCCTTCGTGCACTGGGTGGCGTGGAACATTCCGGGCAACGTGACCATGCTGCCGGAAGGCCTGCAGGAACAAGGCCGCCTGACCGAGCCGGAAGGCGTGATGCAGGGCAAGACCACGCGTGGATCGCTGGGTTATTACGGTCCGCGCCCGCCGGTGGGCGATGCGCCGCATGCCTATCACTTCCAGGTGCTGGCGCTCGACACCCTGCTGAACCTGCCGGCCGGCGCCAGCCGCGACGAGGTGCTGGCTGCTGCGCGCGGTCATGTGCTCGGCAAGGGAGAACTGGTCGGCCGTTATCAGCAGACGGTGGCGCCGCTGAAGTAAGTGCGCCGAGGTAGCGGCGCTGAAGTAGGCGCCGCGTCTGCACAGGATCGGCCGGTACAGCCGATCTTTCCCACCCTGCATGCTGCGGCATTGCCGCGCATTGTTCAGTCAACAGTCAGCAAAAATGGCCAAATGGCGGAGTTGTGTGCGCCTGCCCGAGCTCCGCGCGCCATCCCATGGCACCGAAAGCGCAGTGCAGCATGGGCGATGATAGAGTCCGCCTTTGTGCCGCGTGACGACCTCTTCCGTGCCTCTTCATTATTTTCTTGCTCCGCTCGGCGCCGTCCTGATCTGGGCCGGCAACATGGTGATCAACAAACTCGCCGCCGACGCCATCGCCCCGAGTGCCATCGCCTTCTACCGCTGGATGCTGGCCATCCTGTTGATGACGCCCTTTGTCGCCCCCCGGGTGTGGCGCCATCGCGCCCAGATCCGTCCGGTGCTGGGCAAGCTGGCGGTACTGGGCTTTCTTGGTCTGGCCGCCTGGCAGGGCCTCGCCTACTACGCGGCGCTGACCACCACTGCCACCAACATGGGCATCATCGCGGCCATGCTGCCGCTGGTGACCATGCTGCTGAGCGCCGTGGTGCTGCGCGAACCGCCCACCTTGGGCATGGTGCTGGGCAGCGCGCTGGCGTTCTCCGGGCTGATCATTCTGCTGAGTCACGGCAGCCCGGCCAACGTGCTGAAGAACGGCATCAACCTGGGGGACCTGCTGATGGTGATGGCCTGCGTGTCCTACGCGGGCTATGGCATCTTGCTGCGGCGCTGGAAGCTGGTGCTCGAGCCCTGGACCTCCATCTACGTACAGGCGTGTTTTGCCGCGCTGGCGCTGCTGGTGCCCTTCCTGATCGGCCCCTGGTCGCCGATCACGTCACAGAACATCGGCCTGATCGTCTACGCCGCCATTCCCGCGTCGCTGTTGGCCACCTTCCTGTGGATGCTGTCGATCAAGCTGCTGGGCGCCAATCGTTCCAGCATCATGGTGAACCTGATGCCGCCGCTGTCGGCGCTGCTGGCATTCATCTTCCTGGGCGAGCGCCTGCAGTCGTATCACATCATCGGCGGCCTGGTGGCGATCGCCGGTGTGGTGCTGTCGCAATTGCTGACCAAGCGCCTGGGCAAGACCGGTCCCTGAGCCACGAGACCCGCGCCGGATAGCACGCTAGAAGTACAGATGGTGCGGCGGCAGCACATCGTTCAGGTAGTAATTGCCAACCGCGTGGTATTTCCAGCGCACCGGGTCGTATAGCGTCAGGGTGCGCGCGTTGCGCCAATGACGATCCAGGTCCAGCTCGGATGACACCGACTGCGTGCCGGCCAGCTCGAACAGCTTGTTGGTGGCCGACAGCGCAATCTCGGTGGACAGGATCTTGGCCTCGGCCACCGCCAGCGACACCAGCGCGCATTCCTGCGGCGTCGACACGGGCGCGGTCACATCCAGCAATCGCGCGGCGCGCTCGATCATCGCTTCGGCGGCGTGCAACTGCACCTGCAGATGGCCCATCTCATTGATCGTCAGCGGGTCGTCGCTGGCCTGCACCACCTTGCTGTCGATCCACGGCCGCGAGCGTTCGCGCACGAAATCGTGGGTGTCGGCCAGCGCGGCGCGCGCAATGCCCGCCCCCACGGCCGCCTGCAAGATTTGCGACAGCGCGCCGGCCTGCGTCGGCCGGTTGAAGCGCCGAGACGGCACGATCTGCCAGCGCTGCACCGGCACGTCGTCCAGAATCACGGTGCCGCTGGCGGTGGTGCGCAGGCCGAAGCCTGCCCAGTCGTCACGCACCGACACGCCGGGTGCGTTGTAGGGGACGATGGCCAGCACCCGGTCGCCCTCGTCATCGATGGCGGAAACCGCCACCCAATCGGCGAACAAGACCCCGATCGAATAGGCCTTGCGTCCGTTCAGACGGAAGGCCGATCCTTTTGCGGTGATGCGCGTCAGGCCCTCTTTCAGGCTGGGATTGGCGCTTTCCGACGCGGCATTGCCCAGGCGCAGGCCGCGCAGGACCTCGGCGAAGAAGAAGGCCTGCTGGGCTTCCGAGCCATCGAGCGCAATGGCATTGACCACGCTGAAATGGTTTTGCGGAATCTGCGCAATCGACGGGTCGGCCTGTGCAATGTTCTTGAAGATTTCCGTCAGCGTCAGCTGACTGACTTCGGGACCCCCGTGCGCACGGGGCACGGTCAGCGCCCACAGGCCGCTTTGTGAGAATGCATCGACTTCATCGATCGGCAACTGTCGTTCGCGATCACGCGAACCAGCCCCGGCGGCAAACTCGGCGGCCAGGGCGCGAGACACAAGCAGTGCCTCAGTGTCGTGTTCAATGATGTGGGCTGCCTGACGATCTATCGTCAGCGAGATGGGGGTGGCCTGAGGCATGTCGTGCACCTTTTGATTGGGGTCGAGCGCACGATGCAATGCGATGCGTCGGCGGTCGAGCCCCTGGTTCACTACAAAAGCCGAACGGTCGCCGTTTGATCTTTGTTCACAGAAACCTGGTGGCTTTGTGCCCGCAGATCAGGCTGCCCGCTTGCGGGCGGGTGGCGCGGCGGTTTTCCTGGCGGAGGTACTTCTGGTGGTGCTTTTGCCTGTATTTTTGTCGGCACTGCTCGCGGTTTTCTTCACACTGGTTTTCGCGCCGCTGGATGCGAGCGTCGGGCCTGCGGTCTTTTTGGCTGCCGACTTGGCAGGGGTTTTCGTGGCGGTCTTGCCTGCCGTCCTGGCGGATTTTGCGGCAGCAGCCGTCTTGGTGGCGCTGGCCTTTTCCCCTGCCTTCGCGCCGGTCTTCCCGGCCGACTTCCTGCCTGAAGCCTTCGTGGGTTTTTCGTCTTCGACGTCTTCTTCGTCCTGATCCTCGTCATCGTTGGCAGCCGCCTTCTTGCCGCCGCCTCCGCCCTTGCCCAAACTGCGCTTGAGCAAGGCCGTCAGGTCGATCACGTTCGAGCCATGGTCCACGTCTTCTTCCAGCGGCTCCACGGCTTCGACATTACCCGACTTCTGCTTCTTGTCGATCAAGGTCATGATCGCGTTGCGGAAGCTGTCCGAGTAAGCAGTCGGGTCCCAGTCCTTGCTCATGTCGTCGACCAGCAGCTTGGCCATGCGCAATTCACCGGCATTGAGCGAAGACTTCTTGTCGTTCGGCAGTTCCAGGTCGTCCACGCCGCGCACCTCGTTGTTCCAGCGCAGGGTATGCAGCATCAGCGCGGGGCCAACGGGCATCAGCGCAGCCAGATGCTGCTTGGTCTGGATCACCACACGCGCAATGCCCACCTTGCCGCTGGCCACCAGGGTTTCGCGCAGCAGTGCATACACCTTGGACGCATTGCCTTGCGGACCCAGGTAGTACGGCCGGTCGAGATAGATGAAGGGAATATCGGCCGCATCGACAAAGGCCTCGATCTCGATGGTCTTGGTCGTCTTCGGGTACGCGGCGCGGATTTCGTCGTCGCTGATCAACACGTAGTCGCCGCTGTCGACTTTCACGCCTTTGACGATGTTGTCGCGATCGATCTCGCGGCCCGTGCGCTTGTTGATGCGCTTGTAGCCGACGGGGTCCATGGACCGCTTGTCCAGCCAGTCGAAGTCGATCGACTCGTCTTTGGATGCGGGATAGAGGCTGACGGGGATGTGCACCAGGCCGAAGCTGATGGCGCCGTTCCAGAGCGTGCGAGGCATGTGACTTGCGGATGTGCTCAACGCGCATCCGTCCAGAGCGGGGAGGTACTTGCATGCAGCAGCTTGCGTGCCCGTCTCGCGTTCCAGAGACATCGTGCGCGGACCGCCATCCCTTTTCTGCCCGAGACACGCCATGTCAGATGCCTTGCAGCGCTATCGCACCAAACGTGATTTCACCTTGACCAGCGAACCGCAGGGCGGCCGCGCGAAGAAAGGCGCGCCACTGTCCTTCGTGGTGCAAAAACACGCCGCGCGCAGGCTGCATTACGACTTTCGCCTGGAACTCGATGGCACCTTGAAGAGCTGGGCAGTGCCCAAGGGTCCCAGCCTGGACCCGGCGGAAAAACGCATGGCCGTGCATGTGGAAGATCATCCGCTGGACTACGGCAGTTTCGAAGGCACTATCCCGCCCGGTCAGTACGGCGCGGGCACGGTGATCGTGTGGGATCGCGGCACCTGGACACCGATCGGCGATGCGCGCGAGGGCTACGCGGCCGGCAAGCTGAAGTTCGCGCTGGACGGGGAAAAGCTGCAAGGACACTGGACCCTGGTGCGGATGCGGCCCCGCGCGGGGGAGAAACAGGAGTCCTGGCTGCTGATCAAGGAAAAGGACGAACAAGCCCGGCCCGCCAGCGAGTTCAGCGTGGTGGATGCGCTGCCGGACAGTGTGTTGAGCGGGACGGTTGCGGGGAAAACAGGCAAGGCGACCAAGACGGCAGGCAAGACAGCCACCAAAGCGGTCGCCAAGGCAATGGCGGAATCGCTTGCTGACGAGCCTGCAGAGGCAAGCACAGCACCAAAGGCCCGCACCAAGGCAGCGGCGAAAAAGAGCGCGGCCGACAAACCGCTGTCGGCCGCAGCGGTACGCGTCGAGCAGCGTGCGGCAAAGGCCGCTGAAGGTGCCGCTGAAAATGCCGAGCCATCCACCAGCACTGCCTCAATGCCGGCAGGCGCTGTCAAAGCCAAGCTCCCGCTGACCCTGGCACCGCAGCTTGCCACCCTGGTCGAGCGCGCCCCGGCCAGCGAGGGCTGGATCTACGAAATGAAGTTCGACGGGTATCGCCTGCTCGCGCGGATCGACGGCGACACGGTGCGCCTGTTCACACGCAACGGCCATGACTGGACCAGCAAGCTGCGCCGCGTAGCCGCCGCGGTGAAAGCCTTGAAACTGCCTTCTGGCTGGCTCGATGGCGAGATCGTGGTGCCCGACAAACATGGCGTACCGGACTTCCAGCTGCTGCAGAACGCACTGGACGAGGCACGCGGCGACGTCATCCAGTATTTCGTTTTCGATGTGCCCTGGTTTGACGGCCACGACCTGCGCGCAAGCCCCCTGATCGAGCGCCGCGCCTTGCTCGGCCGCCTGCTGGAAAACCCACCAGACCCACGCGTGCGCTTCAGCGAGAGCTTCGACGCCACCCCGCAAAGCCTGCTGCACAGCGCTTGCTCGCTGCACATGGAAGGCGTGATCGGCAAACGGGCCGACGCCCACTACACGACCGGCCGCTCGGGTGCCTGGATCAAGCTCAAGTGCACGCAGCGCCAGGAATTCGTGATCATCGGCTACACCGATCCGCAGGGCGCGCGCACCGGCCTGGGCGCCTTGGCGCTGGGCCTGTACGACCGCGACGGCAAGCTGCATTACGTGGGCAATGTCGGTACCGGCTTCACGCAGGACGTGTTGAAAGACCTGAAGGCGCAGCTGGACAAACTACGGGTCGACAAGACGCCCGCGGTGGACGTGGCGCGCAACATCCGCGCCAATTGGGTCAAGCCCACGCTGGTGGCGGAAGTGTCGTTTGCCGGCTGGACCCGCGATGACAAAGTCCGACAAGGCGTCTATCACGGGCTGCGCACCGACAAACCGGCAAAGACCATCGTGCTGGAGAAGCCTGCCAGCGTGGATCAATCCGGGCGCGTGAAGAAAAACGGTCGGGCAGATGGAGATGTGGATATGAAAAACGCTTCAGCAGCGACAGCAGAAGATGCGGCCGATACCAAGAAGTCCGCCGCTAAATCGGCAAGCAAATCAGCAAGCAAAACGGCAAGCAAATCAGCAAAAAAATCGACGGCTGAAGCGACAGGCAAATCCGCCGCGCTGACTGCGACCGAAACCGCCACCAAAACTGCCGCCAAAAAATCTGCCAAAAAGACGGCTGCCCCCGCCGACGAACCATCCGACAGCGCCGTCCCCACCAGCATGAAGGTCACGCACGCGGAACGCATCGTCGACCCCAGCAGCGGCATCACCAAACGCGAGGTGGTCGAGTACTACGCCCGCGTATCCGCCGCGATCCTGCCGCATCTGCAGCGCCGCCCGGTATCCCTGGTGCGCGCGCCCGACGGGGTCGACGGCCAGCAGTTCTTCCAGAAGCACGACGACAAACTCAGCATTCCCGGCATCAAGCAGCTCAACCCGGATTTCGACCTGGACCACGCTCCCCTGATGGAAGTCGCCAGCGTCAAAGCCTTGCTGGGTTCGGCGCAGATGAACGTGCTGGAATTCCACACCTGGAACGCCACCACCCGCAGCATCGAAAAACCCGATCGCATGACCTTCGACCTGGACCCGGGCGAAGGCCTGGCCTGGAAGCACATGGTCGAGGGGGCGCAGTTGGTACGCGCGCTGCTGGACGAACTGGAACTGGTCGGCTTCCTGAAAACCAGCGGCGGCAAGGGCCTGCACGTGGTGGTGCCGATCAAGCCCAGCCTGGGCTGGGATGCGGTCAAGGGTCTGTCGCAGACCATCGTCGCGCACCTGGCGCGCACCATTCCCGCCCGCTTCGTCGCCAAGAGCGGCCCCAAGAACCGCGTCGGCAAGATCTTCGCCGACTACCTGCGCAACGGCCGCGGCGCCACCACCGCCAGCGCATGGTCGGCGCGGTCCCGCCCCGGCATGGGGGTGTCCGTGCCGCTCGACTGGGACGAATTGCCTGATTTGCGGTCGAGCGACCAATGGACCATCCGCACTGCCGACGAGCGTCTGGACTTGCCCGATCCCTGGGCCGATTACGAGGAACAGCGCCGTGATGTGCGGCCGGCTGCGCGGGCGCTGGACTTCGTCATCAAGCGCGAATAAGCGGCACGACAGGCCAGCACGACGGCAGCAGCGTCCCGGGTAACCCGAATCGGGAAATTCCCAACTGCCCGTAAAAGGATTTTTACAACAAACTGAATTGGTCAGACAGCTTTACCCCTTGTCCAATTCAGGTGCACTTGCATGCCGCTTCACGCCATCGAACCGCGTCGGCTCTACCGACAGATTGCCGACCAGCTTCGGCAACTGATCGAACAGGGCGAGTATCCGGTGGGCGCACGCATGCCGCCGGAACGCGACCTGGCCAGCCAGATGGGTGTCTCGCGCCCGTCCTTGCGCGAAGCCATGATCGCGCTGGAAATCGAAGGCTTGGTGGAAGTGCGCACGGGCTCAGGCATCTACGTGCTGGAACGCGACCAAAGCCGCCCTGCCGGTCCGGTGACGGCTGAAGGTCCGTTGGAGATCATCCGCGCGCGCCAGACCCTGGAAAGCGAACTGGCCGCCCAGGCGGCACGCCAGCCCAGCGCCGACCACATCGCCACCCTGTACCAAAGCCTGGCCTTGATGCAACACGAAGCCGATACCGGCTGCGTCCCCGTTCAAGGCGACCGCCTGCTTCACCTCACGATTGCCGAAGCCGCCGACAACTCGGTGCTGCAGCGCATCGTTGCCGAGCTGTTCGACGAGCGCAGCAATCCGCTGTTCGAACAACTGACCAGTTACTTCGAGTCGCCAGCCAACTGGACCGTGGCGATCGCCGAGCACCGCGCCATCATCGCCGCCGTCGAGCGGCGCGACCCGGCCGGCGCGCGACAGGCCATGCACGAGCACCTGGGCAAGTCCTTCGACCGCCTGAGCGCCAACTGGACCCAGGCCGACGGCATTGCCGCCAGCCGCAGCGCCAAGGTATTGAACGACCACTGATTGAAACGTTTGCCCGGCCTTCACCCCGCCGGGGTTTTCTTTGCTTTCGTTGTTGTACCCGCAGTTTTTTGATCGAACCGGCAACACCAGATTGCCTTCGGTACGGGTTTCGCGGCCCGGCCGATCCACAGCGTCGACCCAAGGAGATGCACGATGAAAAACACCCTGCCCTACCGCGCCCTGCTGGCCGCGCTTGCCCTGTCCGCCTGCACCGGCGCTTTCGCCCAGACCAAGCTCAAATGGGCCCACGTCTATGAAACCTCCGAGCCCTTCCACACCGAATCGGTGTGGGCCGCCGAGGAAATCAAGAAGCGCACCAACGGGCGCTACACCATCGATGTCTATCCCGCCTCGCAACTGGGCAAGGAAAACGACATCAACCAGGGCCTGACGCTGGGCACGGTGGACATGATCATCTCGGGTTCCAGCTTCGCGGCCAAGGCCTTCCCGCGCATCGGCGTGACCTACTACCCCTACATCTTCCGCAACCCGGATCACCTGATCGCCTACACCAAGAGCGACATCTACAAAGAGCTGACCGCCGGCTACAACAAGGCCAGCGGCAACACGATTCTGGCCACCACCTACTACGGCACGCGCCACACCACGTCGAACAAGCCGATCACCAAGTGTGACGACTTGAAGGGCCTGAAGATGCGCGTGCCCGACGTGCCGGCCTACCTGGCCATGCCGCGCGCCTGCGGCGCCAATACCTCGCCGATCGCGTTCGCCGAGGTCTACCTGGCCCTGCAGAACGGCACCGTGGAAGCACAGGAAAACCCGCTGCCCACCATCGAGGCCAAGAAGTTCTACGAAGTGCAGAAGAACATCGTGCTGACCGGCCACATCGTCGATCACCTGAACACGGTGGTGTCGGGCGCGCTGTGGAAGAAGCTGTCGGACGAAGACAAGAAGATCTTCTCCGACGTGGCTCAGGAAGCCTCGGTGCGCGCCGGCAAGATCGTGATCGCGCGCGAAAAGGAACTGGTCGAGACCTTCCGCGCCAAGAAGCTGACCGTGGCTGAAGTCGACACCAACGAGTTCCGCGACCGCGTGCTGAAGACCGTGCCCTTCGAGACCTACGGGTATCAGAAGGCGGACTGGGAAAAGGTTCAGGCAGTCAAGTAATGCCCTGACTCCCATCCCCCCGGGCGGCCCGCTGCGCACCCTGCCGGCGGCCGCCATCTTTACGTCGAATTACATAGGTGAACCATGTCTGTTGACTTGCCCACCGGGGCACCCGCGCGCCCGCATACCGCGTCCGATGAAGACCGTACCGACGCCATCGTCCACAGTTTCGAAGACGGCGGGCAGCAGGACGTCGACCTGAGCGGCTATGCCGTCGAAGACTGGATTGCCATGCTGCTGTTCTGGGTCATGGCCGCCTTCGTTTTCCTGCAGTTCTTCACGCGCTACGTGATGAACGATTCCTTCGCGTGGACCGAAGAACTCGCCGTGTACTGCCTGATCGGCGTGGTGTTCATCGGCTCGTCGATGTGCGTGCGCACCAATCGCCACATCCAGGTGGACGTGCTCTACCGGTGGCTGCCCAAGCCCGTAGGGCGGGTGCTGTCGACCCTGGTCGACATTGCCCGCGTGGCCTTTTTTGCCTACGGCACGGTGCTGGTCTGGCGCTACGTGAACCTGGTCGGCAACGAACCCATGACCACCATCAACTGGAACAAGAGCCACGTGTATTGGGTGGTGTTCGGCGCCTTCATATTGATGCTGCTGCGTTCGCTGCAGGTGACCTGGCAGCACTGGAAACAGGGCTATTCGATCCTCGAACGCCCCGACGCCTACGACGTCGCCTAAGGATTCAACACCATGACGATTCTGCTCAGTTCCTTCGTGATCCTGATGCTGCTTGGCCTGCCGGTGGCACTTGCCATGGCGGGATCTTCGCTGTTGTTCCTGTTGATCTCGGGCACCATCCCCGACGTGGTGGTGGCCCAGCGCATGATCGCCGGCATCGAGTCTTTCCCGCTGCTGGCCGTGCCCTTCTTCATCCTGGCCGGCAACCTGATGAACATTGCCGGCATCACCAGCCGCATCTATAACTTTGCCATTTCCCTGGTCGGCTGGATGCGCGGTGGCCTGGGCCAGGTGAACATCATCGGCTCGGTGATTTTCTCGGGCATGTCGGGGACTGCGCTGGCTGACGCCGCCGGTATCGGCACCATCGAAATCAAGGCCATGAAAGAGCATGGCTACAACACCGACTTCGCGGTCGGCGTCACCGCCGCATCGGCAACGGTGGGCCCGATCTTCCCGCCGTCCCTGCCCTTCGTCATCTACGGCATGATGGCCAACGTGTCGATCGGTGCGCTGTTCCTGGCCGGCATTCTGCCCGGCATTGTCATGACGGCGCTGATGATGTTGACCGTCTCGTATATCGCGCGGCGCAACAAATGGGGCGGCGACGTGCCCTTCAACCTGCGCCGTCTGGGACAGGCCGGGGTCGAGATTTTGGTGGTGCTCGCCTTCCCGATGGCCGTCTGGCTGATGGTGCTGGCGGGCGTGTCGGTCAACGTGGCGGTCGGCATTGCCTTCGTGGCGCTGATCGCACTCGACTGGTACTTCGACTGGTCCGCAGTGATGGCGCTGATGGCGCCGGTGATCCTGATCGGCGGCATGACCATGGGCTGGTTCACGCCCACCGAAGCCGCCGTGGCAGCCGTCATCTGGGCCTTGTTCCTCGGCCTGGTGCGATACCGATCGATGACCTTCAGGGCGCTTGCCAAGGCCAGCTTCGATACGCTGGAGACGACCGCCTCGGTGCTGTTCATCATCACCGCCGCATCGATCTTCGCGTGGCTGCTGACCACCACCCAGGCCGCGCAGGTCATGGCCGACACCATTCTCGGCTTCACCGACAACAAGTGGGTGTTCCTGTTCCTGGTGAACCTGCTGATCCTGTTCGTGGGCTGCTTCATCGACACCATCGCGGCCATCACCATCATGGTGCCGATCCTGCTGCCGATCGCACTCAAGCTTGGGGTGGACCCGCTGCACCTGGGCGTGATCATCACGCTGAACCTGATGATCGGCTTGCTGACGCCGCCGCTGGGCATGATCACTTTCGTGCTGGCGCGTATCGCCAAAATTTCGGTGGAACGCACCTTCGCCGCGATCATTCCCTGGCTGATTCCCCTGTTCGGCGCACTGATCCTGATCACCTACATCGAACCGCTCACGCTGTGGCTGCCGCAGGTCATGGGCCTGACGAAATGAGAGCCTGACACCATGACCACAACGTCTCCTTTCATCCGCATCCACCCCGCCGACAACGTGGTGATCGCCCGCAAGCAATTGCTGGGCGGCACCAGCCTGGCGGGCGAGAACGTGGCCGTGATCGGCCTGGTCCCGCCCGGCCACAAGGTGGCCACCCGCCACATCGCGCAGGGCGAGGCGGTGCGCCGCTACAACCAGATCATCGGGGTGGCAACGCAGGACATCGCCGCCGGCCAGCACGTGCACACGCACAATCTGCGCTTTTCCGACTTCGAGCGCGACTACCAGGTGTCGCAAGGCGCGCAGCCCACCGAGTTCGATGCGGTACCCGCCACCTTCCAGGGCATCGTGCGGCCGGACGGCCGGGTCGCCACGCGCAACTACATCGGCGTACTGACCTCGGTGAATTGCTCGGCGACGGTCGCCCGCGCCATTGCCGACCACTTCCGGCGCGACGTGCATCCCGATGCACTGGCGGCCTACCCGAACGTCGACGGCGTGGTCGCGCTGACCCACGGCGCAGGCTGTGCAATGGGGTCTGACGGCGAACCCATGCAGGTGCTGCGGCGCACCCTGGGCGGCTATGCACGACACCCCAATTTCGCTGCCTTGCTGATCGTCGGCCTGGGCTGTGAGACCAACCAGATCAGCGGTATGGTCGCAGACCAGGGCCTGCACGAAGGCCCACGCCTGCACACCTACAACATCCAGGAAACCGGTGGCACCCGCAAGGCGGTCGAGCGTGGCATCGCGCTGATCGAGGCCATGCTGGCGGACGCCAACCAGGTGAGCCGCGAACCGGTGTCGGCCAGCCACCTGACGGTGGGCCTGCAATGCGGCGGCTCGGATGGGTATTCCGGGCTGTCGGCCAATCCCGCGCTGGGTGCGGCGGTGGACCGGCTGGTACGTGCTGGCGGCACGGCCATTCTGTCGGAGACGCCCGAAATCTACGGCGGCGAGCACCTGCTGACGCGGCGTGCGGTGTCGCCGGAAGTGGCCGACAAGCTGCTGGCGCGCATCCGCTGGTGGGAGGACTACACCGAACGCAACCAGGGCGAGATGGACAACAACCCATCCGCCGGCAACAAGGCGGGCGGGCTGACCACCATTCTGGAAAAATCGCTGGGGGCGATCGCCAAGAGCGGCACCACCAACCTGGTGGACGTGTACGAATATGCCGAACCGGTGCTTGCGCGCGGCCTGGTGTTCATGGACACGCCGGGCTACGACCCGGTGTCGGCCACGGGGCAAGTCGCCGGCGGCGCCAACCTGATCGTCTTCACCACCGGCCGCGGCTCGGCCTACGGCTGTGCGCCGTCGCCCTCGCTCAAGCTCGCCACCAACAGTGCCTTGTGGGTACGGCAAGAGGACGACATGGACTTGAATTGCGGCGCGATCATCGACGGTGAACTGAGCATCGACGAGATGGGCGAACGCATCTTCCGGCACATGCTGGCCACCGCGTCGGGCGAGGCCACCAAGAGCGAGCGCCACGGCTATGGCCAGAACGAGTTCGTGCCCTGGCAACTGGGCGCGGTGATGTGAACCGTGATGTGAACCGTGATGTGAACCGTGATGTGAACCGTGATGTGAACGGTGACATGAGCAGTGATGTGAGCGGTCGTCACAGCTTGACGCATGACGCGCGCCGACAGCATTGGTAAGGTGCGCGCATGGCTGGCAGGGCAGTTAACCGTGTTAACCGGCCCTGTGCACAGCGAACGCAACATCGCCATCCAGGAGCACCTGACTCATGCAACGTCTGTCCCCCGACACCTTGTCCACCCTGCCCGAGCACGTGGTGCGCCCGAGCTACGACCGCAGCCAGTTGAAAGCCGGGATCGTGCACCTTGGCATCGGTGCGTTTCATCGCGGCCACCAGGCAGTGGTCAACGAGGCTGCCATCACCGCCAGCGGCGACATGCGCTGGGGCATCGTCGGCGTGTCCTTGCGCAGCCCCGACACCCGTGACGCCTTGCAACCGCAGTCCGGCCTGTACACCGTGTCGGTGCTGGACGTCGACGAAGAAGGCGCGCCGGCAGAACACCTGCAGGTGATCGGCTGCCTGCTGAAGGTGCTGGTGGCCGGTGACGGCATCGACGCCGTGCTGGAACAGATCGCCCACCCGGACACCCGCATCGTCAGCCTGACGGTCACCGAGAAGGGATATAACCGCGAACCGGCGACCGGCGCGCTGCGCGTCGATGACGCCGACATCGTGCATGACCTGGCCCACCCAGACGCCCCGCGCAGCGCGCTGGGCGTGATCGTGCGCAGCCTGGACCTGCGCCGCCAGCGCGGCCTGCCGCCGGTCACCCTGCTGTCCTGCGACAACCTGCCGTCCAACGGCGACACCTTGCGTGGCCTGGTGCTGGCCCTGGCAGAACGAGTCGACCCGGCGCTTGCCGCCTGGATCAGCGCGCAATGCAGTTTCCCGAACGCCATGGTCGACCGCATCGTGCCGCGCACCACCGAGGTCGACCGCCTGCGCATTGCGGAAGACCTGGGCGTGGACGACGCATGGCCGGTGGTGGGCGAGTCCTTCCTGGAATGGGTGGTCGAGGACCACTTTGTCGCGGGCCGACCCGATTGGCAACTGGGCGGCGCACGCTTCGTCGACTCGGCCGAGCCCTTCGAGCGGCTGAAGCTGCGCTTCGTGAACGCGCCGCAGTCGACGCTGGCCTACCTGGGCGCGTCCGCAGGCATCGAGACCAACAACAAGGTCATTGCGCACGCGCCGTTCCGGCGTTTCATCGATCGCATGATGCGTGAAGAAATCGCGCCCACGTTGGGCACGATTCCGGGCGTCGACCTCGACGGTTTCCGCGCCCGCCTGTTGAAGCGGGTTGCCAACCCAGCGCTGCCGCACCGCACGCAGCAAGTGGCGATGGACGGCACGCAGAAGATTCCGCAGCGCCTGCTGGGCACCATTGCCGACCGGCTGCGCGCCAATCAACCCATCACTTGCCTGGCCCTGGCCGTGGCGGCGTGGATTCATTACCTGCGCGGGGGTGACGCGGGCGTGGCGGCTTACCCGATCAACGATCCGCTGGCGGCAGAACTGGCGCAGCGGATGGCCGACGGCGATCGCGAGGCGGCGTCCTTGAACAACCCTTCTGAAGCCGAGCGCCGCCAGATTGCCGTGTTCACCGGCTACACCGCCTTGTTCGGCGACCTGGGCCGCGAGCCGCGTTTCATCGATGCCGTCGCCCGCCACACGCGCACGCTGCGCGAGCTGGGCGTGGATGAAACCGTGACCGCCTTGATGACGGAACAGGAATAACCGAGGGGAACGCGTACCCGCATGCATATCCACCTCAGGCATGGCAGATCCGAGCTGTCCGGGTCACGCGCCAATGCCCGTGCAGCTCTGGCTTGCGGGCGCGACCCGTTTTTGCCTCCCACTCCCGCGCACCCGGCCGTCCACATGCCACCGGCGGCCAGTACGCCAACCCATATGGCGCAACGCGCCGAAGGAAATCCACGATGAGCCTGCAGCCAGTCGCCGCCGACGCCCTGCCCTATTCCGCTGAATCCCTGCGTGTGTGGGGGGCAGCTTGCCTGCGGGCGCTCAAGGTGCCGGACGACGCGGCCGAGGAAGTGGCGGGCAGCCTGGTGCAGACCAGCCTGTGGGGCATCGATTCCCACGGCATAGGTCGCCTGCCGCACTACCTGAACCGCATCGCCCATGGCTCGATCCGGCCGCAGCCGTCGATCACAATCACGCGCAGCGGCCCGTCCACCGCGCAGGTCGACGGCGACCAGGGGCTGGGCATGGCGGTATCGCACCGTGCCAACCGGGAAGCGATTGCGATCGCGCGCGAGAACGGCGTGGCCGCGGTCGGAGTCAGCGATTCGTCTCATTGCGGTGCGGTCGGGCTTTATGCCCGTGCCGCAGCCAGGCAAGGGCTGATCGGCATCGCCTTCACTCACTCGGACAAGATCGCGGCGCCACACGGCGGATCGCGTGCCTTCCTGGGCACCAACCCGATTTCCATTGCGTTTCCGCGCGCCAATGGCGAGCCGGTGTGCCTGGACATGGCGACCACCTCGATTCCGTGGAACCGCGTGATGAACGCGCGCCGCGAGGGGCTGCCGCTGCCCGCCGGTGTGGCGGTCGACGTCACCGGCCGCGAAACCACCAATGCCGACGACACACGCGCGCTGCAGCCGCTGGGTGGCGAGGGCTACGGCCACAAAGGCTACGCGCTGGCCCTGATGATCGAACTGCTGTGCGGGCCGCTCAACGGCAATCCCTTTGGCCCGCAGATCGGCCCGATGTACGAGGAGCTGACGCGCCCGCGTCACATTGGCGCGTTCTTCATCGTCATCGATCCGCAGCGCTTTGCGGGGGGCCCGACGCTGGCCGCGACCATTGAACATCTGGCGACGGCCCTGGCCGCCGAACCGGGCTCGCCGATCATGCCGGGCGACCCGGAAATCAAGGTGGCGGCGGAACGCTCGCAGCACGGGATTCCGATCGAGCCCGGCTTGCGCGAGCAGATTGCCGAATGGAGCGAGCGCCTGGGTGTGGCGGCGCCGGTGGCCATGGACCAGACCCAGGCTTGAGCGCTTGGGGTTGCCAGGCGCGCCGTCTTCAAGCAATGCGTGCGCGGGGAAGGCCAGGACTTCCTTGCGGGCTCAGTGCCACGCAGGTCGACACTCACAATCGCTTGCGTGATCGACGCGCCCGCCCCTGCACAAGCTTGGCAAACTGCGGCAAAGTTCAAGGCTTGTGAAGACGCGCGTGAACGCATGCGTCGATTCAGGACTTGGCCCAAGGAGTTCGCATGCCGATAACCCGTCGAAAACTGTTGATCGGCGCTGGCGCCGGCGCCCTGCTGGCGGCAGCCGGTCCGCTGCGCGCAATGCCCGCAGCCGCACCCACGCTGGACCTGATCCGCAAGACCATCCCGTCTACCGGCGAACTCATGGTGCCCGTCGGCATCGGCACGGCCCGTCGCTACCAGGGCGCGGCAAGCAAGGAGCAGCTGGCACCACTGCGCGACGCCATCCAGACCTTTCACAATGCCGGCGGCACGGTGATCGACACCGCGCCGTCTTATGGCGATGCTGAAGCGGTGGTCGGCAACCTGGTGGGCGACCTGCGTCTGCGCAAGGAATTGTTCCTGGCCACCAAGGTAGGCAGCACCGGCCGTGACGAAGGACTGGCAGAGATCGAGCAGTCTTTCAACAACCTGCGCACCGACCAGATCGACCTGATCGCCGTCCACAACCTGCGCGACACGGACACCCAGCTGACCACGCTGCGCGAGCTGAAGGAAGCCGGGCGCATCCGTTATCTGGGCGTGACCACGTCTTTCGAGCCCCAGCATGCCGAACTGACTGCCTTGATCGCACGCGCCAAGCTCGACTTCGTGCAGGTGGACTACGCCATCGACAATCGGGCTGCGGCGGACACGGTGCTGCGCGCCGCGCGTGACTACGGCGCCGCGGTGATGGTCAACCTGCCCTTCGGACGCGGCCGCGTGTTCGACGCCGTCAAAGACAAACCTTTGCCTGACTGGGCTGCCGAATTCGACTGCAAGAGCTGGGCGCAATTCTTCCTGAAATACGTGATCTCTCAAGAAGCGGTGACCTGCGTGATTCCAGGCACCGCCAACGCCCGCTACGCCGCCGACAACATCGCCGCAGCCCGCGGCCGGCTACCCGACCCGGTGCTGCGCAAACGCATGGAAGTTTTCATCGACGGCGTATGACGGCGGCGGCCCGGGCTCAGCGCTTGGCCGTGCCGGTACCTGCCGTCTCGGCGAGCGACAGATAGGTCAGGGTGGTTTCCGCCATGTGTTCGGCCAGCCAGTCGGCCATGGCGCGTTCCTGACCCAGGATGGTTTCGAACACGCGCACGCTTTCCGTGTCGCCCAGGGCGCGGGCACCGGCGATCAGCGTGGTGTAGGTGGCGATCTCGGCGTGCTCGAAGGCATAACTCATGATGCCGCCCTTCAGGACTTCATCGCTGGCGAACATGCTTGCCATGCCATGCACCGAGGCCATCACCTTGCCGGTCATGTCTTTCAGCGTCGACGTGTCGGTTTCGTAGCGTGCCAGGCAGGTCTCCAGCATGCGGGCCTGCTCTTGCGTTTCCACAATGTGCGCATCAATGCGCTGCTTCAGTTCAGGGTAGTGCTCGAGCCGCGCAGACATCGCGCTCATCATGGTTTCGGCCTGCTCTTCCATGGCGTGCGCGTCGCGCAGCCAATCCAGGAAGTGTTCGCGCGCCACCTCGGGGGACACCCGGATGGCGGGCGCCGCAGCAGTAGGCGTCGTTGCAGCGGTGGCAGTAGCGGGGCTGGTCGCAATAGTGGGCATGAATCGTCTCCAGATAGCATGGAATGTGGGAATCGGCGCAGCAGCCGAAGCTGTTGTGCCGCTGCCTTGGCTTTCGCACAATCCGTGCCACTGACGCCCGTGAAGCTCATGCATTGCGGGGCCGAACCACCGCTGTTTTCAGACGCAGCGGGCGTCTGCACGGCACTCGCTGCATTCAGCCGACACGCTGCGCTATCTGTTTGTCAGGCGCAGGGTTTCACGTCGCGTGCAGGTCTTTCTCAAGCATAGAAATGTCGACGCGTGCGCTGCTTCAGACGCGTCCGGGCCCCTACTCGCCCAGCGCAGCCTTGGCGCCTTTCGCCTCGATGCTGTCGGGGTAGCGTTTCTGCAGGTCTTCATTGAGCCTGCGCGCTTTCTCGGGCTGCTGGCCAATCAATGCTTCAGTCACTTTCGACAGTCCCATCGCAGGTCCCAAGGTGAAGGCCTCGGCTTGTTTCTGCAGGTCGATCTGCTGCGCCTGGGGCGGCGCCGTGTTGAGCGTTTTCTGCTCGACAGCAGGGGCTGCCTGCAAGGTTGCCGTGGGTGCGGGTCCGGGTGCGGGTGCCTCCCTGACTGCAGCCGCTTTGCCTGTCGCAGGCGCGTCCTGTTGACCACAGGCGCCAAGCAGAAAGCTTGTCATCAGCACAGCCGCGACCAACGCGCATCCACGCATTTTTTCTCTCGCTGTCATTGCCGACATTCTCATCGTCGTTGTGGCGCTCAAAGCAGGCGCTTCTGTCTGGCCACCACGGCAATGGCCACCAAGACCATCGCCGCCAACACCAGGTAGATCTGCTGACTGGCCGCAAGCGTCGCCGGCGCGCCGACCTGAGCGCCCTCGCCCAAGGCGGCATGCACCGATTCTGCCCGCGCGTGGACCAGCACCGTGGCCAGCGCCGTCGACATCGAGATCGCAATCTGGCGCATCAGGTTCTTGGCTTGGTAGGCCTGTGCGAACCGATCTTCGCCCAGTTCACGAAAGCTCAGACCTGCTACCGGCAAGACCATCAACACCCCAAAGCAGCCCTTGGCGATGATGCCCGGCCACAGCGCAAACGGGGACGCGCCGGCCGGCACGAACGCAAACCACAGTGCCGCCAGGAACATCGCGCACAGCCCCGCCAGCATCAAGGGTTTCTTGGTCGGCAGCAACTTGGACCAGCGCAGATACGCCAGGGCCATGCACCAGCCCGCCAGGCCACCCAAAGAGTTCAGCCAACCGGTGGTCTCCAGGCTGAAGGCCAGGCCGTGCTCGGCGTAGACCGGGAACAGCGCATTGCCGAAGTTGGTCAGCAGGTAATACAGGAAATACAGGCCGAGCCCGGTCAGGTAGACGGGGCTGTTCAACTGGCGCAGGTGCAAGAGCGGCGACGGATGCCGCCATTGGTGAACGGCGAAGCCCACCATCAACACCAAGGCGCCCAGGCAGAATGCGGCGACCTGCCACGGATGAGCGAAAAAGCCGTAGCTCGCCTCGCTCAAGCCGATCTGCAAGCCCACCGCCGCCACACCGAACAGCAGCAGCCCGCCCCAGGCCCAGGGCATGGGCGCACGGCCGGGATGCGCGTCGGGCAGCAGCCAGGCGCAACCGGCCAGCGCCAGCAGCGCGGGCGGCACGATACCCAGGAAGATCCATGACCAATTGCCATGCGCCAACAAGTACGCCGACAAAGCCGGCCCGATGGCGCCCGCGGCAAACACGAAGATGATGAAGCGCCGCACAGCAGGCGCACGCTCGGCCGGCGGGAAGCTCATGTTCACGAGCACCCGGCTACTGGTGAACAAGGCACCGCCGCCCAGGCCTTGCAGGAAGCGGGCCGCCGTCAAGCCATCGAGCGTGGTGCTGAAGGCGCAGGCCAGCGCACCGGCCACGAACAAGCCCAGCGCGCCGCACAGGTAACGCCGGTACCCCAGTTGTTCAGCCAGCCAATGCTGCTTGACCAGCACCAGCATGCAGGCAATGGCGTAAGCCGCCTGCACCTGCACCACGGCCTGGGGCGGCGCGCCCACGCCGTGCATGATCGGCGAGACGGCGAACACAAACATCGCGTTCTCGAGAAACTCGATGCCGGTGAGTGCGCCCAGCAGGCTCATCAGCATGTCGCGGCGGCGGCTGTGCGCAGTGGCGCGCAGGCTTGCAATCATGACGTCGTGCTGCGGCGCGCGGTATCGTGCATAGGATATGCATCCATAGTGGCGTCTAGCGAAAACCAGTGCCAGACACAGGGGTCATCAAGCCAAGGTATAAACGAAATAAAATACTAACTGGGCGACTTCCTAATATTTTTTAGAAAGCCAAGTTATGCAGTTTCTCTCAGTACTACTGCTTCGTTGGATGCACCGACTCGCAAGCGTACTTCTAAAAAAGCCAAAACCACAAACTTAACTAAACGTCGATCTCGACCTGAGTCGGCGTAATCTGGGCGGCAACCGCAGCGTAGATATCCTGCTCAATCTGCGGTGTTTCGATCGAAATAAGTAGAGCGTAACGCGCTGATTGGTTATAGCGTCGATGACGAGTCCTAGTTTTCCACCACCCTCCCGAAGGATAAACCGCGATCTGACCACGATTGGCCAGATCAGCAGCAGAGCCTTCCCAGATATCAGAGTGCACGGAACCCCGACGGCGTAGATTATCTCCTAACATCCACCCCTGATCGGCATTCGCACCCGCGTAACTCGGATCTCGGTCGCGTCGATTAATACGCGCACGGAACACTGACTCTGTCTCAGCACGCCGTCGTACATCAAAGCGCAATGCATGTGACTGATAAGAATACTTATCTTGGAAGCCACGTTCTCCAGGGTTTGGTTCGATGAAATATGACAACGTTACGCGCATCTTTACACGCGTGGCTCCGAGAGACTCTAGAAGGTCGCGCGGCCAAGGCAAATTATGAAGATGCATATCTTTAGTTTGCACGGCAGCACTGCCTTGCCGTGTGAAAGGCTGCAATCTGTCTTGCACAAGCAGAGTCAAAAAGTGGCGACCGCTCCATAACGCTCGCTTCAGATCCGGTACGCCATAGCCGCAGTGACGTAGGAGATTGACATTTCGCTGAGTAGGAGTCGTGCCTATGGAGTAATCGCGGAGCATGGCAATAGTCCAACGTGCCGAATGTACAATCAACGCGCGCACTGTCTCAGGCCAAAGGTCAGGGTAATAGCTCATTATTTGAGCGGCCATGTTGGCAGCCAAGGCCGTTGCAGCACTAGTGGCCCATGACACAGTCAGCAAACGTCGGGTTGGTTCGTGGCAGGTAGTCAACAACGACAAACTAGGAAATGTACTGGCGAATTCGCCATCCCGGCCCGCGTTTCCGCCCTCGAAAACCACGTCGGGCTTCCACGGCCAGTCATCAGCCCACCCCAGAGAAGTGCTCGTGAATGGACTCAGTCCACCTAGCTGCGCTATCGGCTGATAATGTAAAGCATCATTTTCT
>Ga0308165_1001442_pt1 | contig 33277 bp, 36 predicted proteins | sample PhyWR2_FD_201032 | JGI IMG/M metagenome (GOLD analysis project Ga0308165, IMG submission 201032) | Phyllosphere microbial communities from UC Gill Tract Community Farm, Albany, California, United States - DLSLW.R2 | ecosystem: Host-associated > Plants > Phyllosphere > Unclassified | place: USA... | reverse complement strand
TCAACCCGAACAACCCCAGCGGTGCCAGCTACCCGCGCGAGCTGCTGGAGCAGGTGGTGGAGATCGCGCGCCGCCACAACCTGCTGCTGCTGGTCGATGAGATCTACGACCAGATCCTGTACGACGACGCGGTGTTCCAGCCGGTCGCACCGCTGGCCGGTGACCATCCCTGCCTGACCTTCGGCGGCCTGAGCAAGGTGCACCGCGCCTGCGGCTGGCGGGTAGGCTGGGCACACCTCAGCGGCGACGACGCGCGGCTGGGCGACTTCCGCGCCGCGCTGGACCTGCTGGGCGCACTGCGCCTGTGCGCCAACGTGCCGGGCCAGTACGCCATCGACGCCGCAGTGAACGGCCCGGACACCATTTCGGAGCTGTGCGCACCGGGTGGCCGCCTGTATGAAACCCGTCGTGCGGTGATCGAAGCCTGCGAGGCCAGCGAACACCTGTCGCTGGTTGCCCCCGCCGGCGCGCTGTACGCGTTCCCGGCCGTGGTCGGTGCCGCTGCCAAGGGCTTCGACGATCATAATTTCGCGCTGGACCTGATGAACAACGACGGTGTGCTGGTGGTGCCGGGCTCGAGCTTCAACGTGCCTTACCGCCATCACTTCCGCGTGACCCTGCTGCCGGAGGCGTCGGTAATGCGCGACGTGTTCGCCCGTATCGACCGCGCCCTCGCCCGCCGTGCCGAAGACGCCACCAAGGTGGTGCCGCTGAAGCCCCGCCGGTCGGTGGCTTGATCGATGGGCTTGTCGTATCTGGCCCTGGGCGATTCCTACACCATCGGTGAAGCGGTTGCGGTCGATGGCCGCTGGCCGCATCAGCTCGCCGCCGCCCTGCGCGCGCGGGGCATCGCGCTGGGCGACCCGCAGACCATCGCCACCACCGGCTGGACCACCGACGAGCTCGACGCCGGCATCGACGAGGTTGCGCCGCAAGGGCCGTTCGACTTCGTCAGCCTGCTGATCGGCGTCAACAACCAGTATCGCGGGCGTCCGCTGGACGAATACCAGGTGCAGTTCCAGGCCCTGCTGCAGCGCGCGATTGGTTTTGCCGGCGGCCGTGCGGACCGGGTTCTGGTGCTGTCCTTCCCGGACTGGGGCATCACGCCGTACGGTGCAGGCAGCGGTCGCGACCTGGGCCAGGTCGAACTGGAAACCGACGAGTTCAACGCTGCCGCCGAGGTGATCAGCACCCAGCAGGGCGTGGCCTTCGTCGACATCACCGATATCAGCCGCGACACCGGCGCTGACCCAGCGATGATCGCCGAGGATGGCCTGCACCCGTCCGCACGGATGTATGCGCTGTGGAGCGCGCGTGCGCTGCCGGTGGCCGCACACCTGCTGGGCGGAACGGACTGAGACGATGGACGGCACGCCACGGAACGGCACGCCCCTGCCCTGTTCGCCGCTTGATGCCGGGCAGGCGCGCCTGATCGCCGAGTCCTTCCGGCCGATGCAGGCCTGGGGCAGCCGCCGCGATTACTACTACACGCGCGGCAAGCTGGGCAGCGACCCGCTGTATGACGGCGTGCTGCAGCACCTTCCCGATGACGGCCAGCCGGTGCTCGACCTGGGCTGCGGGCTGGGCCTGTTCGCGCATGTGCTGCGCCAGCGCGGCCGCCAGCAGGGGTACCTCGGGGTGGATGTGGACAGCGACAAGATCGCCCGTGCGCAGCGCGCCGGCAGCGGCCTGGCCGACGTACGGTTCGACTGTCTGGATGTGCAGGCACCGTTGCCGGCACATGCTGGGCATGTGCTGCTGCTGGATGTGCTGCAGTACCTGGACGAGGCGCCGCAGCTGGAACTTCTGCGCGCGGTGAGTGCGCGGATCGCGCCCGGTGGCCGCCTGCTGCTGCGCACGCCGCTGGCGACCGGCGACCGCCGCGACCGCACTACGCGGGTGGCTGACCGCTTGGCCTGGCTGGTCGGCTGGATGGGCACGCGACCGCGTCACTACCCGGATCCGCAGCGGCTGCAGGCCACGCTGGCGGCTGCCGGCATGCAGGTGGCTCCGTTGCGTCCGCTGCATGGGCGCACGCCGTTCAACAGCTGGCTGCTGGTGGCCGAGCGGCCGGGAACTGCGGCCAACGGCTGAGCCCCCCGTGGTGGGCGGCTGTCTACGGGGGCTGCCCGGGCGGGATGGGCTGCGCGGGGACGCCGTGAACCCCTCCTTGGGGGCTTAGCCGCGCCATCCATGGCGCGGATACCCCGCGCAGCCCATCCCACCCGGGCACGGACGGTCTACGGGTGCGTCCACCACGGAAGACAGGAGAAAAGCGAAGAGCAAACGCGGGTCGCTTCGCCCTTGCTGCGTCTGGCGCTCGCCGGGCGTAGCCCGGCGCCACCGGTCACCTGGCCGGCAGTTCGGCTTTCAGGCCGCGCTCGTCCAGCACCTGCAGCACCCGTTCGATGATGGCCAGGTTGTGGCCATGGGCGGCACCTTCATGCAGCAGCACGATCGCGCCCGGGCGCAGGTCCGGGAGCAGACGCGCCAGCACGCCATCCGGGGTGCAGCCGACGCCGTCGTAACCGCGGGCGCTCCAGCCCACCCGCACCAGGCCCAGCGTGCGCAGTACCGGCGCCACGAACGGGTTGGTCATTCCCACCACCGAGCGGTACCAGCGTACGGGTTGCCCACTCACCGCCTGCAGCGCCCGCTGGCAGCCCTCGATCTCCGCCGCCATCGTGGCCGGGCCCAGCCGCCAGAAGCGTGCCTGCGGATGGCTGTGGCTGTGGTTGCCGAGGTCGTGTCCGCGACGCAGGATCTCCTCCACCAAGGCCGGATGCGCCAATACGCGCTCGCCGACCAGGAAAAAGGTCGCCTTGGCCTGGTGCCGGTCCAGCAGATCCAGCACCGCCGGGGTCTGTTCACTGGGGCCGTCGTCGATGGTCAGCCAGACGCTGTTGCCGGCCTCGGGCAGCCGGCTCAGCACCGGCGCGTAGAAGCGGCTGTTGGGCAGGAACACCGGCACCATGAACAACGCGTGGCTCGCCACCATCAGGGGCAGGCCCCAGTGCCAGCCCGCCAGCACCCAGACCAGGATCACGGCCAGCTGCGACAGCACCAGCCAGGGCACCCAGCGCCAGGGCCGGGTCGGGATGCGATGCAATGTTCCTGCGTTGGTCATGCCCCATGATGCCATGGGGGGTAGAATTGATGATTCGAATTTTTCGGACCCATGACTGCCATGTCCCTCGATCCCGCCCTGCGTTCGCGCATCGAAACCATCCTCAACGACAATCGCGTCGTGCTGTTCATGAAGGGCCAGCCGTCGATGCCGCAGTGCGGCTTCTCGGCCAAGGCCGTGGGTGCCCTGCAGGACCTGGGCGTGGAGTTCGCCCACGTCAACGTGCTGGCTGACGCGGAGATCCGTGAAGGCATCAAGGCCTATGGCGACTGGCCGACCATCCCGCAGCTGTACATCGACGGCGAACTGGTCGGCGGCAGCGACATCGTGCTGCAGATGGCCGCCAGCGGCGAGCTGAGCAGCGTGCTGGGCCTGGCTGCACCAGACCGCACCCCGCCGCGCATCACCGTCACCCCGGCCGCAGTGGAAATGCTGAAGGGCGCGCTGGCCGATTCGCCGGGTGCGTCGCTGCAGCTGGGCATCGATGCCCGCTTCCAGCCGAACTTCCAGCTGGCCCCGTACGACGAAGGCGCAATCGCCGCCGAGTCCAACGGCCTGCGCGTGCAGTTCGACCTGGCCAGCGCCCGCCGCGCCGATGGCATCACCATCGACTGGGTTGACGACATCCGTGGCAAGGGCCTGGCGATCGACAACCCGAACGCGCCCAAGCCGGTGCAGGAAATCAGCGTGCGCGATGCCGACGACCTGGTGCGCGCCGGCAACGTGATGCTGGTGGACGTGCGCCCGGCCGAAGAACGCGCCATCGCCGCTGTCGGCGTCCCGTTCAAGAGCTTCGACGGCAACGGCCGAGCCGAGCTGGAAGCCCTGCCCAAGGACACCGCCCTGGCCTTCCTGTGCCACCACGGTGGCCGCAGCGCGCAGGCCGCAGAGCAGTTCCGTGCGCTGGGCTTCAGCAAGGTGTTCAACGTCACCGGCGGCATCGACGCGTGGTCGGACGACGTGGACAACGGCGTGCCGAAGTACTGATCGGCGGCAGTTGAAGGCACGAAAACGCCGGCGCAAGCCGGCGTTTTCGTTGAAGTGGGGGACCGAGAGGATCAAGTCGTTTGTGCCGCAGACGACTTAATCCCCTCCGTCCCCTTTTTCCTAACCGGCGAACCCGCCTTCGGCCAGGTAATCCAGTTCTTCCGGCGACGGAATGCGACCAAGCACCGCATTGCGGTGCGGGAACCGGCCGAAGCGGCGGATGATGTCGCGGTGCAGTTCGGCGTACTGCAGGTATTCCTTGTCGCCCAACACGTCGAACATCGCGACCGAGCGGTCCTGGTCCAGCGGATCTTCGGAATGCTCGAACGGCAGGTAGATGAAGGCGCGCAGTTTGGGGACCAGCTGCAGGTCCAGCCCCTCCTCGATCGCGCGCGTGGCGTAGTGACGTGCCAGGCCATCGGTGGCATAGGAATGGGCCGTGCCGCGGAAGCAGTTGCGCGGGAACTGGTCCAGCAGCAGCATCAGCGCCAGCGCGCCCTCGGCGCTGCCCAGCCAGTGCTCGCGCGCGCGCGAGGCGGCAGCGTGGTGTTCGTCCGCGAACAGCGCACGGAACCGCGCGTCGAACGCATCATCGCGGGTGAACCACTTTTCAGGGCCCGCGTCCTTCCAGAATTCCACCACTTGCGCGGCAACGTCCATCACCTGCTCCCCAGGGCCGGCGCGCCGCGCCAGCCGATCATCATCATTCGTCGAAGCGCAGGTGGCGGACCGACTTGCCGTTGCGCCGGATAAGCTTAAGCGCCTCGATGCCGATCTGGATATGGTTTTCCACGAACTGCGAGCTGACCTTGGCGTCGGACGCCTCGGTTTTCACCCCGTCCGGGATCATCGGCTGGTCTGAAACCAGCAGCAGGGCCCCGCTTGGAATGTGGTTGGCGAAGCCGGCAGCGAAGATCGTAGCGGTTTCCATGTCGATGGCCATGCAGCGCATCGCCCGCAGCCGCTCCTTGAACGCCTCGTCGTGCTCCCAGACCCGGCGGTTGGTGGTGTAGACGGTGCCGGTCCAGTAATCATGGCCCAGGTCGCGGATCATGGTCGAAACCGCACGCTGCAGGGCGAAGGCCGGCAAGGCCGGCACTTCCGGTGGCAGGTAGTCGCCCGAGGTCCCCTCGCCGCGGATGGCCGCGATCGGAAGCACCAGGTCGCCCAGCTCGTTCTTGCGCTTCAGCCCGCCGCACTTGCCAAGGAACAGCACAGCCTTGGGCATCACCGCCGACAGCAGATCCATGATGATCGCGGCATTGGGGCTGCCCATGCCGAAGTTGATCATGGTGATGCCGTCGATGGTGGCGCTGGGCATCGGCCGGTCCAGGCCGATCACCGGCGCCCCGGTCAGCGCGGAGAACGTATGCAGGTAGCCCCCGAAGTTGGTCAGCAGGATGTGCTGGCCGAACTGGTCCAGCGGCACGCCGGTATAGCGCGGAAGCCAGTTGTCGACGATGTCCTGCTTGCTCTTCATGGCGAATCCGGTGCGGCGTGGGGAGCACCATTTTCCGGGAGGCGGTCGTTGCCGTCGAGATGGCCGATGGCGACCCGTGAAAAAGGTCACTTGGCAAGCACGCCGGTCCCCGGCTAGCGTCGAAGGGTTGAACACGCCGCCAAGGGGATCTGCATGACATCGACGTTGTTGCGCGCCGGGTTGGGTCTGGCGCTGGTATCGCTGAGCACGGCACCGGCCGTGGGCGCTTCGCGCTTCGTGGCCGATCCCTACCCGAGCACCTACCAGGCGCACCCCGATGGGCCGCTGCTGATCCAGAACGCCACGGTGCTGACCGGCACCGGCCAGCGCCTCGACAACGCCGATGTGCTGCTGCGCGATGGCCGCATCGTCGCCGTCGGCGATACGCTGCAGGTCGATGCCAGCGTCACCCGCATCAACGCCGACGGCAAGTGGGTGACGCCCGGCCTGATCGACGTGCACTCACACCTGGGCGTCTATCCCAGCCCCGGTGTCGGCGCGCACAGCGATGGCAACGAGATGACCGCGCCGGTCACCGCCAACGTCTGGGCCGAGCATTCGGTATGGCCGCAGGACCCCGGTTTCCAGGCGGCACTGGCAGGCGGAGTGACCAGCATGCAGGTGCTGCCCGGCTCGGCCAACCTGGTTGGTGGCCGCGGCGTAACGCTGAAGAACGTGCCTGCCACCACCTACCAGGCGATGAAGTTCCCCGGCGCGCCGTGGGGCCTGAAAATGGCCTGCGGCGAAAACCCCAAGCGGGTCTACGGTGGCGGCAAGGGCGTGGCACCTGCAACGCGGATGGGCAACGTTGCCGGTTACCGCGCGGCTTTCATCGACGCGGCCGACTACATCGCCAAGAACACGCCGAAGCCGGCCAAACGCAAAGGCTGGTTCGGCAGCGACAAGGGCGACAGTGCCGGTGATGCCGGCGGCAAGCGCGACCTCAAGCTGGATACCCTGGCCGGTGCGATCCAGGGCGATATCCGCGTGCACATCCACTGCTATCGCGCCGATGAGATGGCCACCATGCTCGACCTCTCCAAGGAGTTCGGCTTCAAGGTGGCCGCCTTCCACCACGGCGTGGAGGCCTACAAACTGGCCGACCGGCTGGCAGCCGAAGGCGTGTGCGGCGCGCTGTGGGCGGACTGGTGGGGCTTCAAGATGGAAGCCTTCGACGGCATCGCCGAGAACATCGCGCTGGTCGACCGGCCGAAGAACAGCTGCGCCATCGTCCACTCCGACTCGCCCGAGGGCATCCAGCGCCTGAACCAGGAAGCAGCAAAGGTGATGGCCGCGGCGCGCCGCGCGCACATGCCGGAGATCGCGCCGGAACGCGCGATCACCTGGATGACCGCCAACGCCGCCAAGGCGCTGGGCATCGAGGCGCAGACCGGCACGCTGGAGGCCGGCAAGATGGCCGACGTGGTGATCTGGAACGGCAACCCCTTCAGTTCGTATGCGCTGGCCGAGCAGGTGTTCGTCGATGGCCGCCGTGTGTACGACCGCAGCACGCCACCGGCAACGCCGCGGTCGGATTTCCAGCTTGGACAGGAGCTGCGCTGATGGGCATGTTGAACAAGCGTCGCCGGGCATGGCCCGGCGCTACCTTGGTTGCGCTGTTGTTGATGACAACCGCAGCCTCGGCGCAGGACCTGCTGGTGCGCGGTGCGACGGTCGCTACCGCCAGCGCACGTGGCAACGTGGAAAACGCCGATGTGCTGGTGCAGGGCGGCATCATCCGTGCGGTGGGCCGGGGCCTGTCCGCACCGGCCGGTGTGCCGGTGGTCGAAGCCAAGGGCCGCATGCTGACCCCTGCCCTGTTCGGTGGCATCACCGAGATCGGCATCGAAGAAGTATCCGGTGAATCCAGCACGGTCGACAGTGCACTGAAGATCGGCGAGCAGCCGCTGCGCCCGGAATTCGACGTGACACTGGCCTATAACCCCGCGTCCGTGCTGATTCCGGTGGCGCGCCTGGACGGCATCGGCTTCACTGCGCTGGGCGCAGCCACCGGAGGTGGCTTCGTCGCTGGCCAGGGCGGCGTGGTGCGTTTCGATGGCAGTGCCGACCCGATCGGCCCGCGCGCGCTGTTCCTGCGCCTGGGTGCGGCAGCGTCTGAACTGACCGGTCAATCGCGCGCGGCGCAGTGGATGCTGTTGCAGCAGATGGTGGACGAGGCACGCGGCCAGGTGGCCGCCGACTCGCCGCATGCGCTGCTGAACCCGGCCGGCCGCCGCACGCTCGCCCGCTATCTGTCCGGGCAGGGCCGCATCGTGGTGGAAGTGGACCGCGCGGCCGACATCCGCCAGCTGCTGCGCTGGGCGGCCCGCGAGAAGGTGAAGATCGCCATCGCCGGCGGTGCCGAGGCCTGGCAGCTGGCACCGGAACTGGCAACGGCCAGGGTGCCGGTGTTCGTGGACGCGCTGGGCAACCTGCCGACCACCTTCGACCAGATCGCCGCCACCTTGGAAAACGCCGCGCGGTTGCAGCGCGCGGGCGTACCGGTGGCCTTCGCCCAGCGCGACGACGCCTCGCACAACGCGCGCAAGATGCGCCAGTTGGCCGGCAACGCGGTGGCCAATGGCCTGCCTTGGGCCGACGGCCTGGCCGGGCTGACCCGGGTACCGGCCGAGGTGCTGGGCGTGGCCGACCAGATCGGCAGCATCGAGCCGGGCAAGCGTGCCGATCTGGTGCTGTGGGAAGGCGATCCGCTGGATGTGGCGCATTATGCCGAACAGGTCTGGCTGGGCGGCCGGGCGATGCCGATGCGTTCGCGCCAGACCGAACTGCGCGACCGCTACCTGCAGCGCAACGCGCAGCCCTGACCGTAACCAGGAGCCATCGATGCCCACCCTGCGCTGGTATTTCGACTTCGTCTCGCCCTATTCCTACCTGCACTGGCAGAAGGTGAAGCAGCTGCCGCAGTTCGGGCACATCCAACCGGTGCCCATCGCCTTTGGTGCAGTGCTGCACCATCTGGGCAACCTGGGCCCGGCGGAGATCCCGGCCAAGCGCCGCTTCATGTACCGCCAGCTGCTGTGGACCGCGCAGGCCGAGGGCACCCCTCTGCGCTTCCCGCCCGGGCATCCGTTCAATCCGCTGGCGGCCCTGCGCCTGTGCCTGGCCGCCGGTGCCGGCACCGAGGCGGTGGACGTGCTGTTCGACTGGATCTGGCGCGACGGCCACGCCGGCGACACGGCCGAGGCGCTGCGCGAACCCGCTGCCCGGCTGGGTATCAGCGATGTGGAGGCGGCCGTTGGCGAGCCGGCCGTCAAGGAGCAGCTGCGTCGCAACACCGAGGCGGCGATCGAGGCCGGAGTGTTCGGCGTGCCGACCCTGGCCATCGACGGCGAACTGTTCTGGGGCAACGATGCCCACCCGCTGATGGCGGCGGTGCTGGACGACCCCGGCCTGCTGGACCGGCCGGATTGGCAACAGGCGGTGGCCCTGCCGGTAGCGGTGCAGCGCAGTCGCTGAACAGGGGGCCGCGCGTTTCCCTCGCGCGCGCGCGCCCGTTTTGAGATAGCTTTCACATTTCCGAACCTACAACCGCCCTGGAGGGGGAGCCGCGGATGCGCATCGGAATCGTCGTCGACTCGGCCTGCGACCTGCCGCAGGACTACATTGCCGAGCACAACATCGTGCTGCTGCCGATCACCGTGCGGATCGGCGAAGCCGTGCTCGCCGACCACCGCGACGAGCAGGCAACGCTCAGCTTCCTGCACGCGCACGTCGCCGAGCACGGTGCCGAAGCGGAGACCATCCCCTTCAGCGTCAACCAGATCCGCGACCTGTTCCTGCAACGCTTGGTGATCGACTACGACCATGTGTTCTGCATGACCATCACCAAGACCCGCAGCCCGATCCACGACAACGCGCTGCAGGCCAGCTTCGCCATCCTCAACGACTACAAGCCGGTGCGGCAGGCGGCAGGCTTCAACTCGCCGTTCGCGCTGCGTGTGCTGGATACCCAGAACCTGTTCGCCGCACAGGCGGTGACGGCAGTGGAAGCGGTGCGCCTGCGCGCCAGTGATGCCAGCGTGCAGCAGATCCGCGAGCGCCTGGAAGAACTGGCCGGCAACGTGCACGGCTACATGGTCACCCGCGACCTGTACTACATGCGTGCCCGCGCCCGGCACAAGGGCGACCGCAGCGTTGGCCTGCTCAGTGCAGCACTGGGCAGTGCGCTGGACATCAAGCCGGTGTTGCATGGCTATCGCGGGCAGACCGGGCCGGTGGCGAAGATCAAGGGCTTCGACAATGCCGTGCTGAAGCTGTTCGGCGTGGTCGGCCAGCGCGTACGCGCCGGCCTGATGACGCCCACCGTGTGCGTCAGCTACGGCGGCGAACTGGACGAGCTGCGTGCCCTGCCCGGCTACGCGCAGATGAAGGAGGTCTGCGCCGGCCATGGCGTGACCGTGTACGAATCGGTGATGAGCCTGACCGGCATGGTCAACGTCGGCAAGGGTGCAGTCACCGTGGGTTTTGCCGATGGGCCGCATCGGTTTGAATGAAGGCCAACCGCGCGCTGGAATCTGCACATCGGTTCCACCGCGCCTATGCCAGCCTAGCCGCACCTCAAGGAGATCAACATGCCTGCGCAGTACCACATCAGCCTGCCCGAACCATCCAAGGCCCGCGGCAACGACCCCGACCTGTCGTTCCATTCGCAGGGCGCTGCCGGCTTCGCCGAAGAACTACAGAATGCGCTGCGCAATGGCAGCCTGTTCGAGCGCTGGCGCGACAAGCAGCCGGACCCGGATGCGGTGGAGCCGCAGTGGGGCGTGACCGATCCCGAAGCCACCGTGACCGGTGAGCAGAAGGACCTGCGCATCAACCTGGTGGCCACCACCCGCATCGACAGTGACGTGTTCAAGCAGCGCCTGCGCCTGCTGGCCGGGCACCACTGGGAACTGCGCGACGTGCGTTGAGTTCCGGCTCTGGTAGGCGCCAACTGGTTGGCGCTTTCCTGAAGGCTGCCAACCGGGGTTGGCATTTACCGGCTTCACCTTGCGAACCTGCCGGCCAGCGGCCGGCACTACCCGGCACCTGACAACGGTAACCGCGCGGATTGCACATGGACCCCAAGCTGAAAGCGCTCATCGAGCAGACCAACCTGACGGACCTGCTGCCGTCGGCGCCCAAGGAAATGGACCTGCAGCAACCCGTGGCGCCGCCGGAACCCGCAAAGCCGCAGCCCGCCCGTTCCACCAACGATGCACTGCAGGTGCATTTCGGTGGTACCGACATGGTCGGCAAGCTCGCCAATGCGCCCACCAGCGGGCGCGTCAAGACCTTCGCCATGATCCTGCTGGGCGGGCCGACCATCGTGTTCGGCCTGCTTCTGCTGGGCATGGTCTGGACCGAGCCTGGCAAGTCGGTGCTCGCGCTGGTCTACGGCACGCTCATCGCAGCGGTGTTGATCGGCATCTGGCCCTATCTGCTGTTCCGCAAGCGCGAAAAGCCGGCGGCCTGACGCCGGCTGCCTGCCAGGGTAGTGCCGGCCGCTGGCCGGCAACGCCTGCACCTGCTGGTCCCGACCGGGCGGTCGCGCCAGCCATGCTCAACAGTCCAGCGTGTCGTGCGCGCCCCCGTCGTCGTCCAGCACGTGTGCGTGCAGGATCACCTGGTTGCGGCCCGCGCGCTTGGCCGCGTACAGGCCGGCATCGGCATCGGCCAGCAACTGTTCGGCGGTGGCCAGCGCCGGCGGATGCAGGTAACCCACGCCCACGCTGATGCTGACCCGGCCTTCCGGCAGCGGCAGCGCTTCCACCGCCTCGCGCAAGCGCTCGGCCAGCGCCAGCACACCCGAAAGCGGGCTCCCGGGCACGATCACCGCAAACTCCTCACCGCCATAACGCGCCACGCTGTCGGCCGCGCGCCCGGCGGTGGCCTGCAATACCGCTGCGACCGCCTGCAGGCAGCGGTCGCCGGCAGGATGACCATGCTGATCGTTGAATGCCTTGAAGTGGTCGATGTCCACCAGCAGCAAAGCCAATTCACTGCCGCTGCGGCGCGCCCGGTTCCATTCGGCCTGCAACTGGGCATCGAACTGGCGCCGGTTGGCGACGCCGGTCAGGCCATCCTGCCGCGCCAGCTGATCCAGGCCCGCCTGTCGTTCCAGCAGATCGAGCTGCAGCAACGCACTGCGCAGGCTGAAACCCAGTGTCGCTACGACGAATCCGGCCACCGCCAGTGGTCGTGCGTGGTCGACCACCAGTGTGCCGACCACCAGCAGCAGCAGTGGCAGGATGATCGGCCCGCCGGCCTGCACCAGACGCGACAGCCGCGGATGCAACACGACTCCCGGGGCGGGTGCTTGCCGCAGCGCCAGAATCGCCAGCAGTAGGAACGGCAGATCGATCAGCAGATCGTTGTATGCACCGAACGACTGCTCGGCGGTGTAATGATTGATGTAGAACGCCACCAGCAGGTAGGCCACTGCATACAGCGCCAGCGCACGGAAGAAACTGCGCCGCTCGGGCACGTCACCCGCCAGCCAGCGCACCATCGCAAAACCGGCAATGCACAGGTTCTGGATGTCGAACATGCGCTGCATGTGCGCCATGGCCTGGTCATCGACATCGATGCGGTCGGCGAAGGACTGGGTATGCACGAAGAACAGCACGCCCAGCAGTGCCGCCATCACGCCATCGAACACGCTGATGACGCGACGTTCGCGCCGGGCGCGGGCCAGGATGAACACCAGCGGCACACCGTACAGCACATACAGCAGCAGGCTGGCGCGCGGGGTGATGTCGGCCCGTCCGGCGCCCAGTGCGTCGGCCATGTTGAAGGCCATGCCACCGGCCCAGAGCAGCAGCGCCACTGCAGTGGCACGCCAGCCCAGCGCAGCACGGTCGCGCTGGCCACGCCACAGGCAGGCCGCAGCCGCCAGCAGGGGTGCCACGGTCAGGAACACGAACGATCCCTCACCGGCCGCACCCGGCCAGAACGCCACGACCAGGCCATGGCAGATCAGGAACATCAGCGCCAGCACAACCAGCATGCATCCCCCATGCGCAAGGCCGTATGCGCGCACGATAGCGCGCCGCGCCGCCACAGTGGCGTGATCCACTTTGAAGAATCCGCGACGGTGGCAGCAGTCTCGTGGGGCGGTTGCCCAGCGACGCTCGCGGGCCGGCCGGGAAGCCGCTGGGCAGCCGTGACCTGTAAAATGCGCAGATTCCTCCCCATTCTGGCGAGCGCGTCCGCGCCGGCCGCCCCGAGATCCCGTGAAAACCCCTGAAGGACTGCGCGCCCTGATCGACGACGGCGTGATCGATGAAGTGTTACGCCCGCTCAAGAGCGGCAAGGAAGCGGCCGTGTACGTCGTACGCAGCGGCAACGAAGTGCGCTGCGCGAAGGTCTACAAGGACATGGCCCAGCGCAGCTTCCAGCAGCGCGTGCAGTACCAGGAAGGCCGCAAGGTGCGCGGCAGCCGCGAGGCGCGTGCGGTGGGGAAGGCCAGCAAATACGGCCGCAAGCAGCAGGAAACGGCCTGGAAGAACACCGAGGTGGACGCGCTGTACCAGCTGCGCGATGCCGGCGTGCGCGTGCCCGAGCCGTACGGTTACTACCACGGCGTGCTGGTGATGGAGCTGGTCACCGATGCCGACGGTTTCTCCGCCGCGCGCCTGGGCGAGGTGGAGCTGGAGCCCGAGCAGGCCCGCCAGTTCCACCAGACCCTGGTCCGCCAGGTGGTACGCATGCTGTGCTGCGGCCTGATCCATGGCGATCTCTCGCCGTACAACGTGCTGGTCGGTCCCGATGGCCCAGTGGTGATCGATTTCCCCCAGGTGGTCAGTGCAAGTGGCAACAACGCCGCGCGCAGCATGCTGCTGCGGGATGTCAACAACCTCACCGCCTATCTGGGCCGTTTCGCACCCGAACTGCTGGACAGCTGGTATGGCGAGGAAATGTGGGCGCTGTTCGAGGCAGGCAGCCTGCTGCCGGACACTGAGCTCACCGGCACCTTCGTGCACGATGAATCCACCGTCGACCTGGACAGCGTGCGCCACGCCATCAACGATGCGCGCGAAGAAGCCCTGATCCGCCAGCAGGGCCGTGAAGCGGCGGAAGAAGACGACGACGTGTAAACGCCATGCGTGGCGACTCTACTGAAGGGGCAGCCGAGCATGGGCCCGGTCCTACGGGGTCAGGCCCTCAGCGCGCGAGCGTGGTGGGCGACGTGCTGGCCGATGAAGCTGGCGATGAAGTAGTAGCTGTGGTCGTAGCCGGGCTGCAGGCGCAAGGTCAAGGGATGGCCGGCCGCCTCGCAGGCCCGTTGCAGGCGCTGCGGCTGCAGCTGGCTGTCAAGGAACTCGTCCGCATCGCCCTGGTCGACCAGCAGCGGCAGGCGTTCGCTGGCGAGGGCCACCAGCGCACAGGCATCCCACTGCGCCCACTCGGCCGGGGTGTCGCCCAGATAGGCGGTGAAGGCCTTCTGCCCCCACGGCACCACGCTGGGTGCCACGATCGGCGAGAACGCTGACACGCTGCGATAACGGCCCGGGTTGCGCAGGGCGATCACCAGCGCACCGTGCCCACCCATCGAATGGCCGCTGATGCCGCGCGCGTCGGTGGCCGGGAAATTCGCCTCGATCAACGCCGGCAGTTCCTGCACCACGTAGTCGTGCATGCGGTAATGCTTCACCCACGGCTGCTCGCTGGCGTTGAGATAGAAACCGGCGCCCTTGCCCAGGTCGTAGCCTTCGGCATCGGCGACGTCATCGCCACGCGGGCTGGTATCGGGGGCAACCAGAATCACCCCGTGCTCGGCGGCGTAGCGCTGCGCCCCCGCCTTGGTGATGAAATTCTGCTCGGTGCAGGTCAGCCCGCTCAGCCAGTACAGCACCGGCAGCTTCTGGGTGGCAGCCTGCGGCGGCAGATACACGGCAAACTGCATGTCGCAGTCCAACGTGGTCGAATGATGGCGGTAGACGTCCTGCCAGCCACCGAAGCAGGCGCGATGTTCAATGCGTTGCATGGAGTTCTCCTGCGCGGCGCGTCAGCGCACGCGTGTTTCTGGTAGATGCCGACCTTGGTCGGCTTATCCACGCAGGGCGTGGATGCCTTTGTTGATCAGTGCGTCCAGTTGGGACAGCAGGTGCAACAGCGGTTCGACACCGGGCTGACCGTCCAGGTTGCGGCAGGCGGCCACCGCCACGTCGCTGCGCGACGGCCACTGCCCATCCGCGCGCGCCTCATGCAGCCGCGGCAGAAACACCTGTGCCAGCCACTGTTCGAATGACAGTCCATCGTCGATGCCGAATGCGGAGGTCACCGCGCGCACCGGCCCGACCTCTCCCACGACCCAACCCAGCGCGCGCAGCGCGTGCTCGATCGGAGCGACCAGGGCCGCGCGCGGATCCTCCGCACGTGGCCGGCGCAGGGCAGCGAACCAGCCCAAGATGCGGCTCAGTAGTGGACCACCGAACGGATCGACTTGCCTTCATGCATCAGGTCGAAGGCCTCGTTGATCTTGTCCAGGTCCATGGTGTGGGTGACGAACGGAGCCAGCTCGATGTCGCCCTTCATCGCGTCTTCGACCATGCCCGGCAGCTGGCTGCGTCCCTTCACGCCACCAAACGCGGTGCCCATCCACTTGCGGCCGGTGACCAGCTGGAACGGACGAGTGGAGATTTCCTGGCCCGAACCGGCCACGCCGATCACCACGCTCTGCCCCCAGCCACGGTGCGCGCATTCCAGCGCCGCACGCATCACGTTGACGTTGCCGATGCACTCGAAGCTGTGGTCCACACCCCAGGTGGTCATCTCCACGATCACCTGCTGGATCGGCTTGTCGAAGTCCTTCGGGTTGATGCAGTCAGTGGCGCCGAATTCGCGGGCCAGCTCGAACTTGGACGGGTTGGTGTCCACCGCGATGATGCGTCCGGCCTTGGCCTGGCGCGCGCCCTGGATGACCGCAAGGCCGATGCCGCCCAGGCCGAACACGGCCACGCTGTCGCCTTCCTGCACCTTGGCGGTGTTGTGCACTGCGCCGATGCCGGTGGTCACGCCGCAGCCGAGCAGGCAGACGTGCTCCGGGTTCGCTTCCGGGTTGATCTTCGCCAGCGACACCTCGGCAACGACCGTGTATTCGCTGAAGGTCGAGCAGCCCATGTAGTGGTAGATCGGCTCGCCGTTGTAGCTGAAGCGGCTGGTGCCGTCGGGCATCACGCCCTTGCCCTGGGTGGCACGCACCGACACGCACAGATTGGTCTTGCCGCTCTTGCAGAACAGGCATTCACCACATTCGGCGGTGTACAACGGAATCACGTGGTCACCCGGCTTGACGCTGGTCACGCCCTCGCCCACCTCCACCACGATGCCGGCGCCCTCATGGCCCAGCACCACCGGGAACAGGCCTTCCGGATCATCGCCGGACAGGGTGAACGCATCGGTGTGGCAGACACCGGTGTGGGTGATCTTGACCAGCACTTCGCCCGCCTTCGGCGGGGCGACGTCGATCTCGACGATCTGCAGCGGCTGGCCGGGACCAAAGGCGACGGCGGCACGGGATTTCATGGCGGGTTCTCCAGAAAAAAGACAGGCACGGGAAAGGCGGCGCTATCTTGCGCCGCTATTCATTTCAGATAGGAGCGGATCAGCCCGCTCATTTCGCGCACACGTTCGGCGCGTTGCTCGTCGGAGACAGCCGGCTGGCCAAACTCCTCGCGCAGGTGCGCTTCCATCACCTCGGACATCAGGCCGTTGACCGCACCGCGGATGGCGGCGATCTGCTGCAGCACCGGGCCACAGTCGGCCCCCGCCTCCAGCGCGCGGTCAAGAGCGTCGCACTGGCCACGGATGCGACGCACCCGGGCCAGGACCTTCTTTTTCTCTTCCGGCGAATGCGGCATCGCTAGCCCTGGAAACCATACTAGGGGATAGTATATTTCAGGATTTGGCTTTTGGATACACGCGTACCCGTAGCGCTCCGCCACTATGCCTGACGTCAATCGAAGCTGATGTCCACGTCGCCCGGATCACCCCCTTGGGTCGACAGCCCCACCCGGGTCACCGCCGTCGCCTGGGCCGCCCGCCCCCCGGCAATACTCGACAACACATCAACATCCAACTCGACGGCCATCTGCTGAGCAAGTGCAACGACCGAGTGATGTTCGTCCGTCATGATTCATCTCCTTTCAGGTTGATGTAAGTGGCGCGCGATAACCGGGTCGATGGTATCGACCTACTAGGGCGCATTTCGGTACAGCTGGGCACTGATGCAGCGGTAGTCCTCCAGCGCCATCAACCCCAGCGCGGCGCGCTCGCGCTGCAGCGCGTCGGCATTTTCCAGCGGCAAAGGCGCGCCGGTCTTGAGGTCGCGCAGCTGGGAGCCGAACTTCTGCGGTTTACCCGAGGCCAGCAGCACCCTATCGGTCAGCAAGGCATACTTACTTGCGTCCAGATCGCCCCGTTTGGCATGCGGTTCCAGTTGTTTGAGCGCTCGCGCCTGTAGTGCCGGATCTGCGTCGGCATGCTGGACCAGCAACCACAACGCTGCGACTCCATCACGCCCCACCTCGGCCACCGTTGGCATGGGTTGCGATCCGTCGAGCTCACGCCGCAGATAGGCCAGATGCCGCACCTGCAACTCACCCAGCGCCTTGGTATCGGCGCGACCTGCGGCCAACTGCTCATACTGAAGCTGATCTTCATCCTGCAGGGCGAGCAGCTGCTGGCGACGGGAAGAATCAGATACCTGCACTGGGGTCTGTGTCGTCGCCGCGCGCTGTTGCTCGATCTGTGCATTGATGAAGCGCGCTGCCCCTGGGCATGCGGCCATGGCCTCGGCCATGTCTACCGCAGTAGCGCGCCCGGCACATAGCAGCAGCGCGGACCATATCCAAGCGGACGCCTTCATGCCGCCGCTGCCTCGGCATCGATACGGGTAATCATGCGATCACTCTGACGGAACCGGCGATCACCCGAATGAAGGCTGGCGCACCGCTCGGTGCGTTCAAATGCAGCCAGACTGACTATCTCGCGTGGCAGGGCTCGATAGTCCAACGAACCGGCCAGCAGGAACCCTGCCATCTCGCCAAGCAGATTCATATCGGGAATATGGTCGTCGATGAACAGGAACTGCCCACCGGTATTGATCTCGAAGAAGTACACATCACCCTGCCGGTCCACGGCAAGATCTATGCACCCGTACCGTAGATTCAGCGCATCCATCAAGCGCAACACCGACGCCTGTGTGGTCTCGTCAAGCTCGTATGCATCCATGACCAATTCGCCAGGCAGAACCGACGCCGGCCTCCAATCCAGAGGCGATACACCATCGCGGCGCACGATCCTTGCGGTGAAGACACGCCGCCCGATAACCGTCACCCGCAGATCGCACACCTTGTCGACCACGGCCTGGTATATCGCTGGACAGACGCGGATGCCGTCCTCGTCAAGTTCGCGATCCTGGTCGATAACCACCGGGCCACACTGCCAGGCGCGACGTACGTCCTCGCGGGACCAGAAATGCGGAGTGAAGTGCTTCACCAGTACCGCAGCCTGTCCGGTCCGGAAGCGCGCGACCTCGGCCGGGTCGTTGGTCACCAGCGTGGCGGGAATGCAGAAACCACATGCCACTGCAACATCGAGCTGCAGACTTTTGGTTGCGGCATCGACAGGATGCCAGTCCCCCACGGTAATCGCAGCACGTGACCGGAGCATCGCCGCTAGCGAACCGTGTGCACTTTTCAGCTCGTTGCAGACAAACTTTGCCGAACCCGGATCGACGCCTTCCAGCGGCAGATAGGGCACAGGCCTGCGGAACCAGACCGATCTGACCTCGCCGATGGTCTTGCCGCCCATCTTCAGCAGCGGAACCTCGCCCGGTACGTGGACCAGCGCGGCATCCTCCTGCATGCCAATGCCATCCCACAGCAAGACATTCGCTCCCACCTGCTCCAGCGCCCATGCCACCGAAACAGCATGGATATCTTCCGAATTGCCCACGATCACGTGCACCGGTTCCATCAGTCAGCTCCTCGTTTCCAGCAGACTCTCCCTGCCCCGGGGCAGGGAGAGCACTTCTACCGCATACTCAGAGACCGATTACCAATCGATACCGACCGAGACTTCCCAGTCACCACCGCTGGTCACCTTGCCGCCGGCACTGCCGGTCGACGCGGCGAGAGCACCACCGACATTCTGCAACTCTTCGGTGCTCAGTTCGCGAGCCATTTCCAGACCCAGCGGCTTGATCGAAACGTTCTTGTCAGACATGGTCAGTTCCTTTCTTTGGTTGCGGTGGTTTTAAAATCCCCCCATCCGCAAGGGGTGCACGTCTACACAGACCTCATGCCTGCGAAGATCGTAGGGACCCGCTGCCACATCCAGCGGGAAATTCAATGACGCGGTCCGCACTTCGGATCGTTTCGGGACGATGGGCGATGATGATGCGGGTAATGCACAGACCAGCGATGGCCTGGTTGACCTCGGCCTCGCGATGCACGTCCAGATGGCTTGTCGCCTCGTCCATTATCAGGATCCGAGGCTGGCGATACAGTGCGCGTGCCAGCAACACCCGCTGCTTCTGCCCGCCGGAGAGCGCTGCCCCCATATCTCCCACCAGACTGCCGTAACCCATCGGCATGCGCACGATGTCCTCGTGCACTGCGGCGAGCCGGGCGACCTGCTCGATGCGTTCTGGATCGGCAGAATGACTGAAGAAGGCGATGTTGTCAGCGATGGATCCAGCAAACAGCTGGTCGTCCTGCATGACCGCGCCTACAAGGCTCCGGTACTTCTGCAGACCGATATGCCGGATATCGACCCCACCCAGCAGTACCCGCCCCTGCTCGGGAGTGCTCAGCCCAAGCATCACCCGCGCCAGCGTCGACTTGCCACAACCGGACGGCCCCACGATCGCCACCGACTCGCCTTCTTCTATCCGAAGATCAACGCGCTCCAGCACGCACGGCTCACCGGGCGCATAGCGGAAGCAGATCGCGTCTAGCTGCAGCGTGAAGTCCGACGTCCCCCCGGAATGTTCAGTGATCAGATCGGCCTCGGGCTCGGCGAGAACGACATCGGCCACTCGCTCGGCGTGCAGACCGAGCATCCGCCACTCCATGATCCGATCGATCAGCTGCGACACCCGGTTCGCGAACAGATCGGCGTAGGCCACAAAAGCCACCAGCATGCCGGTGCTGAAGCTTCCGTCCAGCACCTGGCTGGCGGCGATCCAGATGATGAACACGCGCGAGGCGGTGATCAGCCACTGCCGTATCGAGTTGTAGACAACACCAACCTTCTGTACTTCCACATCGCGGTTGGTGGTCGCTACCACCGTATTGGCGAAGCGCGAACGCCGTTCGGCGAAACTGCCGTTGAGCTTGATCGACTGCGCCCCACGCACCGCCTCCATCAGCTCGGACTGCAACCGAGCAGCCTGCACGACCTGCTCCTCGGTCGCGCGGCGCATCCATCCGAAGATGCCCATCCGCAACAACAGATAGCCACTAAAGAAACCGATCACGATCGTGGTCAGCTTGATGCTATACGCCATCAGGATCGCAAGGATGGCCAGCGACATCACCCCATCAAGTACACCCTCGACGAACTGGGTCGATATGGTCCGCTGGATCGACTGCATCGAAGTGAAGCGGGACATCACGTCACCGACATGACGCTTGGAGAACCATGACAACGGCAGTTCAAGCAGTTTTCCGAAGACGCGCCCACTCCACTGCAGATTGAGGTTGGCGCCGAACCAGATCACCGCCCAACTGCGTGCAGCGAAGAACACCATCTGGAAGAGTGACAGCCCTATGAATGTCACGAACAGGACAGTCAACAGATCTCGATCAGCACTCAACAGAACCTGATCGACAACCCACTGTGCATAGAACGGAGTTGCCAGGACGCAGACCTCCAGCACCAGCGCCAGCACCGCGATGTAGCCGAGCGCGCGCTTAATACCCGCCACCTTGCCGACCAGAGCGGACAACGAAATGCGGACACGGTCGGTGATCGCCTGAAACGTGGACGATGGCTGAATGTCAAGGATGATGCCAGTAAACGAGCGCGACGCCTCATCCCAGCTCAACGAGCGCAGGCCGAAACCTGGATCGTGAATGATGATACCGGTGCGCGTGACCCGCTTCAGAACCACAAAATGATCCAGATCCCAGTGCAGGATGCATGGAGTCTGTACCCGGCGCAGATCGTTGAGCTCAATGCGCAATGCGCGGGCGGACAGGTCGAGTGCGGCCGCCATTTCTACCAGTCGGGAAAGATCGACCCCCTTCAAAGAGCCGGGGAATCTGCGTCGCAGCGCCAGTAGATCAACATCATGGCCGTGATATCGGGCGACCATCGCGATACATGCAAGGCCACACTCAGCTACTTCGGACTGGAGAATCTGCGGCAGGATGCCGCGGGTGCGGCTGAGCCGGCGCAGATCGATAGGAGGCATCGCCGTCATCGCGCGCCTCCTTCGCTGGCCATGCGTTTCTGCATCCCGGCCAACGGCGCAAACAGCCACGACACCAACGGCTGCCGTTCAATCAGAAGATCCGCCTCGACTTGCATGCCGGGACGGAGCGCAAGGCGAATTCCATCAAATTCGATGCCCTGCTCGTCCAGCGTGACCACTACCTGGTACAACGGCGTCGGCTGTTCGCGCTTACTGGAGCTGTCGGTGAACGTCGCAGATTCCGCGGCGCGCAGACCGCTGGAAGAGACAGACTGGATCGTTCCCCAACGCTGACCGTATTTCTGGTACGGAAATGCCGGATAGCGCATGACCACGCGCTGCCCGGTCTTGAGCAACCCAACCGCGCGGCTTTCAACTAGCAACCGGGCCTGCAGCGGAGAATCCGGCCGCATCACTTGGAACAGCGGCTGCCCGGCAATCACCGACGCCCCTTCCGTGATCAGCATGTTGGTGACCACACCATCCTGGGTAGCGCGGATTACAACTTCGCGCTGCACTTCGTTCCTAGCCAGATCCTGCTCGAGTCCTATCAGCGCGCGTTCGGACTCACTGCGTTCGTTCCCACTGCGCTGCGGATACTGGCGCAGTTCGTCATTCACCCTTGCCAGTTCCTGCGAAGACTGCAGACGTTCACGGCGCAGTGAGGAGAGATTGGCCTTGGCCTGGATGACCGATGCTTCCTGCTGCTCCATCTGCATGCCGGATACATAGCCTTCTTTGACCAACGGCCTAAAGCGCTCGAGGCGGGCGCTCGCACTTTCTATGAGTCCCTGCTGCAGGCGTATTTCCTCATCAAACGCGAAGATGCGCGAACCGATATTTGTCGCCTGCACCCGCAGCGCATCCATTTCCTGGCGTTCGATGGCTGATTTACGCTCTATTTCCAGAGCCAGCCTTTCACGCTGCTGCTGCAGTTTCTGGCGCACTTCATCATAGGCGCCACTGCCTTTTTCACCACTGAAATCCAGCGAAATTCTCGCAATGTCCTGGCCGCGCTTCACTTTCTGGCCTTCGCGCGCATAGACATCAACCACCACACCGGGAACGCGCGATTTTGCATTCTGCACTTCATCGCGCGCAGCCAATTCGCCGGTGACACGCTCGCGCCGCGTGTAGTCGGCAAAGAATAGAATTGCTGCGATGGCGCCGAGAAAGATCAGGCCCGCAATGGCGATCCAGCGAACCGAAGGCGGCGTGGCAATCAACAGGGAGCCCTGATGTTGCGCACGTTTTGCCGCAATTACTTCGTCCCTGAACAACGCCATTCGTACGTTCCATGCCGAAGGTTCGAATCAAGTAGATCAAGATGACAGTGTCGAGTCAAGCGGCTTTTACTCATATTGAAACAACGAATATTCAGCAGTGGGTTTCGCGTCACAGAAGCGCTCATTAAGAATGCGGTCGATGCCAGCGCTACATACCGAGCATTACGTCATTGTGCTGAAACGACGCGAAATCACCTTGCTCCTCGCACGGCGAGCCTTGAAGTCTTGAAGTGTCGTATCGCCGCCCCAAAATTTTTGTAGCGTGCCACCAGAATGCGCCGCCTTACGCGGCGCATCCTTTTTTCCAGCGCAGCCGGTGTGGCTACGCACGCTCCTGGGTCATTATCACCGGCCGGATTTTTTCCGGCGCGTTGAAGTACAGGCGATCCATCGCGGTGACCCGCGCGTCACGATCGGTTTTGCCAAGCGTACGGCGGTGGTAGAGGATGTACCGGATGTCATCATCGGCGCAGTGTGTCAATGAGTGATGCTTGAAGCTCGCGGGCACGGCCGGCTCCTTCGGCGTCATCCGGCCGATGCACTTGAGCCAATGCACGTGAATGGCCCCAACGGTGTATCAGTAATGGCATCGGCCACCGAGTAGTCCGGTTCGCCCTAGCCCGCTGTCGACCACATCAGACAGTAGCGACCGCCGCGCTTGAACATCAGCGGATCTTCCACACACTCCGGCGCCGTGGTGATTTCCTTTGGAACGTTTCTGTCGGCTAGCGGCTGCGCGCCACTGAAGTCGTCCCTCAAGCGGACGATATTGGCGTTCTTCTTGCCGCCGCAGATCATGTACCAGCCGCCATTGAATGCGACGTTCATGAACTCCCACGGGTACCAGAACCGCCCCTTTGATCCTTCTTAGATAAGGACTTTCTGCACATCGGCGTCCATCAGACATCGGATCTGCCAAGCTCTCACACCAAGGTCGTCAGGAGCGCAAGCCGTGGGCGACAGTGGGGTGACGACATCTCGACAGACATCAAGAGTCTTGCAACCTACTTCGTCAGTGCACAGGGTCGGGACCTGAGCGGGATGCTGATCGAGGTCTTCGATGCGCTTCGAGACGGTGAGGGATCATGTCCGCGGATCGTCAGCTACTGATCCGACAGGAACCTCCTCAGCGCTGAGACCAACGCGTCAATCAAACATCCCCTGACCCGCCAGCCGGGTCAGCTCTTCCACCACGTAACGCACCTTCGGCCGCAGATGCCGCGTCTGCGGCCACAGCGCGTGGATGTCCACATGGTGCTGCGTGCAGTGGTCCAGTACCGACTGCAACGCGCCGGATTCCAGATGATGGCGCACCAGTGACATCGGCATCTGGCAGATCCCCAAGCCGGCGATCGCCCCCTCGATCACTGCATCGCCATCGTTGAGCTGGTGGGTGGCACTGGGGATGAAGCTGCCGTTGGTGCCCTCGTTGCCGATCCGCCACGCCACCGACTGGCCATGACGGAAGCCGACCACGCTGCGATGGTCGCGCAGTTCGTCCAGCGTCTGCGGCACACCATAGGCCTGCAGGTATGCCGGCGACGCGCAGGTCACCAGGCGCTGGCTGGCCAGCTTGCGTGCGACCAGGTGCTCGGCATGATGCAGGCCGCCAAAGCGGATCAGCAGGTCGATGCCTTCTTCCACCGGGTCCACGAAGTGATCGGTGAAGGTCATCGTCAACTGCAGGTCCGGGTGTTCCTTGCACATGCGCAGCAGCACCGGCAGCACCACCAGCCGCCCGAACGAGGACGGCATGTCGATGCGCAGGCGGCCACTCGGCAGATGCGCAGCCGAGCCCAGGCAGGCTTCGGCCGCCGCGATTTCATCCAGGGCTGCGGCACAGGAGGCGTAGTACGCCTCGCCGTCGGTGGTCAGCGCGATGCGCCGGGTGGTGCGATGGAACAAGCGCACGCCCAGCCGCCCCTCCAGCCGGGCGATGGCCTTGCCGACTGCCGAGCGGGAGATGCCCAAGGCGTCGGCGGCCTCGGTGAAGGTGGCCGAACGCGCCGTGGTGACGAAGGTCGCCAGGCCATTCAAGGATTCGACAGGCAGCATCTGCACGCTCGCTTATTGGGGACAGATTGTCCCGATCAACGGGAAATCTACCGCCTTTATGCGTCCGCATGTCAACGTCATCATGGTGCTGTCGCGCCGTTGGCGCCCTCCTCGCTCCGAGATGACTGACATGACCGCCGCCCTGTTCCGCCCGTTCGACCTCGCTGGGTTGCCCCTGCACAACCGCGTCGTGATGGCGCCCATGACCCGCGCCCGCAACCCCGGCGCCGTCGCCAATGCGCTGACTGCGCAGTACTACCAGCAGCGCGCCAGCGCCGGCCTGATCATCAGCGAAGGCACGCCGGTGTCGGCGCAGGGCCAGGGCTACATCGACGTGCCGGGCATCTGGTCGGCCGAGCAGGTGGCCGGTTGGAAGCTCGTCACCGACGCCGTACACGCGGCGCAGGGCGCGATCTTCGCCCAGCTGTGGCACGTCGGCCGCATGTCACACGCCTCGCTGCAGCCTGATGGCGGCCAGCCGGTCAGCGCCGGCACGCGGCCGGTGGCGAGCGACCCGAAGAACACCTCGTTCGTGTATCTGGACGACGGCAGCCGCGGCCACGCCGATCCGACACCGCCGCGTGCGCTCAGCACGGACGAAGTACCAGGCATCGTCGCCGACTTCGTGCGGGGTGCCGACAACGCGATCGCCGCCGGCTTTGATGGCATCGAACTGCATGCGGCCAACGGCTACCTGTTCGAGCAGTTCCTCAACCCGGTCACCAATGATCGGCAGGACGTGTACGGCGGTTCGCTGCGCAACCGCGCGCGGCTGATCCTGGACACCGTGGATGCGATGGCCGCGCGCATCGGCGCGCACCGCATCGGCGTGCGCCTTGCGCCCAACAGCCAGGTCTTCGATATGCCCGCCTATGCGGAAAACGAAGCCAGCTATCTGTACCTGGCCGAGGAACTGGCCACGCGCGGGCTGGCCTATGTGCATCTGAACGACAACTACCTGCACGGCGCACCGGCCATCGGCGAAGCCTTCCTCAAGGCGTTCAAGCGGACCTATGGCGGCACGGTGATCCTGGCCGGCGGCATGACCCGCGAACGCGCCCTGCGGCTGGTCGAGGAAGGCACCATCGATCTGGCCGCCTTCGGTCAACCGTTCATCGCCAACCCGGATCTGGTCGAGCGCCTGCAGCGCGACGTTCCGCTGGCCATCCCCGACCGCAGCACCTATTACGGCGGTGGCAGCGAGGGCTACCTGGACTATCGGCCGGCACAGTAGTAGATCTACGCCACGCGTGGATGCAGCACACCGGCCCACACCAGTGCGCCGCGCCTTGATCCTGCCGGGCCACGAGCGCATCGTGGCCTGGCCCGACCCCGGTCCTGCCCCATGAACGCGTCAGCCGCTTTCATCGTCAACCTCGACGTCCCTGACATCATCTGCGCCGAAGCCTTCTACACCCAGGCCTTCGGCCTGCGCAGCGGCCGCCGCCTTGGCCCCGGTGCGCTGGAACTGCTCGGTGGCCCCACGCCGCTGTACCTGCTGCAGAACGATGCCGGCAGCGCAGCGACCGAAGACGGCGATGTGCGCGATTACGAGCGTCACTGGACGCCCGTGCATCTGGACTGGGTGGTCGCTGGCATCGAGGCTGCGCTCGCCCGCGCCGTTGCGGCCGGCGCCACGCTCGAGCGTCCCATCCGCGAACGCCGCTGGGGGAAGATCGCCGTGCTGTCCGATCCGTTCGGTCACGGCTTCTGCCTGATCCAGTTCAGCGATGCAGGCTACGACGCCCCGCTGGAGTAACGCGCGAAGTCACCACGGAAGTGGCACCTCCTCGCCGTTCGCACGTTCTCCGTAGTACAGCGACGGCAGCAGGCGCGACAGGAAACTGAACTCCGTATAGCAATGCTTGAGCAGGCCCAGGCCGATCGCATCGCTGGCATCGCGCTGCGGGTCGTCGCTGTCCAGGCCAAGCACGAAGCGGCTGCGCAGCACGCAGCCGAACGGCGTATCGCGTGCCACATGCAGCATCTGGCCATCGCAGGGATCACCGTGCGCGTCCAGACGGATGTGCTCACCAAAACCGATACGCGCGGCAATCACCGCCGAGACATCGCCCGCATCCTGTGCCACCTGCAAACGCTCGGGCATGAGCACCGTACGCGGATCGTGGAACTTCAGCCGTGCCGCCACCGGCGGGATGTCGGCCAGCGACTCGACCGCATGGATGCTGGCCCCGTGGTAGCTACGGCCGCGCTGCCAAGCCGCATCCCAGCCACGGTGCTCGACATGATCGACCGGGTGCCACCAGCGGATGTGCTGGGTGGTCTCGAAGAACGTGAACCACCAGTCCAGCATGCGGCCCTTGCAACCATGCAGGTCGGTACGCACCGCGACCAGCAGGGTGCCGTCGGCGCGGCGCTGGATGCCCGTTTCCAGGTGCATCGGTGAGGGGTCTAGCAGGTCGTGGTGGTCAAGCCAGGTGTGAGCGTTGTTGACGGTATCCATGGTGAAGCCTTGGGGAGAGGAATCGCTACAATACGGAAACGCAAAGCGTTTCGCAATTTACGGAATGCGCTAGAATGCGTCCGATGACCGCTGCCACCCCACCCGATCCGATTGCTCCGCCCCGTCGCCGTGGCCGTCCTGCGCGGCCAGAGGGCGATGTCCGCCATGCCGTGCTGCAGGCGACACTGGCTGTGCTGCTGTCGCAGGGCTACGAAGCCACCACCATTGAGGCGGTCGCCACACAGGCCGGCGTAGCCAAGAAGACGGTGTACCGGCATGCCGGCAACCGTGACGAGCTGGTGGCCCTGGCGGTGCGCGAGTGGACCGATGGCTTCGCACCGCAGCTGCAGCGTGATGCCCGCCACGCCGAAGACGTGCTGCCGCTGCTGCATGACATCCTGCAGGCGGTATGCGCGCAGGCGTTGTCAGCGCAGGCAGTGCGGGTGTTCCGCCTGTTGACCAGCGACTTCCCGGGCAAGCCGGCATTGCTGCGGGCTTACCTGGACAATGGCATCGAACGTGCACGTGCACTGCTGGCTGAGTGGCTGGCACGACAGCAGCAACGGGGCCTGCTGCGCGGGGGAGATCCGGAACGGATGGCGCGCGTGGTGCTGTCCATGGCCGTGGCCGAACCCCTGCGCGAACGCGCCATCGGTGTCGTTGCCGAAGACGCATCGGTGGACGCGCACCTGCGTGACTGCCTGCAGCTGATGGAACCGATGTTGGGGGCTGGATAGCAGGCACCCATCCGCATGGCGTGGATGCGACCCGCTGCGATTCACTCGCGCAGCATGTCAACGAACGCACGCAGCGCACCGGGCATCTGCCGCTGCTTCGGGTAATACAGCGCAAACCCGGCGAAGGGTTCGCTCCAGTCTTCCAGCACTGCCACCAGTCGGCCATCGTCCAGATACGGCCGTGCAGTGTCTTCCAGCACATAGGCCAGGCCGATGCCATCGAGCACCGCGCCAACGACGGTTCCCTGCTCGCACAGCGTCAGCCGACCCGGTACGTCGATCTCCAGGGTCTGGCCGTCGCGTTCGAACTGCCACTTGTACAGATGGCCGCTGGCGAAACGGAACCGTACGCACTCGTGCGCGGCCAGGTCGCGCGGATGCTGCGGGGCCGGCCGGCGCCGCAGGTACTCGGGCGAACCGACGATCAAGCCGCGCAACGGCGGCCCCATCGGCACCGCCACCATGTCCTCCGGCACGAACTCGTGCAGGCGCACGCCCGCGTCGTAGCCCTCGGCGACGATGTCGACCAGGCCATCGTTCTCGGTCAGCTCCACCCGTACATCCGGATGCGCGTGCAGGAACCGCGCCAGCCGCGGCCCCAACTGGGTCGCCACTGCCGCACGCGTCGCGTTGATCCGCAGCAGGCCCGCCGGAACGGCGCGGAAGTGGTTCATTTCCTCCAGCGCGTCATGCACCTGGCCCAAGGCGGGCTGCAGGCGCTCCAGCAGACGCTGGCCTGCCTCGGTCAGGGCCACGCTGCGGGTGGTCCGGTGGAACAGGCCCACGCCCAGCCGTTCCTCCAGCGCGCGGATCGCGTAGCTCACCGCCGAGGTCGACAGGGCCAGTTCGGCACCGGCGCGACGGAAGCTGCGGTGGCGGGCAACTGCAGCGAAGGCGGCCAGGTGGGTCAGGTTGTCAGTGGCCATGATTGTGCAGTCTGCCTTGATGAATCATGCCGATATATGCGCTTCTTACCCTGAGGTACGGCGCGTATTGTAAAACGCCTTTCGACAAACCCGCCAAGGATTCCCCATGTCCCTCGCCCGTGGTTACGCCGCCCACACCCATACCGACCCGCTGGTACCTTTCGAATTCGAGCGCCGCGCCGTCGGCCCGAACGATGTGCGTATCGAGATCCTGTACAGCGGCATCTGCCATTCCGACCTGCACCAGGCCCGCGACGACTGGGGCGGCGCGATCTACCCGATGGTGCCGGGCCACGAGATCATCGGCCGGGTCACCGAGGTCGGCAGCGAGGTCACCCGCTTCAAGGTCGGCGACCACGCCGGTGTCGGCTGCATGGTCGACTCGTGCCGCCATTGCGATGCCTGCCAGCACGACCTGGAGCAGTACTGCGCCGAAGGTGCAACCTGGACCTACAACGGCCGCGAGCGTGAAAGCGGCGCACCGACCTACGGCGGCTATTCCGACCACGTGGTGGTCGAGCAGCGCTTCGTGGTCAAGGTCTCCGAAACGCTGGACCTGAAGGCAGCCGCGCCGCTGCTGTGCGCCGGCATCACCACCTGGTCGCCGCTGCGCCACTGGAAGGTCGGCCCGGGCCAGAAGGTCGGCGTGATCGGCCTGGGTGGCCTCGGCCACATGGGCGTGAAGTTCGCCAAGGCGCTCGGCGCGCACGTGGTGATGATCACCACCACCCCGGAAAAGGGTGCCGATGCCAAGCGCCTGGGCGCTGACGAAGTGCTGGTTTCGCGCGACGCCGCGCAGATGAAGGCACACGCGGGCAGCTTCGACTTCCTGCTCAACACCATCCCGGTCGGCCATGACACCAACCCGTACATGGGCCTGCTCAAGCGCGAGGCCACCATGTGCCTGGTCGGTGTGCTGACCGAACTGGACCCGCCGTTGACCGGTAGCAGCGTCATCTTCGGCCGCAAGCACCTGACCGGCTCGGCGATCGGCGGCATGGCCGAGACCCAGGAAATGATGGACTTCTGCGCCGAGCACGGCATCGTCAGCGACGTGGAGATGATCGACATCAAGAACGTCAACGAAGCCTGGGAACGCATGGCCAAGAACGATGTGCGCTATCGCTTCGTGATCGACATGGCCACCATCAAGGCCTGATCGCTGCGCTGATGGAATGAAGAAACCCCGGCATTGCCGGGGTTTTTTGCGTACGCCACCCGCCGGGCATGGCCCGGCGCTACCGCATTCGTGACGGGTAGCGCCGGGCCATGCCCGGCGGGCGCATTTTCAGTACGCGAACTCGCGGAACACCGGATCCACGTCGCCGTGCCAACGGCCATGGAACAGTGCCAGCTTGCGCTCGGCCGGGGTCAGGCCGGACTCGACGATTTCCTGCAGTACGTCCAGGAACTTGCTTTCATCCTGGCCATCGGCATTGCGCGCGGCGCGGCGCTTGAGCCCGTCCACTGAAATCTTCACCGCCTCGCGGGCGAGGTCGCGCACGGTGCCGCCGCGGAACGGCAGGCCCATCGCGTGCCTGGGCACGCCATCACGCAGCGCATGGCGCTCGGCCAGGCTGAAGTCACGCACCAGGTCCCACGCTGCATCGAGTGCTGTGTCGTCGTACAGCAGGCCCACCCAGAAGGCCGGCAGTGCGCACAGGCGGCTCCACGGGCCACCATCGGCACCGCGCATTTCCAGGTACTTCTTCAGCCGCACTTCCGGGAACGCGGTCGTGGTGTGGTCCGACCAGTCGCGCAGGGTCGGCAACTGGCCCGGCAGCACCGGCAGCTTGCCCTGCATGAAGTCGCGGAAGCTCTGCCCGCTGGCATCGTGGTAGATGCCAGCGCGGTAGGAGAAATACATCGGCACGTCGAGCAGGTAGTCGACATAGCGCTCGTAACCAAATCCATCCTCGAACACGAAGTCGAGCATGCCGGTACGGTCGGCATCGGTGTCGGTCCAGATGTGCGAGCGGTAGCTGAGGTAGCCGTTCGGCTTGCCTTCGGTGAACGGCGAGTCGGCGAACAGTGCGGTGGCGATCGGCTGCAGCGCCAACGACACGCGGAACTTCTTCACCATGTCCGCTTCGCTGGCGTAATCCAGGTTCACCTGCACGGTGCAGGTGCGGGTCATCATGTCCAGGCCGAGCGAACCGACCTTGGGCATGTACGAGCGCATGATCCTGTAGCGGCCCTTGGGCATCCACGGCATTTCATCGCGCGCCCACTTCGGCTGGAAGCCCATGCCGAGGAAACCCAGCTGCAGTTCGCCGGCCACCTGCGCCACTTCATTGAGGTGGGTGCCGGTTTCCACGCAGGTCTGGTGAATGGTTTCCAGCGCCGCACCGGACAGCTCCAGCTGGCCCGCCGGCTCCAGGGTCACCGAGGCGCCATCACGCAGCAGGGCGATGGTGTTGCCGTTTTCCTGCACCGGCGTCCAGCCGAAGCGGACCAGGCCGTTGAGCAGTGCCTCAATGCCGCGCTCGCCGTCGAAGGTCGGCGGGCGCAGGTCATCCAAGCGGAACCCGAACTTCTCGTGCTCGGTACCGATGCGCCACTGCGAACGGGGCTTCTCGCCGGAGGCGATCTCCGCCACCAGTTGCGAGCGGTCGGTAATGGGCGTATCGGCGACGTGGCTGGGGCTCGACAAGGGGTTGGCTCGCTGGACAGTGGCAGGGGATGTGGGGCTGGGCGCCTTGCATCGCAAGGGCGCACTATAGCGTGGCGGCTCGTTACGTCATGCGACGGTGACGGGTTTCAGCATCCTACCGACACCCTCTTGACCCTCGTACACTCAGGGCCATGAGCCGCCATTCACGACATCCCGAGCTGCACCGTGCCGATCGCGTCGGCTGGCTGAGGGCCGCCGTACTGGGCGCCAACGATGGCATCGTCTCGGTCGCCGGCCTGGTGGTCGGCGTGGCCGCCAGCGGCGCCTCGGCCAGCACGATCCTGGCCACCGGCGTGGCCGGCACCGTCGCCGGCGCGATGTCGATGGCCGCCGGCGAGTATGTGTCGGTGCAGACCCAGGCCGATACCGAAAATGCCGATCTGGCGATGGAGAAGCGCGAACTGCACGAAGACCCGCACAGCGAGCTGGAAGAGCTGGCCGCGATCTACCGCCACCGCGGGCTGGAGCCGGCGTTGGCGCGCCAGGTTGCCGAACAGCTGACCGCGCACGACGCACTGGGTGCCCACGCGCGTGACGAACTGGGCATCACCGAGGAACTGCGCGCGCGGCCGTTGCAGGCCGCATTGGCGTCGGCCGCCGCCTTCACCTGTGGCGCCGCGCTGCCGGTGCTGACCGCATTGCTGGCGCCGGTACAGAATGTCGCCACGGCCACCACGGTCAGTACGCTGGCCGGCCTGTGCCTGACCGGCGCGATGGCGGCACGCGCCGGTGGCGCATCCCCTACGCGCAGCGCCCTGCGCGTGATGTTCTGGGGTGCACTGGCGATGGCCGCGGCGGCCGCGGTCGGTCGCCTGCTGGGCGCGCACGCCATATGACCGGCATGCCCCCCACTGCCATGGCGCTACTGGCGGAGATGGCCAGCCTGGCCGGCTGCCAACGCGCAGAAGGCTATGCCTGCATCACCGCCCGTCGCGAGCACGGTGCCAGTTCGGTGGAGATACCGCAGCCGCAGTTCGCGATCCTGCTGGAAGGGCGCAAGCAGGTGCGTACCGCACACCAGTCGCTGACCTTCGTGCCCGGCGACATCCTTCTGATCACCCAGCGTTGCCGCATCGACGTGGTCAACACACCGGATCCGCAGACCGGACGCTACCTCAGCGCGATCGTGCCGCTGTGCACGGAAGTCCTGGCGGCAGCGCGCACGCTGTGGAGCGAGGTATTGCCAACGGCCGGAGCGGCGCTGGCCCGGCAGGCGCTGGGTGATCACGCCACGGTGCTGCGCAGCTGGCGGCAATCGTTGCAGGATGGCCGCTACAGCGAAGCGCGGTTGGCGCTGGCCACGCTGGTGCTGGCGTGGTGCCGGCAGGGCCACGGCAACCTGTTGTTGCCGCATGTTCCGACGCTGGGCGAACAGATCCGCGACCGCATCGCCGCCGAACCAGCACGCGACTGGCAATCGCGTGATGTGGAAGAACAGTTCGCGCTGAGCGGTGCAACCTTGCGTCGTCGCCTGGCGGCCGAGAACACCAGCCTGCGCCAGCTGCTCACCGAGGCCCGGCTGGCGCATGGCATGCAGCTGCTGTACACCACCGACCTGCCGTTGAAGACCGTGGCAGCACGCGCGGGGTATCGTTCCTCAGCGAGTTTCAGCAAGCGCTTCGCCGAGCAGTACGGGCTGGCTCCCACAGATATTTGAGGGTTCTTCAGCAGGGCTGCGCCCTGCACCCGCAGAGGCAACAGCAACAGCCGAAGCAACAGCAACAGCGTGCATTCCGTGGGATGGCGGGGCGGTGTCGGATTGCGGGGACGCCGTAAACCCATCCATGGGGGCTTGTCCGCGGCATCCATGCCGCGGACACCCCGCAATCCGACACCGCCCCACCTCTGACAGTTTCCCGGTGGCCCGTAGATCCACGCCATGCGTGGATGATTTCCTCCACGTTCATTCGATTCATTTCGATGATTCCGAATTGAATTCGAAGAGCATCCACGCATGGCGTGGATCTACGTGTCGACCAAGGTCGACACCCACCAAAAGCAGGCCATGCCATCCCGACAGATCGCAGAAACCTGTCGAAGGCGGGGTGGGTCCGGTTGCGGGGGTGTCCGCGGCATGGATGCCGCGGCCAAGCCCCCATGGATGGGTTTACGGC
>Ga0308165_1001440_pt1 | contig 33298 bp, 18 predicted proteins | sample PhyWR2_FD_201032 | JGI IMG/M metagenome (GOLD analysis project Ga0308165, IMG submission 201032) | Phyllosphere microbial communities from UC Gill Tract Community Farm, Albany, California, United States - DLSLW.R2 | ecosystem: Host-associated > Plants > Phyllosphere > Unclassified | place: USA... | reverse complement strand
CGGAAGCTTACGATTTTAAAATCTTTCGGAGATGTGTCCATATTTAATGAAAGATCCGGCAGAAGTGAGAGGCATTTGAATATTCTACCAAGGTTGCAATCTATTTAATATACGATCATATCCGACGCAACGGCTTACTCAAACTAATGACAGCATCAAAGCGTGCTCGCTGGAAACTTTTGAATGCGAAGAATACCGAGCCCTATCTGATCAGGACGACAAGATAAGTCCTCTGCAAGATCCGTTGCGCCTACTTTTGTTTGATGCAAAAGCTGCTGAGCGTAAGAAATGGCCCTAGTCATAGTAACCACCGTATTTTACCGTAACCTTATAGAAAGAACCGGTGAGCTGCACAATCAAGCTGCGGAAGAAAAAGTACGTCGCCTTTGTAGTAATATGGGGGTAGATTTTTCAAGTGTAATCCGATAGTGCAAATAATCAGAAATGAAGTTATAGTAATCCATCTCACAGATGGATTTATCAAAGCCATGTTAATGCTGTGAAAAGGTAAAATTGATTTAGTATTGGCTAATACAGTTGAATTTAAAGTCTTTCGTTAATTTTAAATTTGACTAAATAACCAAATATATATACAATAAGTTTTTCAAATCACACTATTTTATTTTCAACTCTAGAAATCTTCCCTGTTTATTTAACTAAATAGAAAGGTTAATGGAATAAAAAACATAAACCTATTAGTAGCATAGCTTTTTAGTTTGTTGTCGGTAGAGAAATTTGACTACAGGCTTAGAAATAAAAATAGTCTTGAGTTTTGGGGAAGTAGAATGATAGCAATGTTTGCAACCTTTAAAAGGTCTTATTTATGATTGTAGATTATTCTTATAGAATCTATTTATAATAGCATTAATATATGCATGACCATAGAATCTACTAGTGCTAAGAATATATTTTTTGGAACTAACGATTGTCACCAAATCAGTATTAAATAGGTTTAAAGCTTTAGATTTTTATATATGAAATCCCCTGTTGTAATTACGGATGCTGATTTGATCACCCAGTTAAAATTGGGCAATGACGCTGCGTTTACTAAAATTTATAACCATTACTGGGCCATACTTTATTTGCATGCCCGCCATATGTTGAATAATCGGGATGAGGCAAGGGATATTGTTCAGGAGGTTTTTATGGGTTTTTGGGGTAAAGCAAAAGATCTTGAAGAGTCTACCAATATCAGTGCTTACTTATATCGCTCTATCAGAAATAGCGTCATAAGTCTCGTTCGTAAAGAAAATACCAAAAATCGTTACATAGTTGATTTATTGGAGTTTAACAAAAAAGTAGAGTTTAATACAGATGAACAGTTAAATTTTAACGAACTCAAACGTCTTATCGAGTATGAGGTGCGGCTATTGCCAAAAAAAATGCGTCAGGTTTTTGAGATGAGCAGAAACGAAAACCTTAGTCATGCTAAGATTTCTGAGCAGCTTAACATTTCTGAATTGACTGTGAAAAAACAGATTAATAATGCCCTTCACATTTTACGGCATAAATTAGATATTCCACTCTCTGTTTTATATATCTACATCAACCACAAATACTTTTAATCTCGGCTGCATTTATTAAATTATGTAAGACTGCAGAAAGTATTGGCCGTTTTCGTTCTAATTTTTATGACATTGATGATTTACCCGGTCTCAGTGGTATAAATAATTTATTTTGTTTTGTCCGTGATGGCACTAAACATCAAATCCTCAGATACCGCTTTAAAAATTTCGCCTGACATGGCGCGCTCATCCAAAATTATCTTCCCATTTCATCACCAGGTATTTTTTTTTAAAAAAAACTACTACCAACAACAGTTCAATGCGTCTTACAATATATGAGACTATAAGCTCTCTTAAAAAATGGAAAAAGAAAAGGTATTGGCATTACTGGAAAAATATAATATGGGATTATGTAACCAGGAAGAAACCGCATTTGTTGAAGCCTGGTATAATTCGTTTGCGGCAAAGCAAAGTGGGAAGCCTATTGAAGAAGATCTGGAAACAGAAAAGGAACTCATTTGGAAGAGTATCCAAAAAAATAAGCATCAACATAGGCCAACCCGGTCCTCAACTAACGGGTGGCTAGCAGCTGCTGCAACAATTGTTTTGGCTATTACCGCGAGCTTATTGTTTTACAACCACAGAAATGAAACAATAACTGCTGCAGTCCAAACAAATTTCATTAAACCAGGAAAATATAGCGCAACATTGACGCTCGCTAATGGGAGGAAGATTTCATTATCCGAGGCAACAAATGGCGAGCTAGCCAAAGAAGCAGGAGTTATCATCAGCAAAACAGCAGATGGCAAACTGATTTATGAGATTCATAATCAAACTGGCACCGAAAATGAAATAAATACCATTTCTACCGCAAAAGGTGAAACCTATCAATTACACTTGCCAGACGGCACCAATATATGGTTAAATGCAGCCTCGAGCCTAACATATACTACCACCTTGATTAAGGATGGTGTAAGGAATGTAAGACTCGAAGGGGAAGCCTATTTTGAAGTGACAAAAGATAAAAAACATCCGTTTATTGTAGAAACGAATAAACAGCAGATAGAGGTCTTAGGTACACATTTCAACGTGAATGCTTATAAAGATGAATCAATGACCAAAACCACTTTGCTTGAAGGCTCAGTACAGCTAAACCATGCTACTGTACTTAAGCCTGCTGACCAGGCAACGTTAGATTTATCGGGCAAAATTTCAGTAGAGCAGGTTGATGTAAAGGAAGCCGTTGCCTGGAAGAACGGTAAATTTATTTTCAGCTCAGAAGATATCACAAGTGTGATGCGCAAGTTCTCGCGTTGGTATGATGTTGAAGTGGTTTATAAAAACGCCCCCCCATCTGCCACTTTCACTGGGGTGATGAGCCGTTATGATGACATTTCGAAAATCTTAAAAAAAATAAACTATACAGGCCGTGTTCATTTAAAACTCGAAGGAAGGAGGATTGTGGTTATGCCTTAAAATCTACCCATTTAACAGTAACCAGAGGAAAAGCGGGAATGATTCGACCTACTCCCGCCTTAACATTTGGTACAGTTAACAGCCCATCTTAACAAACGAACAGATCAAACAAGAACCAAACAAACAAAATTAATGAAAATTAACCGGAATATTAGGAAAGGACCGTTTACAGTTTTTCCTCTACAGATTTTCTCGGATATGATGCCCGGAAAGTGCAGCCATAACACGGGTAAAAAGAAAATTATACTTGTAATGAAACTAATTATCTTCATTATGACGGCATTCATGCTTCAGCTGAGTGCTGCAACAAATGCCCAGATTACATTGAACGAAAATGGCAAAACACTTCAAAAAGTGTTAAAATCAATTAGCGACCAAAGCGGATACGATTTTATTTACGCTGATCAGGCTTTTAAAGACGCTAAGCTGGTAACCGTTAAGCTCAAAAATGCCGATATAAATAAAGCTTTAACCATTTGTTTTGAAGGCCAGCCTTTAGTTTACGAAATTTCGGATAAAACCGTATTGGTAAAAGAAAAAACTGAAAATGTAGTTTTAGACAAGGTTAAAGTTTTACCTGCCCCAACAGATATTAATGGTGAAATTGTAGATAAAGACGGAAGACCGTTACCAGGCGTAAATATTAAGGTAGAAATTGCTAACAAGGGGACGGTAACTGACGCTAATGGTAATTTTTCGTTAAAAAACATTAAGAATGGAGAGGTCCTCATTATCTCATTGGTAGGATATATTCCACAAAGAGTAACAGTTGCCTCTGAAAACAGCTTAAAAATTACCCTACTTGATGATGTAAACGGCTTGAATGAAGTTGTTGTTGTGGGCTTGGGCACGCAGAAAAAGGCGAGCGTTATCGGATCCATATCATCCGTTTCATCCAAAGAACTCAGGCAGAGCCCTGTAGCCAACATATCTAATGCCTTAGCCGGAAGATTACCTGGTTTAATTGCCATCCAGAGAAGTGGAACGCCTGGCGTAAACGGAGGGGATGCGGCTCAATTATTTATCAGGGGTGTTGCTACGCTGAATTCAGGGAATTCATCTCCCCTGATTGTAGTTGATGGTATAGAAGGCAGAACCATTAATGATATTGATGTAAATGATATCGAAAGCGTAAGTATTCTTAAAGACGCAACCGCAACTGCTATTTATGGGATGCGTGGCGCAAATGGTGTTATTTTAGTTACCAGTAGAAGAGGCTCCGCAAGTAAGGCCCCAGCCATTAGCCTTATTTCACAATTTGGGACGCAAACCCCAACGCGAGTGCCAGACGTTGTAAATTCTTACGAATATGCCTTGTTATATAATCAGGCCAACAAAAATAATGGAACTCCATTAACATACACCCAGGCGCAGCTTGATGGATATAAAAATCAAACAGACCCTTATTTATATCCTGATAATAATTTTGCAGACTTGTTACTAAAAAAGAACTCGTTAATGAGTAGGCAAAACTTAACCATTAGCGGTGGCTCCAATTTTGCCCGCTTTTTTGTTTCCGCCGGATACCTCAATCAACAAGGCATATATAAAAACTTTGATACCCCTTATCCTTCCGACCAGGTTTTGAGACGATATAATTTTAGGGCAAACGTTGATATAGACGTAACAAAGTCTACCCTTATACGCCTGGATTTATCAGGTAGTTTTGGATCATTGAACAGACCTGCCTCTCCCAATGCACCATTTTTTTCTATTGTTAGGTTTGCACCAAACTTAGCCCCTATTAAAAATCCAAATGGTACCTACGGGGCTAATCCTCTGCTAGCCGGTAATCCTGTTGCCGAATTGGCAGATGTGGGGTATGTGATCAATTATGCAGGCAGGCAACAAGGCACTTTTATGCTTACCCAAAAACTCGACGTGTTGACGAAAGGTTTATCAGCAACACTGGCGCTCTCTTACGATGCCAATTACAATCAAGACCAAACCCGTTCAAAAGTTTATGATGCATTCCTATATAAAGCCGATGGCACCTATGTGCGTACTAGAACTGCAACCAAATTATCTGATGTTTCTGGAGCATATGCGTTAAGCCGCTTTTCAACTTATAGGGCAAACATAGCTTATGATAGGACTTTTGGCGAACACAATGTAACCAGTTCCATTTTTTATAGCCAACAAAAATCATATACCAACCTAAATATAGCCTCTGCACTACAGGGTTTACAGGGCCGCACAACCTACAATTATAAAAACAAATATTTTGCCGAAGCGACCTACGCTTATAATGGATCCGAAAATTTTGCCTCCGGTAAACGTTTTGGTTTCTTCCCCGCAGGGGCCATAGGCTGGATATTGAGTGAAGAAAGCTTTCTTAAGAATACAAAATTTATATCTCTTCTAAAACTTAGAGCATCATACGGTATTGTGGGCAACGACAGTTATGGCGACCCAACAGTTCTTAGTAATCGTTTCTTGTATAATGGCTATTACGGAACCGGCACTGGTTCCACTTTTGGAAATCCACCTGGAGCTGTTGGAGGTTTGCAAGAATCTTTTATAGGCAATCCTGATATTACATGGGAGAGAGGCTATAAAAAGAATATTGGTATAGAGTCCAAATGGCTTAATAATATGCTAACCTTAAATCTGGATATATTTCAAGAAAACAGAAAAAATATCCTAGTTGCTCCATTAGCGCCAGGATTAGCGGGTTTTCCTTCAACAGCTCCTATCAATAAAGGACAGGTAGTGAATAGAGGAGTAGAAGCTGAGTTGGGATTTCGTAAAAACCTGGGAGGAGTAGTAGTTAGTTTATTAACAAACGTTGGCTTTAACAGAAGCAAGGCAACAGACGTTAATGAAGCTAAACAAAAATATGATTATCAATCTCGAAACGGGCAAAGAGTGGGACAGACTTTTGGACTAATTGCAGAAGGTTTTTTCCAAAACAAACAAGAAATTGCCAATAGCCCGGTACAAACATTTACCAGCTATGTTGTACCTGGAGATTTAAAATATAAGGATGTAAACGGCGATGGAAAAATAGATGATTTTGATCAAGTAGCCATAGGCTATTCTGCCATCCCGGAATTCCAATATGGCACTACCCTTAACCTTAGCTACAAAGGTTTTGATTTAAGTGTTCTTCTCCAAGGTTCTGCAAATTCTTCGGTTTATTTTAATCAATGGGGGTATACACCTTTCTATCAACAGGGTACTGTACTCAAAGCATTGTTGAATAGTTGGACACCAGAAACAGCTGCAACTGCCACCTATCCGAGGATAGATATTGGTGAAAATGCAAATAACACTCGTGTATCTACTTTTACTTTGCAAAACGGCAATTACGTACGCCTTAAAAACGCTGAAATTGGCTACTCTTTTTCTCAGGCTTTATTAAAAAGAATTGGATTACAAAGTGTAAGGGTATTCGCAAATGGCCAAAATTTAGTTACCTGGTCTAAAATCACCTTAACAGATCCCGAATATGGAAGTGGCGGTATTGGTAATACCTACCCGCAACAAAAAGTTTACAACTTTGGCCTATCTCTTAATTTTTAATTAAAAACTTTAATCAAATGAAAAATTATATGATTATTGCATTTTTGCTATCCGCAATAAGCTTCAGCTCGTGCAAAAAATATTTGGACCTTGCTCCAAACGAAAACATTAGTGAAGATCAGACTTTTAGTACCATACTCCAAACTGAAAGCTTTCTCAATAATGTATACAGCACACTACCTACTTCACAAACAAGATTTAGGGACGGCTTTACATCCATCGATGCCATAAGCGACGAGGGTGCCCCTACTTTTTGGAACGAGGGAAAAGCTTTTAACGGGGGAGGGTACTCCCCATCATCCAACCCCATTGGCAATATATGGGCAAATAGCTATAGAGGTATTAGAAAAGCAAACATCTTATTAGAAAGGCTTCCTGGTGTACCCGTATCAAAGGATGATGATCCAAATGCTAAACAAAGATTAAGAGCCGAAGCACTTTTCTGTAGAACCTTCCTGTATTTCGATATATTAAAATTCTATGGCGCTTTTCCAATTGTTGATAAACGTATAGATATAAATGATCCCTATCAGCAAAAACGTAATACTTACGCTGAATGTGTAGCATTTATGGTAAAAGATTTAGATGAAGCTGCAGGTATATTGCCTAGTGTCTATTCCCCGGCAACTTCTACGGCTAACCTAATTGGCAGAGCTACAAAAGGAATGTGCCTGGCGCTAAAATCGAGGTTACTGTTGTATGCTGCAAGCCCGCTCAATACGGCTGATGATCAAAGTAAATGGCAACAAGCGGCCAATGCTGCAAAAGCGGTAATAGATCTTAATTTATATCCTTTGTACAATGTGAAGGCCAATAAAGCGGATAATTACAAGGATATTTTTAACGTATTTGCCAATAGCGAAGTTATTTGGTTTAAAAACCTTGGTTTGGGTAAAACTTTTGAGCAAAACTATTTTCCTCCGGGTTTAGGTGGCTACGCGAATATAATCCCAACCCAAAACTTGGTAGATGAATATCAGATGGCCAATGGCAAAGATATTACAGACCCTACCTCTGGCTATGACCCTGCAAATCCCTATCTTAACAGAGAACCGAGGTTTTATGCAACAATATGGTATAATGGAAGCAAAATTGGGACGTATACCATTGCTGCAAAAGACGGTGGAACGGACGGCATCAATGGCTCAAATATAAATACAACAACAGGTTATTATACCGCCAAATTTTATGATGGTTCTGTAAGCCTTACCTCGGGTGCAGGAAGGCAAATGATGAGCATATGGTTTCGTATAGGAGAAATGTATTTGAATTATGCAGAGGCGGCTAATGAAGCATCTACTACACCAACTGCTGACCCGTTAATTTATACTTATATGAATTTAATTAGAAACCGTGCCGGAATTCCAGACTTGCCGGCAGGATTATCAAAAGACGATATGAGAAAAGCGATTAGAAGAGAACGAAGGGTAGAATTGTGTTTTGAAGAGCATCGTTTTTTTGATGACCGCAGATGGAAGCTCAATTCAAGTAATCCTATTTTTGGTTTCAGGTGGAATTCGACTGGAACCGCTTATACCAGAGAACAAGTGGAGACTAGACCATTCGATAAAAAAATGTGGTACATGCCGATACCTCAAACAGAACTTAACATTTTACAAAACGTAAGTCAAAATCCAGGATGGTAATAAAACATTTAGAAAATGAGTTTTTTTAAATGTTGAAGATAATTGGTTGGTTAGTTTTATTAAAATTTAGCCCAGCGGTGGATATCGTTGGGCTATTTGATTTATTTGTGTATTTCGGTGAACTTTAAAGTAAAATGGGGTGACAGTTTAAATGCCGAAATGTCGGGCATGATCTTCCTGGATAGCCCTAAGATAATTCCATATATTTCCTTGTTGCCCATTTCTATGTTTTCAATTTGTCGTAATTCTCGTGATAATTTCAATTCATATCTAAACTGCATAAACCAGGATTGACTGACTCCCTCTCGCCATAATTAAGCTACCTGCTTATTGTTTGAAAATCAGTTATTTGGTTTTGTTTTTTGGATTGGTGAGAAGAGCAATGCAATTGGTTTGTTCAGATACATAGGCTGATATAGGAAGTAAAGGCACAAAATTATTTATCCAAATTTGTTAATGATAATTTAACAGAAAATTATATTGAAATTTAGTTAACAATGTTTAGTTTTACTAAACTAAATAAAAGTGTCGAACGAAAGAAATTTTAGCTAATCTTTAGCCAAAAACGGATCTAATTAACAAGCAGTGGGAAAGTCGTTTTTACCGGAAGATGTAATTATTTAATTGATATTACCTTGATAACCAAATGTTAAAAAACAGCATATTTCATGCCTCGGCCAAGTACGCATTATAAAGAAAGTGCTGATAAAATAGCGGTATGGGATATCTCTGCCCTTTATGAAGAGCACTGGGAAGATTTGTTCAAGCAAACGATGCGAATTCTTTTAGACGAGGATGAAGCAGCAGACGTTGTACAACAGACCTTTTTGGATCTTTTGGAGATGAAAGAAAAGATTTCCGGGATTAAATCGATCAAATCTTTTCTGTTTATTATGAGCCGCAATATCGCTTTTAAGAAGTTGAGAAGGAATTTAGCCAATACCAAATACCTGAATTTTTACGCAGGACACTATAAAGAAGAATCCGCTATATTGGAAGAGTGGATTGTTTTTAAAGAGTTGAATCAAATGCTGCAGATTGAGATAGATAAGCTTCCTGCCAAAATGAAGGAAGTTTTTATACTCAGCCGTAATTTTGACCTATCCTACATTGAAATTGCGCAAAGACTTAGTATTTCCGACAAGACGGTCAAGAAACAGATTAGCAACGCAATAAAGATTCTCCGATTAAAGGTTGATAAGCGATATCAGCCGCTACTTTTAGCTTTGGTACTTACAGATATACTTTTTTAATTTTTCTTCTACTACCTAAGGCTTGTTTATGGCTCTTTATAGTATAGAACTTAAATCTATCAGCCATACACTAACAAAGATATGAGTAATGAAAAGCAACTGAAGAAAATCCTGTCGGATTATGCCGGTGGCAAATTATCCATAGGGGAAGTTAAAAAACTTGAGCAGCTCATTCTGAAGTACCCCCTTATGAAGCCTTGGGGTTGGAAAGACAATGCACATAAGGAAGTAATGAAGGAGAGGATTCGCGAGAAATTGGAAACGAGCTCGACACGACGAAAACCGAACAACAAGATCCGGATCTTAATCACCTGGGGTGTTGCAGCTTGTTTGGCTTGCTTCTGCACGTTTACATATTTCTATTCCACTAGAACAGCTACAATAAAATCTTACAAAATTGCAAAGGCAAGGGACTATGCCAGTGATCAGGTAGTACTGATCACCTCCGATGGTAAACAAATCAAATTGGGCGGGGCTGCATCAATAGCTGATATTAAGCACAAAATACACTTAAATAATCATGCTAATCCGGCAGAAAACATGGTTGCTGTAAAAGTGCCCAGTCAAAAACAGTTCAATCTGACTTTAGACGATGGTACAAAAGTATGGCTGAATGCCGGGGCTATATTGCGCTTTCCAGAAACATTTGACAAGAAATCCGAACGCATTGTACATCTGGAAGGTGAAGGATATTTTGAAGTATTTTCCAATAAAGCACAACCGTTCAAGGTTATGGCGCTTGGAACCGAAGTAAAGGTAACCGGTACCAGATTTAACGTACAGGCTTTTGATGACGATCATACTGTTAAAACTGCATTATTAGAAGGCCATGTTTCATTTTCTATGGGCAAGAAAGCTTATCAATTGCACCCCGGACAGCAGACTTCGGCTGATATTAACAAGAAACAAGTTATTGTTCAACCTTTTGATGCGGAAAAGTTATTGTCATGGAAAGCGGGTTACTTTGTATTTGATAACATGGATCTATCGGAAGTGATGAGGACCGTTTCTCGTTGGTATAATATCACTGTGGTAGCACAAAATCCAATAAATAATAAAAAAATCGGGGGTACATTTCCTAATAATGCCCCATTGTCAGATTTTTTGGCTGATCTATCACTGTTGAGTGGTTTAAAATTTAAAATAAACGGAGAGGAGGTATTGATCATGAACTGACCAGTACGTAGAAAATACCAAATCTATTCATAGGTTGACCAGAAGCGTTGCAAGCACTTCTGGCCAAGATCACCTACGTTATAGATTAAAAAGCATAAAACCAATTTATTACTATTTAAATCTGAATCAAATGTATAAAAAATATAGGCTATATTTTTATAATTATGGCTTAATTAAGTGCCTCATTATGACCAAATTTACCATTCTTCTTATTCTGTTGATGAGTAGTCAGTTGAATGCAAATGTGTTTGGGCAACGAATTAATATCGATGCGAAAAACTCAACCTTAAAGGAAATTGTCACTAAAATAAGTAAACAATCAGGTTATCACATTTTGTATTTAGAAGCAGATTTGAGACCTGCTGAACGCGTGTCGCTGAAGTTAGAAAATGTCTCAATAATAGAGGCTCTCGACAAAGTGCTTTTAGAAAGAGGTCTCCATTACACTATTAGGGGCACCAGAATTATCATCGACAAGGCAAAACTACCTGAGGTCAAATTTATGCCCGAAGAGACAGCGCATAAACAGCATAAAATCACGGGAACAGTATTGGATGTTAACAAAAACAAGCTTCCTGGCGTTACGGTAAAGTCGAGCGCGGGGTTGGCAACTTCCACCAATAATGATGGGGTATTTGAGCTTCCGGCCAAGGAAGGGGATGTTTTGAAGTTTGATATGGTAGGATTCGAATCACAAGAGTTAACTATTGGTAAGAATAGTAGCTATACCGTGATCCTGGTTGAGAAAACTGGCGGCCTTGATGATGTCGTTGTTGTTGCTTATGGTACGCAAAAAAAGTCGGAAGTTGTTGGTTCTGTAACCTCGGTAAAACCTGCCGATTTAAAGATTCCTTCCAGCAACCTTACTCAGGCTTTTGCTGGTAGAATTGCCGGAATGATTGCCTATCAAAGTAGCGGTGAACCGGGTGCGGATAATGCTGATTTCTTTATCAGAGGTGTTTCAACTTTTGGTTATAGGAATGGTCCATTAATCCTGATTGATAATATCGAAGCCTCTACTACAGATCTGGCCCGTTTACAGGTAGATGATATTTCTAGTTTTAGTATCATGAAAGATGCTACTGCAACGGCTTTGTATGGGGCTAAAGGAGCAAATGGCGTGATTCTCATTAAAACCAAAGAAGGAAAAACCGGAAAAGTTGTGGTGTCGGCCAGAATCGATAATAAACTTTCGCAATCTACCAGAAATGTAAAACTGGCAGACCCTGTTACCTATATGGAATTGGCAAATGAGGCCAACCTTACCCGTAACCCGTTGAATGGCTACCGTTATGATAAATCAAAAATTGAGCAGACCAGGCTTGGTGGTGACCCGATGATATTTCCGGCAACAGACTGGCAGAAGATGTTGTTGAAAAAGAACAGTTTTAACCAAAGTGGAAACATGAGTTTAAGTGGGGGAGGTGGAGTTGCCCGTTATTATGTATCAGGGGCAATGAGTGTGGATAATGGAATACTAAACGTAGATAAAAAAAGTAATTTCAACAGTAATCCCAAATTAAGGACCTATTCCATTCGTTCCAACGTAAATATTGACTTGGGTAAAACTACCGAGCTACAGACGCGTATTTCAGGAAGTTTTGATGATTATACAGGCCCTATTAATGGAGGGAACCAGATTTTTGCCAGTATCATGCAAACCAACCCCGTATTATTTCCTGCCTATTATGAACCGACTGCTAAAACCGCCTACATTAAACATATCATGTTTGGTAACTACGGTAATGGCAGTTATAATAATCCTTACGCGGCACTTCAAAGAGGCTATCGCCAATCAGGTACCTCTGTCATCAACGCGCAGGTACAACTGATTCAGAATTTAAGTTTTCTTACAGATGGACTAACTTCCAGAGCCTTGATGAGCATTCAAAGGTCTTCCTCTTCTTCTATCAGCAGATCCTATAACCCTTTTTATTATACGTTATCAAACTATGATTACATTGCCAAAAGTTACGATCTGTATCCGATTAATGCTGAAGCTATAACGGGGATCGTGGCACCGGTGGGCACCGAATTCCTGACGGGTGCTAATGCCTCAAGGAACGTAGCTTCGGAATTTTATAGTGAGTTTGCAGTGGATTACCGACGTGTATTTGCACAGCGTCACAGCTTAAGCGGAACACTTGTAGGTATCGCAAAAAACAGCTTAAATGCTGGGGAATCAAATGATTTGATCCTTTCGCTACCCTACAGAAATCTAGGGCTATCAGGTCGTGCAACTTATGTGTACGATTCGCGATATGCCGCGGAGTTTAATTTCGGCTACAATGGCTCGGAGCGTTTTCATGCTTCCAAACGCTGGGGCTTCTTCCCTTCAGGTGGTATTGCCTATACAGCTTCTAATGAAAAATTTTGGAACGGATCTTTGAAGGATATCATCTCTAAATTAAAGCTCAAGGCAACTTACGGCCTAGTAGGTAACGATGCCATTGGAAGTATTCAGGACAGGTTCTTTTATTTGTCTAGTATAAATATGAATAGTGCAGAGCGGAGAGCAATTTTCGGTACGCCTTCAGATTATGCGGTTAATGGAATAGAAATCAACCGCTACGCCAATAATGACATTACCTGGGAAATCGCAAAAAAGAGCAACCTTGGTTTAGAAATGACCCTTTTGAAAAATCTCAATATTCAGGTCGATATTTACAAGGATCAAAGAAGCAATATTCTAATGACCAGAGCTTCGATTCCAACAACTATGGGCCTTGATCCGGATGCGATCCCAAGAGCTAACGTTGGTAAAGCTTCTTCCCGAGGCGTTGATTTCTCGATGGACATGAATTTCCAGCCAACAACAAAATGGTGGTTTAAAGGTATGGCCAATTTCACCTATGCTAAAAGCCAGTATGAGCAATATGAAGAGCCAAGGTATATTTCTTTGATCGATGGTAAACTAACGGAGCTGGACAACTTAACACACGTTGGAAAATCGTTATCCCAGCAATGGGGCTTTATAGCCGAGCGACTGTTTGTAGATGAAAAAGACGTAGCCAATTCTCCTTTGCAGTCCTTCGGACCTTATGGCGCGGGCGATATTAAATACAGAGACATAAATAAGGATGGAGCGATCACTGATCTCGACAAAGTACCCATAGGTTTCCCTACAGTTCCGGAAATCGTGTACGGTTTTGGTTTTTCAACAGGGTATAAGAACTTTGATTTTTCTATATTCTTTCAGGGACTGGCGCGTAGGTCGTTTTGGATTGATGCGGCTGCAACTTCACCCTTTGTAGGAGATCAGCGATTATTGTTGCAGGCCTATGCAGATGATCACTGGAGTGAAGAAAACAAAGACCTCTATGCATTATGGCCCCGATTGAGCCCTACTATTGTTGCCAATAATGTAGAAACGAGTACCTGGTTTATGCGTAACGGAGCACTCCTTCGGATCAAGCAAGCTGAGGTTGGTTATACGCTCCCGAGAAAATTGATGGATAAATTAGGCCTGGCGAATGCCCGTTTCTATTTGTCTTGTAATAACATCTTCACTTTTAGCAAGTTTAAAGAATGGGATATAGAAATGGGTGGTAACGGTTTAGCCTATCCTATTCAAAGGATATCAAACCTGGGTGTAAATATTTCATTCAAATAAAAAATGGGGTCTATATAAAGATTCAAATAGTTTTTAAAATATTGATCATGAACAAAATAAAAAATATTCTATTTCTTTTAATAATGGTTTTAAGCTGCCTATCCTGTAAGAAATATTTGGACGTGGTACCGGACTATACTCCGACCATTGAGAATGCTTTTGCACTCCGGACGCAGGCTAAAAAATATTTAGCAACCTGTTATTCGTATCTGCCCAGATTGGGGGAATATTCCGATAATTTCACTTTTGTAGCCTCCCGGGAGATTGTTGCACCTACAGGCGGGGTAACCCTATCTGTTGCACCTGCGCTTCAGCAGTTTTTGGATATCGCTTATGGATCTCAGAGCGTCAATGACCCTATTGCTAATTATTGGGACGGAAGTCGATCTGGTGTACCTCTGTTTAGAGGACTTAGAGACTGCAATATCTTTCTTGAAAATATTAATAATGTTCCAGACATGGCTGAAGATGAAAAAAAACAGTGGATAGCAGAAGTTAAGACCCTTAAAGCCTATTACCATTTCTTCTTATTACGCCTATACGGGCCTATTCCGGTGATCAGGAAGAATTTACCAATTTCAGCTGATGTAGATGAGGTACAAGTAAAAAGAGAACCTGTGGACGATGTGATTGCCTACATTGTTGAATTGATCGATGAGGCCACACCTGATTTGCCCCCTGCAATTCTCAATACATCAGAAGAGATGGGCCGGATTACAAAGACTGTTGCATTATCGATCAAGGCACAAGCCCTGGTATTGTCGGCCAGCCCATTGTTTAATGGAAATACAGATTATGCCGACTTCAAAAACAAGGATGGACAATCTCTGGTGAATACCACTTTTGATTCAAGGAAATGGAAAAATGCAGCTGACGCATGTAAAGCTGCTATTCAGGAAGCACAGGTGGTAGGCCACGGCATGTATTATTTTTCCGCACCTGTTGGAACGCCGGCTATTTTACCGAGCACAAAGGCTGGTCTTGATATTCGTTGTGCCATCACTGAAGATTTTAATGTAGAGACCATCTGGGGCTTTAAAAATTCAAAGCCTAATTCCTTACAGCTTTTGGCCATTCCTAATAATGGGGGTTCAAGGCCAGCAATAATCGGGAATGCCTTCTATGGGGCCAATATGGAAGCTTGTGAAGTATTTTACACTAAAAATGGAGTGCCGATCGATGAAGATCCGACCTGGGATTATGCCAATAGATATACAAAGTTGGTAACTGTGCCCAATAGCCTAGATACGGGTTTATTAAAAAGGGGTTTTGTAACCTCTAGTTTTAATGTTGAACGGGAAAACCGTTTTTATGCAGATTTAACTTTCCAGGGCTCTTCTTTTGTATATAAGACTTATATGAAAGATTTGCTCTATTATACAGGGATTGGTACAGCTTCAAATGACAAATATTCGATGACAGGCTATTGGCCTAAAAAGTTAGTGAATTACAAAGCTACAGGAGATAATAATACCAGAACGATTGTCCCATATACATGGCCGGCCATCCGTTTATCTGAGTTGTATTTGATGTATGCGGAAGCATTGAATGAATCATCAGGTCCTTCGGCTGAAGCTTATAGTTATATTGATTCTGTTCGGGTGCGGGCAGGATTAAAGGGAGTGGTGGAGTCCTGGACTCAGTTCTCTAAGAAACCTGCAAAATTTACCACTAAGGAAGGTTTGAGAGAGATTATACAACAAGAAACACAAATTGAGTTCATGTTTGAAGGAAATAATTATTGGAATGCCCGTCGTTGGAAGCGCTTCGATATTTTAAACAGACCCATTACCGGATGGGATGTTTTAAAGAAGACTTCGGTACCAGCGGGTGCAGCAGCATTGTATTATAATAAAGTGAATTATTTTCAGCCCGTCGCTATGATCCGGGATTTTTTAGCCCCGATAAGAGAATATAACCTTTCGGTGAACCATAATCTGGTCCAGAATCCAAAATGGTAATACCGGTTTAATGATAATTGTTAATTATTAACTATAAATAGTTTAATTATGAGATATATAATTTTTGTATTGATGAGTTTTCTGGCCATTAGCAGTATGACTGCCTGCCAGAAGGCAGATGATGAGCGATCGCCGCTTTTTCGTGACGGTAAAAAGCCTTTGCCTGTTACGGAGGTAAAAGTGAAGAATGTTGAGGGAGGGGCAATAATAACCTATAAAGTGCCAAATGACCCGTCTATTCTGTATATCCAGGCGGATTACAAGATTAACAACCAGTTACAAAGACAGGAAAAAGTGTCTTACTTTTCCGATACCATTTTTGTAAGTGGATTTGCCAAAGAGGCCGAGTACAAAGTAACCTTGTACAGTGTGAGCAGTGGTGAAATTAAATCCGAACCGGTGGAACTTATCGTAAAACCAATGATACCCCCTTATCGTTCTATTGCATCAACATTAAGTATCCAGGCGACATTTAGTGGGGTGAACGTTACCTGCCAGAATCAGACGCAGGCAGAAGTTGGGGTTGTTGTAATCGTTGATACCACGGGAAGAGCTCAAACCGTATATACGGAGTATACAAAGATGATCCCGATCAATTTTAATGTGAGAGGATTTCCTCCTAAACCCTATAAAGTGGGCGCTTATGTGATAGATAAATGGGGTAATCTTTCTGATACACTCTGGACTACAGTAACACCGCTGTATGAAACATTATTAAATAGAAACATTATGACTAACGCTCAGCTACCAAAAGATATGAATTCGCTTTATGGAGCCAGTAAAACACTTGAGCAGGTATTGGCATTATCAGGGGCTACCGCTAGTTTTTATGGTGGATTCGGCAACATGACTACGATCTATTTAGGTAAAGCCGCAAAACTAAGTCGTTTTAAATTTTATCAAACAACAGATGGAGGGCTTTATAACTTTGTGAATCTGAAGACTTTTGAGATGTGGTCAAGTATGGCTCCCGGACCAACGGGCGCACTGGATGATGGGACATGGACCAAACTAGGCAGCTATGAAATTATAAAGCCATCCGGTAAAGTGCTTGGTCAAAATACGCAAATGGATATCGATGCGGCAAACGCTGGTCATAGTTTTGATTTTCCTAACCCCGTTGTCCAGGCTAAGTATATAAGAATCGTCGCATTTGATGTCTGGAACCTTCCGAATGCCAATAGATTGAGAATTGGAACCCTATATATTTGGGGAGATTCAAATTAGTATTAAATGAATTTTTGAATAATTAAATCTTGATAGATGAAGAATATTGTTTGGTTAGTTTTGGTTGTTTCTGGTTTGGTTCTATCCTGCAGTAAAATGGAAGATCAGCACCTGAAATATTTGAAAGGGGGAGAATTCCATGCTGTTGGAGCCCCGTACAACGTTGTGGTTACCACAAAAACTAAAAGTGTTACCGTTAGTTTTGAAAAGACAGCTGATCCTGCCATTGTAAAATATATTATTTCCTGGAGTGAAGGGAAGAATAGTATGGAAGTGATTCCTACAAGTAGCCGTGTAGAAAATATTGAAATAACCAATCTTTCCGCCGGAAGTTATAGTTTTGAATTAATTGCAGTTGATGGAAAAGGGAATAAATCAAAAACGGCTTACGGTGTAGGCATTGTCCAATAAATCAATTTAATGACAATATTTAAATTGGTATTTATTGTTATTGCTTTTGGGTATTCTACAACCTATTGAAAAAGCAAAAGGTAGTGGATTATCTTACTTTAGGATTCTGTATAGGTTTACCATCCCATAGAGAATCCTAAAGCCTTTTATTTTTTTGTTGGGACGGAGCTGGTGACAATGTATTATTACTTTAATTCTTTAGGCGGATTGGATGTTTCATTATAGATATCCTAAATTATTGAATGATGTTGGGTCTCTATTGAGCAGATCAAAACACAAGGTCGGAATGGTGCCCACTCCTCAACCAGTTGGGGTTGGATGTAGGAAGTTTTAAAGGACGTGGTTATGTGAAAGTGAGCATGTCCTGGAATTATCGCTTGTTGGAAGAAGCGGGTATCGCAGCTATGACAACTGATAGGTTGAATATCGAAATGTCAGACAATAAGTTTTCCACGATAAGAATAATAAAAAGCTTAATATTGAAATAGATGACAGAACACGTATTGCTCAGATTAAATTGATAAAAGCGCAGAAAATAATTGTTAAATAACACGGTAAAAATGACGATAAATAAAATGTTGCAAAAGCAGAGCTGTGTCGCCAGCTTTTTTCTCTTTATAAATATTGCATCGTTTGCACAATCAAGTGAAAAGTTTTTTGTTAAGCCAAATGTAATTTTCATTTTGGCCGACGACATGGGATATGGGGACATTAGTTGCTATAATCCAAATGCAAGAATACAGACACCGAATATTGACGGTTTAGCAGATGCGGGCCTGCGTTTTACTGCCGGGCATAGCACTTCATCGGTCTGTACACCCTCGCGGTACTCTATCCTGACAGGAAGATACAATTGGCGAACCAGTTTGAAACAAGGGGTTTTGGGGGCATACAGTCCTCCGCTGATTCCTTCGTCAAGGATGACTATTGCTGATTTATTTAAACAAAACGGGTATCGAACAGCCTGTATTGGTAAATGGCATTTAGGCTTGGAATATACCACCAGCGATAACAAAGCTGCGCAGTTTAATGCTAAAGACGGAACAACCAACATTCAATTCGATAAGCCACTTAAGCAGTCGCCCAATGATCTCGGATTTGACTACTATTATGGCGTCGCGGCTTCTTTGGATATGCCGCCTTATATGTATATTGAGAATAAAAAATTTATTCAGCGGTATGACACTATTAAAGGAGATCCGAAGTTTATGAATAAAGAACAAAACCGATTTTTCAGGCCCGGGCCGGCGGCACGGGATTTCACACCGGAGGCAGTACTTCCTGATCTTACAGAAAAAGCAAAATCCTATATTGAACAGCAATCGAAACAACAGCCTTTTTTCCTCTATTTCCCGTTGACAGCACCACATACGCCCATTTCACCCAGCGCAGCGTATGTTGGGAAGAGCGGGCTTCATAGCTACCTTGATTTTTGTATGCAGGTGGATGATGTCGTTGGTGAAATTGTGAACACCCTCAAGAAAGCAGGATTATACGATAACACGCTCATTGTATTTACCTCTGATAATGGTTATGCACCTTATGTTGATGTGAAATTTTTAGAAGATAACGGACATTATCCCAGCTATATTTACAGGGGCTACAAAGCAGATGCCTGGGAAGGAGGACATCGGGTTCCCCTTGTAATGCAGTGGCCGGCTAAGGTGGCTCCTCATAACGTAACTAATGAAGTTGTAAGCCTTGCAGATTGGTATGCAACATTTGCAGCTATACTTAACAATAAGCCACCTTCAAACGCTGCAGAAGACAGTTACAGCTTGTTGCCTTTATTGCTGGGTAATAAGTATACACATCCGCTGAGAGAGGCCACTGTTTTTCATACTATCAAAGGAGATTTTGCGATTCAAAAAGAAAACTGGAAATTGATTCTTTGTAGTGAAAAAAACGCCGGAGGAAACTGGGTGCCTGACAAGCGCTATAAATTACCGGCAAATATCCCGGCTGATTCCATGCTATTGTACAACCTCGAAATAGATCCGGAAGAAGTAAACAATCTGGTTAGCCGGTATCGTGAAAAAGCAGCAGAAATGAAATCATTGCTAAAAAAATATATTAAGAATGGTCGGAGCAACCCTGGGAAAGCTGTACAGAACGATCAGGTAAAGCAATGGCCACAGGTTAAATCAATCGGACTTTAAATGATAAATAAAATGACACCTCATTTGACTGGTGTATTTCTGGGTTCATCCATCTGCCTTGTTCCAAAACAACACTGACTCAAACTATTCCCATTACAACAGGAACATCGCTTTGCTTTTCCTGGTAGATAACAACAAGCATCTGCATAAAATTTACATTGAAAAGAAAATCCGATAAACGGTGTTTTGTTTCTTTGGATCTGGTTCGGCGGGGCGAGGAAACTGACCCCCAGTTTAAAATACCGCTCTAATATGGTTTAAGAGACACTTCCGATAACTGACATACAGAATCCTCACCTGTACTTTTTAACTGCAAATGCTATTACGTATTAAATGCTATATAGCAACATTTAATGGCGATATCTATTGCTTTAAACTTGCATGTCCGTTTCGGAGAGCACCAATTTTTTTAGATACCTCACTGTCGAATTTTTGTTGCACGTCCGGACTGATATGATGTGAAAATCATACGGGTTTCGCTATATACGGATAAGACAACCGCTAATTTCGGCAAAACTTCCAGTTAAATACACAAAAGGCACAGAACTAGCTTCTCCGTAACCTGAGTAGTTACCAGCAATAAAATATGTTTACCTAGCTTGTAGAGGCTCTGAGTTTTAGGGGATAATTTTTTAATGCATTCTTAATGTATTGTTTATACATAAAATTTTGCACAACTTTGTTACATTCATTAACTTAAGCAAGAGATAATACATCATGGCTGCTTACAGCAATTTTTCTGATCAGGAACTGACCGTGTTGCTAAGGGAGCGGGATCATGCAGCTTTTACCGAAATTTATGAAAGATACTGGGCTTTGCTGTTCAGGCATGCCCGTAGGATGATCCACAATGACGAAGAGGCTGGAGACATTGTACAGGAAGTCTTCAGTTATTTATGGGATAGAGGAAGTTCCATTTACCTGCAGCATTCGTTATCTGCTTATTTGTATTCTGCAATCCGTCATAAAACGTTGGACCTAATCAAACGAAGTAGGGTAAAAGATAAATACCTGTTTTCGTTGGGGAAGTTTTCTGAACGATCGAATATTGATTTAAATGAAGATTTGATTATAAAGGAGTTAGAACGGAAAATTGAAGCAGGTATTGAACTTTTGCCTCTTAAAATGCGAACAGTATTTGAATTGAGTCGCAAAGAAAATCTTTCCCATAAAGAGATCGCACAACAGCTTAATATTTCTGATTCGGCGGTGAAGAAACAAATTACAAGGGCTATAAAGATACTTCGCCTGCGTTTGCAGCTGATTTTGATAAGCTGTATAATTTTTTTTCTATAAAATTTTATTTTTATTGTCTCACTTGAGGGAACTTTGTCGTCTTAACCATAATTGATGATGATAAAATGAAGAGCACTGTCGAAAAAGGCGAGATATTATTGGAAAGGTATTTGAATGGTACTTGCAATGAAGCGGAAAAGCTTTTGGTGGAGGCCTGGTACAATGAGGTTATAGATGAAAATCCAGATGACTTGAAGTCACTGGAATATAATTATTGGAAAGAACGTATAGCAGGTAAGCTCCCTCTTGCTGGACCTGAAAGGCTGAAAAGGATAAATTGGTCTGTGCTGGTAGTTGCAGCTTCATTGGCTGTAGCTATTTTTGGGGTATGGTTTTTTAATTTACCCTCCCTGAACGATCGCTCTGAATCTCAATACGGGAATGATATTAAACCAGGTTCTAATAAAGCAACGATTACCCTTGCGAATGGGAAGCTGATTACGTTGAGTACAGCAAAAACGATGGTGGTGATAGATCCTATAAGCTTGAAATATAATGACGGAAGTTTGGTTCAAAAAAACACAGTTCCCATCGGAGTACCTTCAACGGGTATTAGTCAGGGCCTAATGGTAAGTACACCTCGCGGAGGTACTTACCAAATCACTCTCCAAGATGGGACTAAAGTATGGCTTAATGCTGCCTCATCCCTTAAATTTCCCTCAACCTTTGGTAATTTGCCAGTTAGAGAGGTTGAGTTAAACGGTGAGGCTTATTTTGAAGTAGCAAAAAATAAAATACATCCTTTTATTGTAATTTCCCGTGGACAGGAAGTTAAAGTGCTGGGTACCCATTTTAACATCACTAGTTATGAAGATGAACCCTCGGTTAAGACAACTTTATTGGAGGGTAGTGTTAAAGTGAATGATGCTACATTGAAGCCCAATCAGCAAGCTGTGTTATCCAATGATCACATCACAGTTCAACAGGCCAATACAGAAGAAATTATGGCTTGGAAAAATGGCTATTTTCGTTTCAATGACGAAAAAATAGAAAGCATCATGAAAAAAATTGCCCGTTGGTACAACATCGAGGTGCAATTTAAAGGGAAGGTTACCGATGAGGAATTTAAAGGAACCATATCCCGTAATAAAAATATCTCGGAAGTTTTAGAACTCCTGGAATCTACAAAAACGGTTCACTTTAAAGTAGAGGGAAGGAGGGTTACCGTAATGAATTAAACAAAGTCACGGTAAGCTTAAGTAAACCAGGAGTGCTGCAAACACCCCTGGATATTTGTCCGGTTTTACCTATTAAAATTGCCTTGAAACAACCATAAACAAACTAAAACAAGAACAATCAAATGTATAAAAATTATACCACAATAGGATGTTCACATAAAACGTACCTATCTAAATTTTTGCTGGTCATGAGGATAACCGCAATCATCATTTTTACTGTAGTTATGCAAGTAAGTGCAGGTTCTTTTGCACAAAAAATAACTTTAACTGAAAAGCGCACACCGCTAATTCAGGTATTTGAGAAAATAAGGGTGCAAAGCGGGTTCGATTTTTTGATTACCAAAGGGATGTTAAAAAATACCATTCCTGTAACTATAACAGTTAGAAATGCGGACTTAAAAGATGTACTTCAACAATTGTTTAAAAATCAACCATTGGAGTATGAAATAAAGAATACCGCAGTCGTCGTCTCCAGGAAAACGCCTTCCTTTCTGGAAAAGGTGATGAATTCTTTTAATGCGATTGACATCCAAGGCAAAATTATTGATGAAAATGACAAGCCTTTAGTAGGAGCTACTATACTGGTGAAGGGTGCCAGTGTGTCTGCGATATCAGGTGCAGACGGGAAATTTTCACTCAACAATTTACCTAACAATGCTATTTTGGTGATTTCCTATATTGGATATATAACAAAAGAAATTTCATTATCTGAAAACCTCGAAAATATTCATTTAATTCCAGCAAACTCGGGGTTAAATGAAGTTGTGGTAGTAGGTTATGGTACACAGAAAAAAATAAATGTTACCGGGTCTGTTGCACAGGTTAAAGGAAGTGAATTGGCAAAGTCGCCGGTTGCAGATTTAAGCAACTCCCTTATTGGCCGTTTGCCAGGTTTAAGGGCAACTCAGAATAGTGGTGAACCAGGTTACGACGGCAGTAGTATAGATATCAGGGGCTTTGGTGGTGCACTGGTAATTGTTGATGGCGTACCTTCAAGTTTCTCCCAAATAGATGCCAATGAAATTGAAACTTTTTCTATATTAAAAGATGCATCAGCAGCTGTTTATGGAGTACGGGCGGCTAACGGGGTAATATTGGTTACTACTAAAAAGGGAAGCCTTCAGAGGGCAAGTATCGGTTATAATGCCTATTATGGCTTACAAAACAATGCTACAAAGTTCCCTGAACTTGCTAATTCGGCTTTATATGCGGAATTAAGTAATGAGGCGGCTGTTAATGCCTGGGTTAAATTAAAAGATCCTACAGCTACCCTCTCCCTTCCATTTAGCAAAGAAACGTTACAGAAATATAAAAATGGAGCGCTGCCTTCCTACAACTGGTATGATGCTACTATCCGGGAAAATGCACCCATGCATTACCAAAATATTAATGTAGATGGAGGTAATCAGGATGTGAAATATTTTTTCAATTTAGGGTATTTAAATCAGGACGGGATGTGGCGGAGCAATTCAACTCAATATACCCGTTATAATTTTCGTAGCAGGATAAGTGCTAATATCAACAAGCACCTTACTGCTGATCTCAATCTGAGTGGCTATCTGGATAATCGCCAAACTCCAGGGCCATCGGCAGGAAAGATCATGAACAATATAAAAAGAGAGTCACCTGTTTCCCCAATTTATGCTAACGGGAATACTGATTATTTGGCGCCTTCTAATACAAATTCGAATTCTCTCGCCCAAACAGATAAGGATATAACGGGCTATAATTCGGATCGCACCAGGTATTTTTCGGGAATCTTCTCCTTAACTTACCTTGTTCCCTGGGTTGATGGACTAAGCGCAAAGGCAAGTTATTCATATCAGAATAAGGATGAAAATAATAAAAATTATCAGAAAAAATATTATTTATATGTCTATAATGAGAAAACCAAAAGCTATGATCAGTCAAATACTGTAAATGATCCAACAAGATTAGATATAACGGATTATCATAATGATGACCAACTTTTTCAGGGCTCTTTACACTATGAAAAAACCTTCAGTGATAAGCACCATGTTAGTGGCTTGTTATTGTTAGAAAGATCGGAAGGTAAATCGTCATCTTTAAATGCTTATCGTGAGTTTCTTCTAGATAATTTAGACGAATTATTCGGTGGCGTTTCTCAAAACCAAAGCAATAAGGGCAGTTCTGGAGAAGAGGCCCGTCAAGGTCTGGTAGGAAAGTTTAACTATGATTATTTAGGTAAGTATTTATTTGAATTTGGTTTTAGAAATGACGGTACCTATAAATTTGCTCCTGGCAAGCGTTATGGTTTTTTTCCGAATTTTTCTGCAGGCTGGAAAATCAATGAAGAAAATTTCATGAAAAACCTATCCGCAGTTGATAATCTTAAACTTAGGGTGTCATGGGGTAAGGTAGGCGACGATGGTAATATAAACCCTTTTCAGTATTTAACCGGCTATAATTATCCCAATGGTAACTATCTGTTCGGTAGTCAGCTGATTCCGGGTTTAACACCCAGTGGTTTAACAAATCCTGTACTTACATGGTTTACATCTTTTACAAGCAACGCAGGACTTGATGTTACTTTGTGGAAAGGCTTATTGGCTGCATCGATTGACATATTTTATCGTAAGAGAACAGGTTTGCTAACAACTCGTGTACTAAGTTTACCAAATACTTTTGGTGCTGGTTTGCCGCAGGAAAATCTTAACGGTGATAACACCAGAGGTTTTGAGATTGAACTCACTCATCAGCATAAGATTGGCTCCTTGAGCTATAGTATTTCTCCTAACGTAAGTTTTACCCGCAGTAAGAGCGGTTATATTGAGCAATCTCCCTTCACCAGTTCATTAAATAATTATCTGCGTAATAACATGGGTCGTTGGCAAAATATAGGGTTTGGATACGTTGCTACAGGTCAGTTTCAATCACAACAAGAAATTAATACTGCAGCCGTACAAGATGCACAAGGTAACACCAGCCTTTTACCTGGCGATATACGTTATCAGGATTTGAATGGCGATGGGATAATTGATGGCAGAGATCAAACCGTTATTGGTAGAGGGGAAACACCTGAGATCTTTTATGGCCTAAATTTGAATGTTCGTTATAAAGGTTTTGATCTGTCTGTATTACTTCAGGGAGCTGACAATTTTAACCGGTATTATGATCGTGACCTGCAAAACCCCTTTTATAATGGCGCCAATACATTAGCTAGATTTGAAGACCGTTGGCACAGGGCGGACCTTTTTGATCCCAACAGCCAGTGGATTCCGGGGAAATTTCCATCAACTATCACTTCTGGAACAGTTAATAACGGGCTTTATTCAACTTTTTGGCTTCAAAATGCCGCTTACATGAGGATTAAAAATATTAATCTTGGTTATACCCTTCCAAAACAGCTACTCCAGAAAGTTGACATAAAAAATGCAAGGATTTATGTTTCTGCATCAAATCTATTCACTTTCAGCGGAAACAAATTTATAGATCCTGAGGCCCCAACTGGAAATGGCGATTTTTACCCTCAGCAAAAACTATGGACCATGGGATTAAATGTTAGTTTTTAATAAGAAAATGATGAAAAAAATTACAATATATGGCATGTTATCGATACTATTACTGGCAAGCACGGTATCATGCAAAAAAGATCTTTTGGACAGGTTGCCTAAAAATTTGGTCTCAGAAAATATAGCCTACGGCACCATAAGCGGTTTAGAAGGTTTAACCGTTACACTTTACAATGATATTCAAATTGAAGATTTTAACTTCACCGTAGCTGATGAGGCCGGATTTCCATCTACAATAACAGATGAGGCGGTAAGATCTTATGCTTGGGGTAGCATTAATGATCCGATCATAGGAACCAATTGGATGAACAATTGGAATTATGATGGCATTAGGCGAGTAAATGATTTTATTGAAAAAGTACCTAATGCTAAAATTGATGCACCCACGGCAAAGCGCTTTCTGGCTGAAGGGAGGTTTATACGTGCATTCGAATATTTTGTTTTGGTTAAGCGTTATGGCGGAGTGCCTTTAATAAAATCGGTTCAGCAGTATAAAACAGGAGATGATGTTAACGCACTCTATGTCCAAAGAAGCAAAGAGCAGGAAGTTTATGATTTTATTGCAAGTGAACTGGATGCAGCTTCTGCCGATTTGCCCGAAGATTATAACAACCAGCAGGCTAATAAATACAGGGCAAATAAATACGCTGCTTTGGCTCTAAAATGTAGGGTCATGCTTTATGCTGCCTCCATTGCAAAATACGGAACGGTGCAGCTTAACGGTTTGATAGGTATCCCGGCTGCTATGGCTGATAGTTATTGGCAAAAGGCTATGGATGCGGCCGGATTAATCATAAATTCAAATAAATATTCACTTTATGATACTGGACCAGACAAGGCTGCTAATTTTCAAAAGTTATTTTTAACTGCGGATAATTCGGAGGCTATTTTCACCAAAGTCTACCAATCACCTGATCAAACACATAGTTTCGATTTTTATAATGCACCTCAAAGTTTCCGTGTAGATTATGGCAATACAATTTGCCCTACCCTGGAAATGGTAGAAGATTTTGAATATACAGATGGATCACCGGGTACCTTAAAAATAAATGACACAAACGGAAATCCAATTCTTTACAATAAGCCGACAGACATTTTCAAAAATAAAGATCCGAGAATGTTTGGTAGTATTTTAACACCTTTCGATTCATGGCAAGGAGGAGTAGTTGAAATAAGAAGAGGCGTGATAGATAATGGGGTTAAATATACGTCCGAAAATTTGACTGATACTTATGGGGGAACGTCGTTTAAGATTGTTGGAAAAGACGGTCCCTTGACCACATGGGATCCCACTAAAACAGGATTTTATATCAAAAAATTTATGGATCCTGTTAATCGCGTTCCAGAACACCGCTCTATTACTCCCTGGATGGTGTTTCGCTATGGCGAGGTTTTGCTGAACTACGCAGAGGCCGCTTTTGAACTTGGTAATACTACAGAAGCTGTTGATGCAATAAACAAAATTCGGACAAGGGCTGGGATAGTGACGCTAAATACAATTACGTTAGATAAAATAAGACATGAGAGAAGAGTAGAGCTCGCTTTTGAAAATCATCGTTACTGGGATTTGCGCAGGTGGAGAATTGCTTCCACAGTACTCGTCAATACACAGTTCCATGCTTTGTATCCATGGATTATGTGGCAAAATGGTACGGATCCAAGTAACATGAAGTATACCTTTGAAAGGGCTGTTGCCCCCAAAAACACACGTACTTTTCCCGAGAACCTTATCTACCAGGGAATACCTCAGCAAAACCCGCCATATATTCAAAATCCTGGTTATCAATAATCCAAATATAATTTGTGGCTAAAATTTCAAGTAAGTAAGAAAACTTGATGGTGTTTAGATCTTAACATTAAAAAAAATAACATGAAAAAACGATTCATATTTATATCCTCTCTACTTATGCTGATGATAAACGCATGTAAAAAGGATAACTACAAATCACCGGATGCGGGAATTTATGGGAATATTATAGACGCTGAGACAGGAAAGGTAGTTCCCCAGCAAACGAACATAAATGGCGGCTATATGGAGGTTTTTCAAACGGACTATTCATTGACACCCACAGCCAACAGAACGGCACTGCGTGTTGATGGTAGTTTTACAAGGGATTTTATATTTAACGGTCAGTACAAAATTGTGCTCACCGGTCCGTTCTTGTACAAGGATACACTGAATGTAAAAGTTAGTGGTAAAACAAAGCTGGATGTTAAAGTTATTCCTTATCTAACCGTAAGCTGTGAGTTATTAAGTAAAACAAGTACAAGTGTTTCTGTTAGAGTAAAAGTCACACAATCTGCTCAGAACACCCAAAAGATTGCAAGAGTAGCAACTGTGGCTGGAACTTTTAATACGGTGGACATCAATTATTACGATAACCAGAGCCAAAGTGGCAATGGTAGGGCAATAACTAATGTACAAAGTGTAGCAAATAGTAATGTGGTAGTAACAAACTACGATTATACCCTATCAGGTCTGAAGCCTGGGACGCTTTACTACGTACGCGGGTGCAGTCGCACAATAAACGACGGCAATTACTATAATTATTCACCCATGTTAGAGGTAACCACAAATCCTCAATAAATCAACCGAATAAATAGGTTAAATTCACAGAAGCCTCCTTAGGGGGGCTTCTTGGTTCCAAATTTCTATTTGGACGAAATGAATTGTATAGAAAAATTTTATGATATCATACAGAAAAGCGCTTTTAACGTTACTACTTATGTTGGTACCGTAGTGCTGATGACCACTTTTTACGCCTTTTTGAAACCTCAGGTATTAGAATTACATGCAGCTGCTATATTAGGAGTTATCTGTTTTGATATCGGATTCTATTGCATTCTTACCATTCCGGAAACACATGATAAAGACCTTGACTTCACTGAGCCAGAATAATTGAGCTTGTCAGTGTAAAAAAAACTAATAAATCAATTTATAAATAAAATCAAAACTGATGAAATCTATTTTCTTGACTTCACTTTAAATAGCATAAGTGCTAATCATAAAGCTGACGTTTTGGACTGCGATTCCTTCATATGTTCAGGCAATTGAAGCTGTGGTAAACCCTTTTAATCGCATCAATTGGTGCAAACCAAAATTATATAAAAACAAAATGAAGAAAAAACTATCCATTTTATTTACATCATTATTTATTGCCGGGCAAATCAGTGCACAAGATCTGCCCTCCGAACTGCAAACGCCCGAAGTGGTTTCGGTAAACCGTTTGCCTATGCGTGCATCGGCTTTTGCTTTCGAAAACCAGGATTTAGCAGCAAAAAGAGCCAAAGAAAAATCAGAATATTTTTTATCATTAAATGGTACCTGGAAGTTTAACTGGGTAAAAGACCCACATAAAAGACCTACAGATTTTTATAAAGTAGATTTCGATGATAAAGGCTGGGATAATTTTAAAGTACCTGCCAACTGGGAAGTGAATGGTTATGGTACCCCAATTTATGTAAACCAAGCTTATGAATTTGCTGGCCGACAGCTAACAGGTGCAAAAATGAATCCCCCATTCGATATTCCTGCTGATAATAATCCGGTAGGTTCGTACCGGAAGAAAATCAATATTCCGGCTAACTGGAGTGGTAGACAAGTGTTTATTAGCTTAGGCGCGGTTAAATCTGCTTTTTATATCTGGGTAAATGGTAAAAAAGTAGGGTATAGTGAAGATAGTAAACTGGCTGCAGCGTTCGATATTACCAAATATGTTAAACCAGGAGAAAATACCATTGCACTACAAGTTTACAGATGGAGCGATGGTACCTATTTAGAATGCCAGGATATGTGGCGCATATCGGGAATAGAGCGTGAGGTTTATTTATATTCTACACCAAAATTAGATATCCGCGACTTTAAAGTTGTAGGTAATTTAGATGCCACTTATACCAACGGATTGCTAAATGTAGACTTAGCGGTAGAAAATTATAAAATCGATCAGCGTACCAACCACAGCCGCCCGGATAGTTTTTTCGTAGCACTTGATTTAGTTGATGCAAAAGGAAATAATGTTTGGAAAGATGCTACCACAATCCAAAAAGTGTTGGGCAATTATAAAACCGATCTTTCTTTTAAAACGCAGATCAGTAACGTGAAAAACTGGTCGGCCGAAATTCCTTATTTATATACGCTTTACATCACTTTAAAAGATAAAAACAATAAAATAATCGAGGTAATTCCACAACGCGTAGGTTTCCGATCGGTAGAAATTAAAGGAAGCGATTTATTGGTAAATGGTAAACGTGTATTTTTAAAAGGTGTAAACAGACACGAACACAATGCCACACAGGGCCATACTTTAACCCATGCCGATATGGAAAAAGATATGGAAATGATGAAGAAACTGAATGTAAATGCAGTTCGTCATTCCCATTATCCACCAGATCCGTATTGGATGGAGCTTTGTGATGAATACGGTTTGTACGTAATCGACGAAGCCAATATCGAATCACACGGCCGTTATTACAGTTTGGAAACTACTTTTGCCAACGATAAGCAATGGCGTATCCCTCATCTTGAGCGCATTACCAGAATGTACGAGCGTGATAAAAACCATGCATCGGTAATTACCTGGTCGTTAGGTAACGAAGCGGGTAACGGTGTTAACTTTTACGAGGCTTATCAATGGCTTAAAGGAAAAGATTTCCGTCCGGTACAGTACGAAAGGGCTGAGAGCGATTTCAATACCGATATGATTGTTCCGCAATATCCTTCACCTAATTATCTGCTACGTTATTCGAAACAGGAAAAAGAAACCCGTCCGTTTATTATGAGCGAGTATGCCCACATTATGGGGAACAGTTTGGGGAATTTTAAAGAATATTGGGATGCTATAGAAAACAACCCTAAACTACAGGGTGGTTTTGTTTGGGAGTGGATAGACCAAGCGATCGATACCGTTAAAAATGGTAAACGCATTATGGCTTATGGTGGTGATTTTCCGCTAAGTGGCCCGGTTGACGAAAACTTTAGCGATAACGATTTCTGCGTAAAAGGAGTGGTTACCGCCTACCGTGGTATGACGCCAATGGCTGTAGAATTGAAAAAAGTACATCAATATATCAAAACTACCTTTAACGGTACCAACCAGATTAATGTAAACAACAGCTATTTCTTTAAAGATATCAGCAACGTACAGTTAAACTGGGAATTGGTTGAAGATGGAAAAGTGATTCAAACGGGTGTGGTAACCAACCTTAATATTGGTGCACGCCAAACGCAGCTATTAAGCTTACCATTTAAAACTAATTATGCAGCAGGTAAAGAATATTTCTTAAACGTTCGCTACCGCTTAAAAACAGCTGAACCATTTTTAGAAAAAGGGTACGAAATTGCTTACGAGCAAATTGCACTGGCTGGAGCACCAAAAGCCAATGTTTATACCAGCAACAAGAAATCGTTAAAGGTTGAGCAGACAGCAGAAAAAGCTGTGGTTAAAGGAAGCGATTTTACCATCACTTTCGATTTAACTAAAGGAATGTTAACGAGCTATGTTTCTAAAGGACAAGAATTATTGGCTTCAGGTTTACAACCAGGCTTTTACCGTGCACCAACCGACAACGATATCGGTGCGGGATTAAATACCAAATTACGTATGTGGCGTAATGTGTATCAGGATAATAGTGCAGGCAATATTAAATCAACTGTAAATTCAACTGCTGATGGCTTTACCCTAACCATTAAATCGTCTCTACTTAAAGGTGATGCAGAAACTACGCAAGAATTTAATGTATCTGCTGATGGTACCGTAAAAGTAAGTAATCAATTTAAAGCCGTAACAGGCAACTACAAAAGTTTAATGCGTATCGGTAACGATCTACAGTTGAAAAATGATTATAGCAATATCCAATGGTATGGTCGTGGTCCGGGCGAAAATTATGTAGATAGAAAAACGGCTTCCTTAATTGGTACTTATAAATCAACGGTTGCAGATCAGTACTTCCCTTATGCACGTCCACAAGAAAGTGGTAATAAAACCGATGTACGTTGGGTAACTTTTACCAATAAAGCAGGTAAAGGCTTACGTTTCGAATTTGCCGATCAGTTATTGAGTTTTAATGCATTGCCATATTCGGTAGAAGATTTAGATCCAGAGGCCGAGAAAAAACAATATCACTCCGGTGAATTGGTAAAACGTAACCAGATTTATGTGCACATGGATATGCAGCAATTAGGTGTTCAGGGGATCGATAGTTGGGGCTCTATGCCATTAATCCAATACCAGATCCCATTTAAAGATTACCAGTACAGTTATTATATCAAACCGATTAAATAAATCAGAATCAAATTTATTACAATTTAACTGCTCGGGATAGTACTCATACCCGGGCAGCTGAAGTAAAATACAAACCTCATCTATTCTTTCAAAAGAATTTAACGCAATTTGAAAGATACCATTTAACAAAAATGATTTACTAATGAACAAGATCAGTTATGAGGAATATTTGGAAGCACTTGAAAAAATAAAAAAGTTCCATTTTCAGATGCAGAAAGAAGTAGAACAGGTTAAAGACCTCATAAAAACTGATGATGATCCGATTAATGATATAGGAATAATTGGTCTTTTACAAGAAAAAGCATCTGCCCGCCTAATTTACGGAGTGAAATACTTTTTAGAACTGGAAACAGCTTATAAAAAAATACCATATGCAACTCCAGAGGCAGTGCCAATTTCTTTTTTTGTAAAGCGGTATACATTGAAGCACTTAAGGGCTATACGGAATATGGGAACTGGTAGTCTTATTTTATTCAATAAGATACTGCTTGACGCTGGCTTCAATAGACTGAAAGAATTTTAAATATACGTACTTTTCCTAATTGAGAACGGGTTGATTAAGGAAAAGCAGAAACGCAAAAAGCCCTTTTATCATCCGATAAACGGTGTTTTTTTCTTTGAATCTGGTTCGGCGGAGCGAGGTAACTAACCCCCAGTTTAAAATGCCGCTCTAATGTGGTTTAAGAGACACTTCTGATAACTGATGTACAGAATCACTAACCTGTACTTTTTAACTGCAAATGCTATTACGTAATAAATGCTATATATCAACATTTAATGGCGATATCTATTGGTTTAAACTTGCATGTCCGTTTCGAAGAACACCATTTTTTTAGATACATCACTGTTGAATTGTTGTGGCACTTAAGGCCTGATATGAGGTGAAAATCATATTCTGTGATGATTTCATGATTTACTCTTCGACGATCTCTTTCAGTTGCGGAATATACCCAATGCAGAATGCTCAATTTCATTATGAAGGTGCCGATTCGAATAGCCCCAATTCAACCAAAAATGTTTTCGAAATCAAATACCTGGAAACGATTTCTGTTTAACCC
>Ga0308165_1001436_pt1 | contig 33339 bp, 28 predicted proteins | sample PhyWR2_FD_201032 | JGI IMG/M metagenome (GOLD analysis project Ga0308165, IMG submission 201032) | Phyllosphere microbial communities from UC Gill Tract Community Farm, Albany, California, United States - DLSLW.R2 | ecosystem: Host-associated > Plants > Phyllosphere > Unclassified | place: USA... | reverse complement strand
TGTTCTGGTACTTACTCTGATCGAGCAGGATCTTGCAGTCCGCATTATTGATAATGGCCTGTTTTACAATCGGGGAAGAAATCACGTCTTCAATTTCCTGGGTGACCACGATCGGTTCCCCAAAAAACTTACGCATCGTTTTAAATAAGTAGCGGATGTATTCAGCCATACCCTCCTTTGCTATTGCTTTCCAGCATTCTTCGATCAGCACTACTTTCCGGATCCCTTTCAGTTTCCGCATTTTAGAGATCACCATTTCCATAATGATCAGCGTCACTACCGGAAATAAAATCGGGTGGTCTTTCACATTATCCAGCTCAAAAACAATAAAGCGTTCCTGCAGCATATCCAGGTTTTCAGAAGCATTGAGCAGGTAATCAAACTCCCCTCCACGGTAATAGGGATTGAGCACATAAAGAAAATTCCCGATATCAAAATCCTTTTCCTTAACTTTTCCGTCAGATAATACCTGCATATATTCCGACATCAAAAACTCGTAGAAGGAATTAAAACAGGGAAAAATATCGGCCCTCGACTCCAGATGCTCATAATACAGTTTAAGCGCATTGGATATTGCCACATATTCTGACCTACGGTAAGGCTCATCATCCTTTTTCCACAAAGCCAAAAGCAAAGTTTTAATGCTTTCCTTTTTCTCGGTATCCATCTGATCCCCATCAGAGAGAAAAAAAGGATTGAACTTGATCGGATCCTCCTCGCTATAGGTAAAATAATAACCTCCTACCAGCTCGCATAAGCCTTTATAACTGTGCCCGATATCCACCAATATGCAGTGCGCCCCCTGCTCATAATAAGACCGCATCATATGGTTCACTGCAAAAGACTTTCCCGATCCCGATGGCCCGATGAGTAACTTTGCCCGATTGGTAATCAGCCCCTTTTCCCATGGCTCATCACTGATATCCACATGTACCGGTTTTCCTGTCAACCTGTCCCCCATACGGATCCCGAATGGGCTTAAAGAACTCTGATAAGCCGTTTCCAGATTAAAAAAGCAAGCCGCCTGCTCTAAAAAAGTATCAAACGAGTCGTTCATCGGAAAGTCCGCCGCATTTCCCGGCAAACCCGCCCACCAAACTTGAGCCTGTCCGTCAGTCTCTCTTTTGGCCGAAGCATCCAGCCCCGCCATCGCGGAACCCACCAGATTTTTCAGATCCAACGACTTCGATTTATCAGAAGACCAGGCGAGCACATTAAAATGTGCCTTTACCGGCAGACGCTGCGAGGCCACGGCCTCATTTAAAAAGTCATTTACCGCATCTCTTGACAGCGCATTTTCACGGGAATAAGCAGACAGCGACTGCAAACGCAACTTTTTCGCTTCCAGCCTCTTCAGCACTTTATCCCGGTCCGAAATAAATATATACTGGTTTAAAATATGGTTACAGGACAACAGCGATCCCAAAGGGCTTGCAAAACCGATACTGAATTTTGACCTGTCCGAACTGTATTTATCATAATTGATCCGTGTGCCACAAAGTGAAGGCAGTTCCTCCACGTCCGAAAGCGTATACAGCTCACAGCGTTTATCCCCCACCCGGATTTCATCGCGCAAATGGATATCGGAAATCAGAGGCATCTCCTCTTTGCCTAATAAAAAGCAATAGCGTTCGATCAGTCCCGGCTTATTGGCCGTTCCCGCAAGTTCATCATCCAACAGCCTAACCAGAGACACAAAACCGCTATCCGACAAAATCCGGACAAACTGCCCCACATAATCCAGGAATGAAGAAAACAAGGCTGGATCAACGGTCTGTTCAGGCACAATCCGTCTGCGCAGGATATTACTGTAAGCAGAGTTTGAAAGCTTACGCCCCACTGGCTTTGCCGTTAACATCACATAACACTCATGCTCCAAAAATTCCCGCTCATTAAAAAAACGCTCCGATGCTCCCGATAAAAAACTATGATCAGCCGAAAAATCAGCCTTGAACCTATTTTCCAAAAACCAGTCCTGCTTATGCAGCACCGTTCCCACCGGCAATACCCTGATCGCTTTTACCCAGGCCTGGTGATAACTTTCGTAATCCCTTTCCGAGAGCGTAAAGATTTCCGGCAATGCCAACCTGAACACCACCGTCAGGTCTCCCTGCATCGACTGGATACAGTCATGCTCCACCTTATATATGGGAAATATGTCTGCTGCCTCTATCATGACCTTACATTTTTAAGCCCTGTAAATAACCGTCTAGAACGGAACACCAGATATTTTGGAATTCCCCTTTTCGCCAGAAACTTAAGCAAGCCATACTCCCCGAACTTCGCGCTCATGCGAAATACCACGACAAACAGACAGCCACCCAACACCCCCACCAGCACCATCAAAAATACCAGTGGCACGCCCGACACATAGCCAATAGCAAAACCGATCAGCATCAGCACCAGGCCCAAGGCCAGGTAAGCGATATACTGCGCCTTTAAGCCCTTAAAGACAATCGGTCTTCCCACCCCTTTATTGATATGATATACAGTAGCCATGCCTATATCCCGAAAAATGATTTTAAAACCGTAGCCACAATCACCAGGAATACACAACTCCCAAACCAGGCAGAAGCCAATTTGGAGGTATCCGGCTCTCCCGCATTCCACTTGTTAAAGACCTTGACAGCGCCTATGATGCCCATCACTGCACCGATGGCATACATCAAATCACAGCCGCTATCAAAATAACCCTTCACCTTATTTGTCGCTTCCTGGATCCCTGCATCGCCATCCTGGGCAAAAAGCGGCAGGGATGATAAAAACAGACACCAGCAAAAAACATAAACCGTCAATAGAAATTTGGCGAAAAGCGTCCTTGAAGGGCTATTGAATTGATTTTTCATAGAAAATAGATGTTAAACTTAAGATAGATGTAGGGTTAAATAGAGACTTCTTAACCAGAAAAGATTTGCCTTAATACCAGATATTTTCCAGTTCCTCAGCACTCAGGTGAAAAGCCGCATGTTCCGCTATATATTCATTGATGCGTCTGATCCTTGGATGCGAAGCCATTCCCGGATAATTCTCCTTTACCGCTTTCATCAGATCTAAAAAGTTGCGCTTATTGCCATCTTCTTTGGCTAGGATCAGAAACACATTTTTAATTTCCTCCAATAAATCCGGCAGCAGCCCCTGCTGATCCTCAACATCACGCCCGTCAAAATCCATGAAACCGATATCTTCCATCCCCACTGAGCTCATGCCCTCGGGCAATTTTGCTTTGCCCATCAGGTCACCAGCCAAAGGTTCACCTGCATCAGCCGAACCTTTATTTTGCTGACCTCGGTCAGCACGCTGATCAGCCCACTTTCCAGCGTTTCCGACACCAAATGGCCCGCGCTTCCTTTTCAGATAAAAAAACATCAAAACACCACCATACCAGACCAGTGCCAAAACCAATAACACCACTATTAACTGAAGAGTAGAAAAACCATGCAACATAACAGCTCAACTTTTTCCCAGCACACCATTGTCCTGGGATTTGATAAAGCAAAGTTGCGTACTGCCAAAATCCTCCTATCCAACATTGGATAGGTTGGATTTAGAATCAGCTATAAAACAGCTGTTAACCACATCTCCAAAAGCTATAGCGCCTCACTAAAACCCATTTCTCCTCCTCGCCTTTTCCGGATCATAAGCATCATCCTCATCCATTTTTTTCAGTACCGCCAATTTCATCATATCCAGAAATGCCGTTTTACTCATTGTTTTTCTTGACTTTAGATCATCAAAGCCGCGTTTAGGCACCCTAAGGTTTACCCCGAAAAACGTACCCACCACTTTGAACAGCTCCACAATACCGATACTGCCATTATTGACCTGTCCCGTTAAATGAATGCCATGTACCAACTCAATCAGGTGGATATCCTCTCCTGTCCATTTGAACTCCCGCTGCAAACTGCCCAAGGGATCAACCACTGTCGAAGACAAGGGACCCCGTCCCGAAAGGGAATGAAGCAGTGCCAGGATTTCATTACGCAAGCGCTCCTTCGCCAAAAACGAACTTACTAGCTCAGACATCACAGTGCCCAGAAACGGCTCATAGCCCAATACAACCGGCTGGAGTACATTCCGGGGATCGCGCCGAGTGTAAAAAAGCTCATCCAGCATACCACCATCCAGCCTAAAATAATTATAGTGCAAAGTGTTCTGTTCAAAAAAAGCAGCAATAGCGCCCAACCTGGAGAGATAGTACTTCTTTTTGGCTTTTAGCCCGGATTCGGGAATACCCGCCAAAAAATAATGAAATTCGGTATAATACACGATTAAAGACTTAAACTTTGGATAGGTGAATTTATAATAACCGATCTCTTCCTGTGCATCCAAAGGCGGATGAGCAGATACAAAATCAGTTAAGTCCTTCAGCGCATCCGCAACTGCGGAAACCTGCGCCTTAAGCAGCGGCACAGGAGACAACTCCCCGAGGGATAAAGATTCCAGCCGGGCATGAAGTTCACCCAGCAGATTTTCACTAAACTTGTTGTACATAGGTTGATATTTAGATAAGTTCCCACCTCGCCCGTTAACCGGCAACAACTCTCACAGGCAGAAAAAAATAAATTCATCATAAAAAATAGTCTGTTCAAGGTATAAGCAAAAATCCCCCACAGCGATCAAATCCTTCTTACATGGTTTTCACTGCACCTATTCCGGAAGCCTTGCAAACAGATAAGGTCTAGTCACATCGAGTTCAGCTCCTACTGACACGTTATTCCACTTTCTTTACTGATACCATTTTTTAGTCAAATCATAAACAAGAAGCGTTAACATAAACCCGAACAGTAATACCCATACTAAAGCGCTTAATAAGCCGTTATAAAAAAGTATCCGTTCCGACAGGACAATATTACCCCGTTTAAAAATAACTATGGTTGATCTGTGACACAATCGATCATCATGCCACAATTTAACGACCGCGAAGCCGACCTACTGGAAAAATTAAGCTTCATTATCCCCCTTCCAACCCCCATGCAAAACCGGGTAAAAGAAGAAAGCCTTGTAGAGGTTTTCGAACGCAAAAAACTCCTTTTATCACCCGGTGAAACTGCACGCCGCGTCTACTTTATACGCAGTGGGTTCCTGCGTGCCTATTTTATTGACGACAGCGGAAACGAGTGCACCACCTGGTTCACCGGCAAAGGTGACCTAATGACTTCAGTATATAGCTTTTTCAGCCAACAACCTGCAAATGAGTACATAGAAGTGCTTCAGGACTGCAAACTACAGTCCCTCACATGGCTCGAGTTAAATGCCTATTACGCCGACTTCAGAGAGGGCAACCTACTGGGCAGGATCGTCACCCAGAGGTACTTTATCCTGAGCGAAGAGCGGGCCATCTTACTGCGCACCCGCAGCCCCGAACACCGCTATGATCTACTGCTAAGAAACCATCCCGAAATCGAACAGCAGACCACACAACAGAACATCGCCTCGTACCTCGGTATCAGCCGCGAAACACTCAGCAGAATTCGCCGAAAAAAAAACCGAATGTGTCACCAGACACAAAATCACTAAAACAAGACCACCATTTTTTAATAAAAAAAGATCTCCTGAAACTAAATTGAGGATTTTACTTGTCGCACCACCTATACGTTTTAACTGTGAAAGTGATCAAATGATTTGGTATTGAATTCGGGGATAAGCTGGTAATAATTGGGAAGTATGAATGTGAAGATGTCCGTCGTCAATTAGGGGCACCTTACGGAAGTTGCATGTATTTTACTGCGTGGGTAATGGTACGGTACAGAAATGCTGGATGATGATATTGGAATTCTAATTCCTATCAGAACCCATAGTATGATTTAAAACATAGTTTTTTAATGAAGGCAAAACCAGGCTGATAAGAAAGCTTGTTGAAATGTTATATTTGCATAACTGTTTCGATTAATGCCTCCAAAAAAAACTCCATATCAAAAACCGAACTGGTTTGATGAGCTTCCTGCATTTGTTAAGGTTGTGTTATTTATTCTTTCCTGTGGCTTTCTTTATTGGCTTAAAACCAGACAGCAGGAACTCGAACGAAGGGAAAATATCCGCGCGCTTATTCCTGATATCATTCTAGCTTTAAAAGACATAGCTAAAAAGCAGGACATGGTTTTGTATTTTTCCAATTACGATGCGCTGAGGCTACGGGCAGAGCATTGTGGGCTGCTAGAGGCGATTCCAAAAGACTACGGGAATTGCGGCCTGGATAGTGATGAGCAGGCAGTGATATCCCGTTTTGTGGACAGCCACCGAAATCTGGAGGGTATGCGCAAGGCTTATAATGAGCGTTTTATCCCGCATGAAATTGCTGAATTCAAGGAATTTCTTTCCAGCCTGGAGGCCTATCCCCTCTCCTTGGAGCAGATGAAGGCGGTGGTCTGTGAGGAAGACAATAATCTGGTGATTGCCGGGGCGGGTACGGGAAAGACAACGACAATCAGTGCGAAAATCGCTTATATCCTGGAAAAGAACCTGGCCAGGCCAGAGGAGCTGCTGGTGATCTCTTTTACCAATACCGCAGTGGATGAGATGTTTGACAGAACCTGTAATTTTTTGCGGGATGATGAACTGGCCAGGGGGATCACTTTTAAAACTTTCAATGGCTTCGGCAATATGGTATGCAGGTATTGTAGCCCCTACCCGGTGAAGCTCGCTTTTGATGGCAAGGATTACCGGGCCAAGTCATTTTTGCAGCGGGAGTTTGATCGGCTGTTTTTAACTGATGAGGATTTTGCACAGAAGGCCGTTAATTTTATATCTTTCTTTGTCAGGCCACCACGGGATGATTTTGAATTTGAATCGGAAAACGATCTGATCAAACATGAGCAGGCCTTCCGTAACGTGAGCCTGAACGGGACGGAATGCAAAAGTTTGGAGGAGGTGATGATCGCCAATTTCCTGTACCTGCACCAGGTAGACTTTGAATATGAGCGGACTTATCCGCTGGAAGCCGCAGACCAAAATCCTGATTTTGGCGCCTATTCCCCTGATTTCTATCTGCCGGAATACGACATCTACCATGAGCATTATGGCATTGATGAGCAGGGCAATGTTCCCGCTTATTTTAAATGCAAGCCTCCTTTTAAAACGGCTACCGAGCAGTACCAGAGCGGCATGCACTGGAAAGAACTGATCCATGAGAAATATGGGACCCGCCTGATCAAAACCTATTCCTTTCAGAACCGCAACGGAACGCTGCTCAAAGCGCTAAAAATTCACCTCGACTGCTATAAAGTGACCTTAAAGAAACGTGATCCGGGCGAAATTTTAACGAAGATCAAAGCGCTGGACGATTACGAGGATTTTATGGGCCTGATCTTTACCTTCCTGAACCTGATGAAGTCCAATAATAGCACTATCGGGCAGCTAAGGGAAAAGGCCATAGACCAGCGCTTTGAGGTATTCTTGGGCGTATTTGCGCCCCTGAGCGAGGCGTACCAGGCTGAACTGAAACGCACGGGCTGTATCGACTATAACGATATGGTCAACCATGCTAGCCGCTATATTTCCAGCGGTGAATTCAATAAAAAGTACCGTTATATTTTAGTGGATGAATTTCAGGATATGTCCCTGGGACGTTATGGCCTGATTAAGGCATTGAAAGCCGCCAATCCCATCGCCAAGCTTTATGCCGTCGGAGACGACTGGCAATCCATCTTCCGCTTTACCGGCAGCGACATCAGCATCATCACCGAATTTTCCAAACATTTTGGGGTGACCGCAGAAAATGCAGTATTACAGACTTACCGTTTTAATGAAGAGATACTCACCTTAAGCAGCGGCTTTATCCAGGTGAACCCTTCCCAGCTGAAAAAAGACCTCTCTTCCCCTTTCAAGGCGTCGCGTCCCTCTTTTGTACTTAGCCCGGTAACCGGCTATGGCAATAAAGCACAAAGGGATCTGCAGAAGTTTGATGCTTTAAAAGATACCCTGGCAAAGATCAAGAAAGACCACGCCACTGCCTCTGTATTTCTCATCGGGCGCTACCACCATAACTCACCCACAGACTTAAGGGAACTGCAGAAAGCTTTTCCAGCACTCAAGCTCTCCTATTTCACTGCTCACGCCTGTAAAGGACTCACCTGTGACGTGGCCATCCTGCTGGATCTGGACACTGGCGTGTACGGTTTCCCCTCCCAGATGGCCGATGACCCGATTTTAGGCTACCTGCTCCAACACGGCGACAGTTTTGAAAATGCCGAGGAAAGGCGCCTGTTTTACGTCGCCCTGACCCGCGCACGACACCAGGTCTATCTTCAATATAATCCGCATAACATGAGCAAATTCCTAGCTGAACTGATCCAGGATCATGGTATTGGCGACAAACAAACCGCTCAACAGAAATGCCCAAGCTGCAACGGAGTTATGGTAGCCAGAAATTCAGCTAAGGGAAAGTTCTGGGGATGCAGTAATTATCCGCGGTGCAAACAGGTTATGCGCGTGACCGCCTTCATCAGCAAATGAGTTCCTGGTTTTGGCCAGCTTGTTTTTTTATAAATTGATTGCAGAGCGATAAAATTTCATCTGGGGTTTTCTCCAGGTTATCCAGCGAAAAAAGTAGTGGTTGATTTCTGGTTTTATTCTGGACACGAAGCTGGTGCTGGGGTTTAGCATATCTTGTGTTCACGGTGGTTTCTCCTTCGTTCGGGTAGGAAATTATGGGCTGGTAGCCTACCGTAATATCTATTACTGTAATATCTTGCCAGCTGATTAGGCGTTTGCGTTTCTTTTGGAAAATGCTCAGAAAGGAGAAGCTGTCGTAGATGCCTTTGCTGAGAGATAACACTAATCCTTTATCAGAGATTGTTATTGCGGGTTTCAACGGTAAGAGTTTGTTTGCGGTAAAGTCGATGAGGGCTGGAAGCAGGAAAACTCCGGCTATAATACTAAAGGTTAGCTTACTGCTGGATCCAATGGAATCGTAGGCAGCATAAGAAAATAAGCCTATAGGTATCGAGGTTATAAACAACAAGACGATACTTCTATAAGGGTATGTTTCTCTTTTTATGGTTACCGATCCCATATTGATGTTTTAGGCTGATATTGACTGCTGGATAAAAATAGCGATTATATTTCTAGGTGCATACTAGTATGGTGCAGAAATGCAGGGTAATTATTTTGGATGGTTAGTCTTCATGCCGGGATGCCCTACCAGCTCTTCCTGATAAGAGCACATTTACGGAGGTTAGTTTATTTTTAGGTGCGAAAATGCAAGGTGGTGATTTTAGAGGTGTTAGTTTCCTCTCATTATATAGCTAACTTCGTCCCTTTTTCCGCGTTCTAATTGCGCTATTGTCGGCAGAAGAAAAACTTGTCATTGAGTGACTCATAATCTTTTTGGATAGGTGACAATAATTAATTATGCTTGCATATATAAATAAAATGGGCTCAAGAACACAAAATCATATTATCGAAGATGAGTCAAGGCTTTTTTTCAGAGGCCTGTTACCAGCACATTGGGTGTTTCGAGATAAACACGAGGATTACGGAATTGATTGTGAAGTTGAAATCTTTGATACAGATGGAAACCCTACTGGATATGTGTTTTGGGTACAATTGAAAGGTACCGCATCGAAGGAATTAAATACCATTCAAAGTATGTCCTTTAAAAATGAAAAGATAGACCAATTCAAGCGTTACGAGATCCCAGTGATGATTGTGAGGTATTCGTCCGTCAAAAAAGCATGTTACTTTAAGTGAGCTGCTAGTATTTACAGGCCAAACCGAAATTCCTCTTCTACAACAGTCATTTTTCCGAATGAGTCACTATGGGGAGCAGATTCCGATAAGGCAATAATCAGTTATCTAAAAAGACAAGACGATATAAAGCGGCATCTTGGTTTTCCTATAAAGACTGTAGTAAAACGTACGCCCACCGCACTAAAATCTACTATTTCTTTTGGTCATGTGATTTCCCTGAAAAGCTTATTGAATAATTACCGTGCTTACTTTTCCTTAACCAATCAGGAAGCTGAATCTTTACTGCAGGTAAATATCGAAGAAAAACAACTAGTTTTTTCGTTCACCGATGTGGCATTTGCTACACTTGGTTTGGATATAGGGACACGGGATACCCAATCGGATGAAAATATCTCAGGACATTTATTGCTCACTTTATGAGTTGAATAGGAATGATTTAGCAAGCGCCCTTTTTTTTGATCACAATCTTTTTGATTTGATTAAAAATGAGCCTGTTCGGCTTTCGTATTTTTTGTTACGGTTATTGCGCGGTGTCACCTTTTCCCGGACAATGAAGCTTTTAAATGAGCATTTATTAGCGGATCCTCAAAACAATAACTTTTTAGAGTCGATAATCAACATGATTATTTTACCCGGAAGGGATGATTATGATGATGACCAGCTGTTGCTAGTTGAAGACTTTTTATTGTTATCTTTAAAACTAGCGGAAGAAACAGGAAATGGTTTTGTAATTGGAACGGGATGCTACAATTTAGCTAACTTTTACAGAGGGATTGGAAGCCATAAGAACGCGCTAAAATACTATTTTGAAACCAGGAGGTATAAACCAGGTTATAAACTTTACGATTATTATTATGAGGAGACTGCTGGCGTTTTATTCTTATTAGGTAAATTTTATTTCGCTGAGATCTTATATAGAAAGGCGATTGATCTAAACGGGGGGATTGGTTTGACGAAAGCCTTGTTAGCGGACTGTCTCTTATATCAAGGGAAATATGAGCTGGCTGCAGCTACGTTAGATATTTTTCTGACCGAACAACACAATAAAATCGAATATCTAGATGAATGGTATCTTAAATTTAGTTGTTTAAGAACACTATTAGCTAACGGTTATCCGAATAGCCAGGTAAGAGAAGTTTTAAAGGGAGAAGCGTTAGCACTAGCCGATAAAAATGAAGAGGCTTTAAAGAAGGATATGTTAAACGGGCAGGCCTGGTATCAAAAAGGACTTAATGACTCCAAAAAAAATGACGGTTTTACTGCCTTGTTCGCCTTTGCTATGGCAGGGTTGATCAGTGTCCGTAGTGTGGATTCCTGGATCAATGCGACAATTTTATGTATGGATGAAAATATTGGGAATGCACTTTTGGAAAATGTTGTAAAAACCGCTTATTTTTATAACGGTCAAAGCTTTATTAATGAGTTTTTCAGGGTTATAAAAGATCATCCTAATGCAGACAAGATTTTAGAAGCGATCGAAAAAATCTTACCAAATACTCCTCAAAGACCTATTTTCATCTGGTTTTTTGGAGGTGATGATGAATTTGAAACTTTATCCTTTACAAAATAGTATTATGTCAGAAGACAAGGCACCTGATATTGATTTGACAATATATTTAGAGAAACTAGAAAAGCTGCAAAAATATCTAGATTTTGGAATTGATGTGTCAGATGCATGTGCCGGGCAAAAAGATGTAGATTGGCATCTAGTAAGGGCGAATCAATTGTATATTCGTCTGACCGTTTCCTGTCTGTCCTACATAAGACTTTTGCCTTATAACAGGTATTTTCCGGCTGATCATGAATTTTGGGACTTATTCTCCATATTATCGATCTCGAGAAATATTATCGAGACTTATATTATGTTTTGGTATATCGCCGTAGATGGGGTGTCGCAGGAAGAGCGGCAGCTAAGGCTCGATATTCTGATGTATCACCTGAACAATGAAAAATATAAATTCTATAGGGATTTTAATCCAGAATCTGAATATCTCCCGGAATTCGAAACTCAACTTCCGCTGAAAAAGCGAGAATTTGAAGATAGTGAAATTTTCGCGACGTATATTGAAAAGAGCAGAAGGAAAAACATTCTTAGCGGAAAAGAGGCGAAGTATTTATCCAACAATGAGATTATGGAGAAAATGCCTTTTAAAACTGAAGAATTTGTCCCATTATATAGATTTTTTTCCAATCATACACATTCAATGCCTTTTGCTTTTTTCTCGCTTGATAACCAGCGTGGTAGTGGGCGAAGAAACCAAGCAGAGATTGATTATATTGATATGTCTTTGGATTTTGTTACTAAGTACCTGCTATGTGCAATTATGGACACCATCGGATTATTCCCTTTCCGTGAAGATGAGTTAGATACAGATAAACTTAAGGTCATACGAGAGGAATACATTACTTATTCTCAAAATTTATAAAGCAAATCAACTAGCAAATCACCAGTGCTGACCAACGATGAGTAATCTTACGTGGTCGAACTATCTCCAGAATCAGGAATATCAATATTTAGTTTACCAGCTAAGAATTGTATAGCTTCTGTAAATATTTTTTTCTCTTTTTCCTGAACGAAGGTGATCGCGCGCTCCCCTTTGACATTTAAAACATTTGTAAATCTGTTTGGCTTTTGAAACGGTGAAAGTGGGGCTGTGACAGAATGGGCATCTTCCTTTCAACTGCGCGCCAACTTGATTAAGCGGGGTATATTAACGAACCAGGGTTTCAATATCGGTTTTTTGTTTAATTATTCTACAAAACTTTTAGGATCATAGGATTTAGATTTGGTTATTATCAAAGTTAATAGGTTTCAGATGTGGCGTTGCTCCCAGACAACTAAATGCTTCTGCCAGAAAACGCTCTATAGCGACATAAGCAACATCGATCTGCGCTGAACCAGATCGGTGATCTTTTGGGTGATCTCATCATTGATGTGAGGGTTGCTTGCAAATGCCTCGCTTAATGATTGTAATGGTATGCGCAGCTTGCCAGAATAATAGGAAGATATTTTTGAGCTTAACACATGCTTTAAATCGGATTCCGGGCTCATGATTGCTATCCTGGATTCAATCAAATTGAAGCTGTCCACGATGATGGCCAGCTGACCTGCCTCGTACCATAGAGAAAAAGCATCTCCGTCTTCATCGCCCGATGGGCTCAGGTCATAATCATACCGGAACTCCCGGGCAAAATAGTTCAAACCTTCGAGTCCAAGTAGTTTGACATCTACAGTGCCTTTTGTTTCAGTTGTATAAAACTTATCAAGTTCTTTGTCCAACTGATCCAGTAGCGAAAAAATTAAATCTGTCTGGTTTCTCTGTTGCTGTTCAGAATTGGATTGGGTCTGGCGGATCAAAGCGAGATAGAGCAGATAACTGGAAAATATGCCCAGCACGGGCGAACAAATTCCGCCGATGGTACCGCCAACGTTTGCAGTCGCTTGGGTTGAGAAATCAAAGTAAGGCGAGAATGCCGGTAATAACAGCAGCACGATGGATCCGAAGCAAATCATGGAAAGGGCAGCGATCAAAACGATCAAGGCTTTATTGTCTAAATTTTTCATGGTTATATATTTGGTTATCGAAGTTCCGCGAGAAAGATGAGGGCGTCTGATGGTTTAACGCGTATCAGTTTAATTGATGGTCTCTGGAAACACTTTGCTGTTCGGCTGATCCTAAATTTGCCCCGGTAACCTGCTCGGGTTCCAGCCAGTCAAAGAGCTCTTTAGCAGCGCCGCTTAAGCGTATTTGTAACTGTTCTTTGGTGTGGACATCAAGTCCAAGTTTATCCAGGTCTATGTTCATTTCTACAAGCAGGTTCAGCTGTTTTTTGGTATTCTCCAGTTTAGAAAGCTTATATTCTCTTTTCCAGTGCACGATCTTATTGATCAGCAGTACCAACTGTTCCAGCACTTTACCGATTCCTAAAAGATCGAAGTGCCCGGGGGAAGCGTATTTCATCTGGGAGATTTGCATGTTACCGAAATCGCTGGGATGGAAATAGTCTCCGAAGAGCGCGGCAAGTTCCTGGCGTCCGTAAACGACCTGGTAATTTTCCAGTATATAAAGGTTTAAAAACAGTTCGTATGCTGTGCTAATTTTATGGGCAAAGGAAGTCAGGTCAAAAAGCTCCCAATCCCCGTCGATGAGTATGCGGATAGTTTGATCGCTGTCTGAACGCAGGCTATTATAAATTTTCTGCTGATCAAATAATTTCATTTTCTCCCAGTATCGGTAGGGATGCTCGGTTAATGGCTGTTGCTGGTCTAGCAGTATGGAATGGATTCGGTTGGTAAAAAGTTTCTTTTCCTCACTGGAGAGTCCTGCTGCCCTGAATTCTGTTTCAAAACCCCAGTGTATCTTCACTGTACTATCGGTCATATGGAGCAATTTGCGCACATGTTTTATCGCTATTTCTGCGTTATCCTGCTGAAAGGTCTCCAGTATTTTTTTGTGCAGGGTGTATGGAGTTTCCGAGTTGATCAGCATCGATCTGATGATTTCAACAAAGGAATCGATTAATTTGTCCAGGTCGGGACGTTGTTGGTCTGTTTTGGTTTCGAGCATGGGATAAAAGTAGTGCAAAATAGTTTTGGCTGCAATCTTCAATTCCACAAGTACCAAAAATAAATCACTGGTAATTGATTATTAGGTGGTTATTGGCTGGGAGGTGGTTTTGGAAGTTTGCTGACAATGGCAGATTCCAGCTTTCCATTCAATAAACCAACGCATACACCTCGTAGATATTCTATGCTAAACTTTTAAAATCGAATGTTATTTCCGCACGCACCAGGTGCTCATCGCCCTCATGTTCTGTACGTTTGTGGTCTTGATGGGCTCGTGAAGTTGTCCCCCAAGTTTTTTGGTGAGCCTCACCAGCATTTCCTGGTTAACCAAGAATCGCTCTGATCCGTCTGGAAGAATGTACCTGCCATTTCCGATAAAACGGACCAGTGATTCAATACCGATTTCCGAGGCCAGGCGACAGAAGAAATATCCACCGGGTTTAAGTACGCGCCACATAGAGGTTAACATCGCTTCAAAATGTTCCTGGTTTTCTGCAAAGTGGAGTACAGCAGCGCTAACGACCAGATCAAAACTTTCATTTTCAAACGGCAATTGCTCTACAGGCGCTATGCTGAAGTTTTCTTCGGGATTGATATGGGGAAAGGCGATGGCAAGGTTTTTAAGCTGTGCTATAGCTTCAGGATTTTGATCTACCCCATAAACCTGTGCACCACTTCTTAAAAAGTAAAGCAGGTTTCTTCCTGTTCCACATCCAGCATCCAAAACAGTCTTGCACCCCATCATAAGTGCCTTTTAGTAACTGGTCGAATAAATAAATATCAATATTTCCGAAGGTTTCCCGTATATGCTCGCTTTTCATCTCTGGCGCAAAGATAATTACAAATTGCCCGGGATGAAAATCACTGCCTTGACAAATCGCATCGTTAGCACCAGGTTTTGTAATTAGAGCATCGTCCCTATCCCATTTACTTAAGCAGCCAGGTGCCGTTTTCCGGACAGTCATACTAATTTTGATGTGGTTATCTGATAAAAGCTTATATTTAAGCTCTAAAACTAAACTGATGCTCACGATTATTGTTCATATCGCTCTCGCAATTTTGCTCTTTTTTTTGGTCAATTGGATAGGCAAACATTCTATTTCTATCGGTTATATTGAGATCACTATCTTTAGCCAAAATGAAGACAGCCCTGCTTTCAACTTTCTAATAAGGGTATTGTCCCCTCAAGTTTTTTTAATTGTCGTTGCTAGTATTTTATATGGCTTTAATGCTGACTATTTAGTCAAAGACATTTATCTTGTAAATGTGTATTATATTGCATTTAGGCTACTTGCCAGCATTGCTCTGGGAAGGCTATTATTGCTCAATTGGTATAAACAAATTCTTTATTGGATTGCTATCATTTCGTTATCGTATGTACTCTACATTAAGGTAATTCAATATAAAAAGAATATACTACCAGATTTATCGACTTTATCTAACGAACTTTGGATTGTGATTTTGGTATTCATTTACCAAGTTATGAACAACTTGGATTTTTCTTCTGCTAAAGCGGCAGAACGCCAAGAGAAATACATCCACAAAAATTACGATTTTCTCAAAAAAAAATATGGCAGTATAATCCATAGTATTACTCAAAACGAAGCTTTGGATATTATCGTTTACGCAATTTTAATTTATGAGGACTTCAACCGTCCCCGAATTGTGCGATGGATTGAATATGTTGCTTTCTTTCTCAGCACAAAACCAAAAACACTCGGGATCATGCAATTCAGGACAAATAACTATATTGGAGATTCAGAGAGCGTTCGTTTAGGAACACAAAAGATCTTTAATAAATTTCAATCCTTAAAGCAATCTGCACAATGGTCTTTATATGAAAACGATTACCAAGTTGCGAGAGATATCATCGCTGACTATAATGGAGGAGAGAGCTACACCAATGAAGCCATTAATTTAATGCATAACGTCCAGAGGATGTTTTACCCGAACACCACAGATGAACTTTTAGTTTAGCTGATAAAGCTCAAACATCCTAACCAGATCAAAACTTTCATTTTCAAACGGCAATTGTTCTACCTACCCTGAAGTTCTCTTCGGGATTGATATGGGGATAGCCGCTGGCTATATTTCTAAGCTGCGCTATAGCTTCAGGATTTTTATCTACCCCATAAACCTGTGCACCACTTCTTAAAAAGTAAAGCAGGTTCCTTCCTGTTCCACACCCAGCATCCAAAACAATCTTGCACCCATCATAGGTACCTTTTAGTAACTGGTCGAATAAATAAATATCAATATTTCCGAAGATTTCCCGTATATGCTCGCTTTTCATCTCTGGCGCAAAGATAATTACAAATTGTCCGGGATGAAAATCATTCCCCTGACAAATGGCACCGTTAGCATCTGGTCTTGTGTATGCCCACCGCCCCCCGCCTATTTACTTCAGCGGCTTAGTTCGTTTCCTGAAAAAGAGCAAAGATTCCCAGGCCTATTTATTAAGTTAATGAAACACCTTGGCATATTTCCTTATAACTAACCGGAATTGCTCAGTCGGTGTTAAACATAGTTGATCAATTGTCAATTCGTAGCTTGGAGTGATATTATAAGCCTGCTTATGACGCTTCACATCGAGTAGCAGGACTTCGTAATTGCCGGAATGGCAAGCGCTTTGCGGGAACGAAATTCGCAGACCCAAAATCTGATATTAACGAAGCCGGAGGGAGATCTCTGCTAGCAAAGGACCATGTAATTAAATCGTATCATAAAAAAAGAAACAGCATAATAGCCGTTATAATCATCAGCAATACTCCCCATTGCCGTTTTTCCACAAAAACATCACTTAATCTTATAAGGGGTATTAAATCATTAGTAGAACTCATTTACATTCTTAAAAGCTTTGCATATATTTGAAAAAATAGTATAAATTATGTTCTCAACCGATATTGGGCCATTGGATGGTAAGTCTTGGGAAAGACTCTGTCAATCAACGCTCAAAATAAAATATTCATCAATTGGTTATCAAGAAATACCAGCATCACCTGGTGACTTTGGTATTGACGGTTTAATATCATCAACTGGGGATGTTTATCAATGTTACAGCCCAGAACAAAACTACCCTCATAAGGAACTATACGAAAATCAACGATCAAAGATTACTGACGATATAGGTAAACTAAAAACTTATGAAAAAGAGATTAAACAACTTTTGAATGGAGTTAAGATTAAAAGGTGGATTTTCTTAACTCCAATTGTTACAAGCAAAGAGTTACGCGTGCATTGTAATAAAAAGACTAACGAATTGAAGGAGTCTGGAATATCTTTTATAGATCCAGAAATTGAGGTTTTGATACATGATTACGAATACTTAAACCCCGAATTGCAATTTTCTTTAAGTGTAGCAAAGCAAAAACTTGACTTCAAATCTAATTTGCAAAACCATGATAGCATGGTAGAAACATTTCAGAAAAATAAACCCTCATTGATAAATAATGCCCTATCAAAACATACAGCAAGGTTTCAGACTGCTACCCAAGAGACTAAAGAGAAGGTTGATAAATTTGTATACCATACAGTTGACTATTTTTTAAAGGGAGAAGACATCATCAAAAAATGGGAAACAAGTTTTGAGGTTCAGTACCAAAATTTCATAAGAGTTGTCAATAATTTTGAAAACGAAGTTGAGGATTTATGCATTAATCCCGCCGAAGATAATAATCAAAGGTATCTTAAGATTAGAGAGGATCTTAAAAAAAGACTGACGAACGAATTTAGCGATTCCCTTTCAGAATCGATGATTGACGAACTAACCCATCATGTCATAGCAGATTGGATTTTGCGATGTCCATTATCATTTTAAAAATGGCTATACAGAAATTAACATTTAACAGGAAGCCTACTCCGCTGAATCCCGAATTTAGGCCGTTATATAAAATGTGTGTAATTCTCCTGATTCTAAAAATATCCAGTAGAAGTAATACCTCATCACTTTTAAAACTGCATTTCTTTAGCTGGATGATAAAAAATGAGGAGCGTCGTAAACAGTTAATTAGTATTGTTGAAGATGGAAATCCTCAACTCCCAATTTTTAACATAGAACCATCGTTGAATCAGGCAATTTTATTTCTTTCTTCAGAAGGATTGATCGATACATTAGTAGATAGATTTAAATTAACAGAAAAAGGGAGTGCCCTTATTGGTGAAATTTTGGATGATGCAACAGCATTTGAAAAAGAGATTGGCTTTCTAAATTTGATCGGGAAGAAGTTTAATGAGAAAAAAGTTGATGAATTGTTAAACCACTTATCAAAATAACATGATAATAATAAAGGCTTTAAAGATTGAGGCAAAAACAAAAAATGGTGAATATGGATCGTTCCAAGAATTCAAACAAGGCCTTAACATCATCGCTGCAAATAATTCTTCGGGAAAAAGTACGCTATTACAATCTATCCTTTACTCACTTGGATTAGAAGAATTGCTTGGTGGCAGAAACGAAAAAGCTATGCAGTCAGTGCTAAAGGACTTTATTGAAATTGGCAATGAAATGATTCGAGTAAATGAATCAACTGTCTTTTGTGAACTCTCAAATGGTCAAGAAACGATAACCCTAAAGCGACACATCATAAGTCAAAATAAAAGTAATAAACTCATCAGTGTATTCAACGGTTCTCTCCTACTTCAAGAGGATGGGCGAGCTGACTTCGATGAACGATTGATGTATGTGCATGATGCTGGTAGTGCAATGGACGTAAATTTTGGATTTCACATGTTTCTAGAAAACTTTTTAGGCTGGCAAGTCCCAGAAGTTCATTCTACAGTAGATGATTCTGAGAAGAAGCTATATCTACAGACAATTTTTGCCTCATTCATTATTGAGCAGAAGAAAGGTTGGTCAAATTTTTTGGCAACTATTCCCTATTTCGGAATAAAGAGTGTTGAAGCCCGTGTTATAGAATTCATTCTAAAGCTAGACTCATTTCAAATCGAAAACAAAAAAGCTAAACTAAAGCAAAACGAAAAAGATCTTGAAACTAAATGGTTCTTAAATTGGGAAATCTTTAAAAGCTTAATCAATAGAGGATCTATTTCTTCAACATCAATACAAGATACACCACATGACATCAAATCCTCAGAACAGGTAACATTATACTATCCTACCCCGGACGAAAACATTGAATTTACGGAATATTTAAAAAGATTATTAGAAAAATATAATGAAATAAAAGATATCGATGTAAAAACTAGCGGCAATTTAACAAACCAGAGGCAAAATGAATTGAGCATCTTAACAGAAAAGCTAAATAGGTCTATTTTTGCCTCTGATCAATTGAATTTGGAAATATTCAATGAAAGAAAAAAATTAGAATTGTTGAAGAATCAATTACTCCAAATTGAAAACGATCTTTCTAAAAATGAATCTGTTGCAAAAATTAGTAGGCTCGGAGGCATTGTTTCACTAGACATAGCAAAGGGTATTTGCGCTACCTGCCATCAAGCCGTTAGCGATAGTTTATTGCCTCAAGATCTTCTCCAAAAACCAATGCTAATCGAGGACAATATTGAATATTTAAAGTCACAGAGGCAGATGGTCAATGCGTTTATCAAAAGTAATAGAGACTACCTACTGGACATTGAGGATAAAAACACAAAATTTCTTGGTCAAATTTCTGATCTAAGATCTGAAATAAAATCAATAAAGAAAGAATTAATCACCGATGACAGAATTCCTTCTGTTTCGCAAATCGAAACCAGACTGGAGCTGAGAAAACAATTGGAATTCTATTACAAATTAAAGGCTGAGATCGATCAACAGATTGAGAGAATAATGGAAATTGGGGCTGAATGGACTGACACAAGGCGACAATTGAAGGATTTACCAAAAAATTCATTCTCCGTCGAAGACGAGAAAAAATTGGATTTCTTAACAGCAGAGGTCAAACGACTACTAAATAAATATAATTATAGTAGTAAACCAACAAATGAGGTTAAAATTTCCCGAGATAAATTCATTCCCACTATTAACAATTACAATATTGCTTTCGATTCATCAGCAAGTGATTTAATTAGATCCATTTGGGCTTATACATGCGCATTATACTCTACTTCAGAGAAGTTTAACGGAAATCACCCAAAACTCCTAATCTTTGACGAACCAGGGCAACATTCAATGTCAGATAAAGATTTGGAAATCTTTTTCAAAGAATTAGCTACGTACAAGTGCCAAACAATAGTGGCAGCTTCTTTCAATAATGATGAGAACATATTTAAATCTACAACTCTGGGTTTGAGGTACAATTTAATAACTTTTGATGGAAAATTGATTAAAAAGCTAAATGGAGATCAGTCATCTGCTGTTGCCTAAAAATTTAAAATTTTCTTCAAAACTAATTTATCTAGAATTAAATATTAGGGAAGCCTATGCCAAACAAATCAATATCACTAAATCAGCAACTTGAGGAGGAATTGGAGGAATTCTTACATAATGAAGATATGTCCTGTCCCCACACTCATATGGGTCTAACTAAATTAGTCAACCAAATCTCAGCATATAAAGAGGAAGGTAAAAATTTGTTTCCGGAAGTTTATATTACTGATAACTTGAGTTCTATTAGGACAACCCTGATTAACGCCGAATTTATCAAAATAGGTACAGGCGGAAGGTTACCTGGTATAATATTAAGAGCATTAAAAAAGTGTGCACCCCTTGCTTTCGGGGGATGGTGTATCTACGTTCTTAGGCATGAAGATAAATTTGAGTTCGGACTATTCCGAGCTGGAGCAACTATTATTTCAATGCCTATATTTAAAAACATTATAGAGGATGGTAACGTTGAGGAAACATTAATAGCCGTAAGACAAATCGCTGAAAAAATTGTTGAAGTAAAAGGTGTAAAAGGGAATGTTTTAAACATCAACTTTGGTTTAAGTAGTACGATGGACGATTCAATAATAACAGCGCAGAATGATTTTGTTAGCCAGTTACTTTCTAATGCGAATACCAATGTCAAGGAACAAATGAGTACCTTTTATTCTCGGCTTTTTCTTTATGTGATGCAAAATGGTCACGGGAATTTAAGTGTTGTTGTTGATTCTAAAAAATCTTATCCGAAAATACTAACTGACGGAATAGTTTTGGAAAAACCTATCTTTGTAGATGAAGTAATAAGCGAATTAAATAAGATGCTCAGTGCCGTAAATACATTAGAGTTAAATTCAAAACTCAATGGGGCTTTCAATATTATAGCTGGAATGCTAATGAGTGACGGCATAACAGTTTTTTCCAATAAAGGTGGCGTTTTGGCATATAATGTTTTTATCAAACATCCAAAAGATGTAGCTGAAAACCTAGACGGAGGTGCAAGAAGTAGAACATTTGCAGTTTTAGAAAATAAATTATCTACTTCGATTAAAGCAATATATATACAATCACAGGACGGTAACACTGAAAGTAAAAAACATGAGTAATACAAGTTTATGGAAAAGTAATAGCGAGATTACGATATCTAAAAAAGAGGACATTTCTTCAGTTCTCGACATCGCTGTTCAACTAAAAACCTCGGACAGAAATCAGATAGTTGCAGCTTATGAGAGTGGTAATTACCAAATGTTGAGCAACTACGTTTGGAATAAAACTATAACTGCCATAAAATCACAGCTTGCCAAAATGGGCGGAGCATTTGTAGGAGAAATGCTGGATAGAGAGGACATAACAGACTTCACAAATCTTCAACACGTAATTACAGATTTTGACGCTCTGCAATTGGCAAAAGACTTAGGATTAATATCTAACAAAAGTGCATTTCGTCTAAAGCAGAGTATGGATTTGATAAGTCATTTCAATGAGGCAGAAGAGGAAAGTGAAGAAAATGAAGAAGATATAGAGGAATCTTTCACCAAACTAGATGCACAGACCGTACTTGTCTCATGTATTCAAAGCATCTTAGGGCAACATAAGGTTGAATTCAGCTTGAATTTCATGGAATTTCGGGATTCCCTTGAAGAAAGCACATTAACAGACGAAGATAATAATGTCAAAAAACTTCTAAAAGCACCTTATTTTTTCAAACGTGCAACTTTGAGAATTCTATTATCAATGATTAAGACAAAGCAAAGTGCTCAACTCGAAAATAGTCTAGCAAATGTTAATCTCATTATTCCCAAAATTTGGACAGACTTCAAGTTGCCAGAAAAGTGGCAAATAGGAAAAACATATGCAGAAGTTTATACAGAGGGGAAATCAACTGCAGTAAGTGGACTGAAAAAGCTTTTACTAAAAGTGAAAGGGTTTGACTATGTACCGGAAGATCTTCGTTCAAATGCTTTTATTAAAGCTGCAAATGATATTATTGGCGCCCATGAGGGTAGCAACAATTTTTATTATGAAGCAAGTGCGGTGAGAGCTCTGGCTAATATGGGCAGCGTCATACCAATTCCTGCTTTGCCTTTAAGCATAAGTGCCACCCTCTGCGTTAAGTTAGGTAATCAGTGGGGAAATTCTTGGGAGGCCCAGGGGCCTGCAAACGATATTTTAAAAAACGTAACAAAGGATCGTTGGTTATATTACTTCGATGAATGTTTATTGACAGACCACCGTGTACTGTATAAATTACTACAAAGTAAACCATTATCACGCTGGATGGATTTTATCGGCGGCTTAAAGGATATGAATTTGATTGTAGAATCGATAAAAGATCCCAATGTAAAAAATCTACTAAAGGCTAGCTTAGCAGCCAAATCATTAGGAGTAGTAAAAGCGGTTAATGCGATAGTTGAGGAATACGATACATAAAGATACTGTCAAAATAAATTTGATAGTTAATTACTTTTTAATTTCAATACGCAAATTATTGTTAACTAGTTAATAAGTAAATATCAATCAAGTTTGTCAATTTCTAAATTAGGTTAGGGCTAAAGAGTTCATGTAGTATATATGGATGTTCTTCCTTAATTGGATTCGAGTATTTTATAGGAATAGATATTCTGCCCATTGGAAATTAACTGGTAAGGACGAATTTGTTTTTTTCATTTTCTATATCAGTACGTACCCTTCAAAACTGGAAGTAGAATTTGACAGTTAGAAAAGATCTTATCAGAACGACTTATTTCCTAACTAAACCTGAGTTATTACACAAAATACACTTATTAAGCATCAAGACAACTTTTAATTTGCTTTGATTAATTATGAGATTGTTTGAATTCTAACAACACTATGAGGTAAATTCAGACTCGCTTAATAATCTAATAACTCCTTAGGATGAATGCCTAGTCCTTTCGCCAGATCTAATAATGACAATAATGTCGGATTTATTTTACCGTCCACATAACGTTTAATATCACTGTGCTCCAAATCGCAACTAGCAGCAATTTTTCGGTAAGACATTTTTTTTGCTTTTTTTATTCTTGCCAAATTGTCACCAAACCGCTTTAGATTGTTCTCTGAGTTATTCATATAAATTAACTTTTGAGAAATTTGGAATAAAAACATAAAAATATTGTTGTGCTTTAACACAACAATTAGTATATTTGATTAGTAATTAAGGTATTAAATAAGAGTCTCGCTTGCTAAATTTCGACAAATGCAATTGAACGGGACAATAGATTTATGCCTATGGCGATATTTTGCGTATTTTCGAACGCACTATAGCGCTATGGGCTCTATTGTAAATCCGTTTCTCAGGCCGTCGAAAGCCTAGCAAGGCGGTATTAGAGCCCGGCTATAGTGCTTTCCATACCAAAGACTCGTATCAACCATACGAGCATGAAAAGAAAAAACAATCAGGCAACCCACCGTACATCATTGACACTGGCGAACGGCATCGCCCTGTTTTTTCCTTTCCACAGCCCAAAACCCCATCCCTTTTACCCTTTTGACCGGCTTTACGCCCTAAAGCCCAAAAACCCCATCTAGCTTTGGCATAGCTCTGCCCCTCCGAACGAAACAGGTTCTTTAATAATTGTAACGGACGGGCAGACCTATGCCGCAACATTACCACCACATCAACCAAAATCAATCACCAAACCAAAAAAATAAAGCATAAAACATAACACACTAAATAGTCCCCATAAACCAGGCGGGACAGCCACGTTCATCGGTTAATGATTATTTCAAACATGGCCCCCGTCCTGGTTTTTTAGCACAATCAGTAAGCAAACAACTAACCCAAACCACATGAAAAAAACAATAATATTTATTGTACTGGCCGCGCTTTGCCCAATATTCCGGTTAAGCGCCCAGGCTACCACCCAGATCACTGGACGGGTCGTCACGGCAAGCGACGGCAAAGCCCTGCCCGGCGCCACCATCAGCATCAAAAACTCAAATACTTCCGTCAAGTCTTCACCAAACGGCACTTTCACGCTAAGCGCAAAAACAGCCGCCGGCATCCTGCTCATTACCTACACCGGATATCAAAGCCAGGAAATCAGCTTCAACGGCAATCCAAAAAACCTGGAAATCAGCATGCAGGAAAGCACAGGTTCTTTTGATGACATCCAGGTCATCGGTTACGGCAAAACAACCAGAAGGCTCAGCACAGGCGCAATCTCTTCCATAAACGCCAAACAGATCGAAGAGCAGCCCGTAACTAATGTCCTTTCCACACTTTCAGGCAGGATGCCCGGCGTTTTCGTTCAAACAACCAATGGCCTTCCAGGCGGAAATATCTCTGTACAGATCCGGGGCAAGGGATCACTGGCAGCCGGAACGGACCCCCTTTACATCATCGATGGCGTTCCCTATGATGGCACAGCAGTAGGCAGAGGAAATACAGATGCCATCAATATTACAGGCGCAGTCAGTCCGCTCAACAATATCGACCCTTCAGATATCGAAACCATCAGCATATTAAAGGATGCCGATGCCACCTCCATTTATGGAAGCCGTGGTGCAAATGGCGTGGTCATTATCACCACAAAGAAAGCAGCAACCGGGGCAACCAGATTTGACCTAAACATTCAGCAGGGAATAAGCATGGTCAGCACTAAACCAAAAGTGCTGAACCTTCAGGATTATCTCAGCATGCGAAAGGCAGCATTTGCCAATGATAAGCTCATCCCCTCCTCCGATCCTACATCGCCCACCTATGCACCCGATCTCACCCTCTGGAGCCAGACTGAACAGACGGATTGGATAGACTACATCCTTGGCAATACTGCAAATTCTACCAATATACAGGCCAGGCTTTCAGGCGGCAAAGGAAACACAACATTCTCCGTAAGCGGAAACTTCCGCAGCGAGGGAACCATCCTCCCCGGCAACAACAGCTATCTCCGGGGTGGTATAAATTCGCAGATACAGCACAGTTCAGAAGACCGAAAATTCAACATCAGGGCAGTTAGCCAACTGAGCAGGCAGAACAGCGACCTGAGCAATATCGTAAATAACCTGGACAGAAGTTATCTCACTGCCCCGAACTACCCTTTCTATTCTCCAGACGGTTCGGTCAATTGGTATTCAGGGAATTTGCTTGCCGAACAAAACGCAAGAAGTAAAAATGCAACAGACAACAGCATCACCAGCCTTGACCTGTCCTACCATATACTTCCCGAATTAAGTATCAAGATCAATTCCGGTTATACACGCAGTAGCTATGACCAGAAATTTATTAGCCCAAGTTCATCGATACAACCCACTGCAATCAATAGCACCAATTTTAGTCAGACCAACTCCCAATCCTTTATTTCAGAACCGCAGATCGATTACAACCTTCACCTTGGAAAACACAAATTTTCCTTTCTGATCGGAGGTACTTACCAGTCCAAAAGTAGCGAGCGTAAATCCATAATCGCCCGCAGCTTTACCCTCGAAAGCCTGATGGAAAATCCCGGTTCGGCCGGAACCATCACCAGTACCGGTAATAATGCTAACTATCGCTACGCTTCCCTATTTGGCAGGGTTACCTATAACCTAAAGGACAGTTACATTCTCAACCTGACCATCCGCCGTGATGGTTCATCACGCTTCGGACCGGGTAACCGGTTTGGCAACTTCGGCTCAGCCGGAGCGGGCTGGATCTTCAGCAACCTCAACTGGTTAAAGCGAAATTTCCCGGCCCTTTCTTTTGGTAAAATAAAAGCCAGCTATGGCACCAGCGGAAATGATCAGATCCCAGACTATGGGTACTTATCGACCTATACCAGCCCAGGATCTGTAGTCTATCAGGGCATATCCGTTATCAGGCCCAGCCGGATCAGCAATGCAGATTTCAAGTGGGAAAACACACGAAAACTCGATCTCGGCCTTGAACTTGCATTTTTTAAAGATGCCCTAAGCCTTACCGCTGATTATTACCTTTCCAGCAGCTCAGACCAGTTGGTGAGTTATTCCATTCCTCAGCTCACGGGCTTTAACAGCTACCAGGCTAACCTTCCAGCCGTAGTACAGAACAGCGGATGGGAATTTGGTATCAGTTCCAATCATATATCCCACAAAAATTTTCGCTGGAACAGTTCTGTAAATCTGACCATCCCGAAAAACATATTGAAATCCTTCGAGAATTTCGAAAGCTCCAGCTATGCTTCTGTTTACGCGATTGGCTATGACATCAGCCGCATTGTTGGTTATAAATCGCTGGGCATCGATCCTGCTACCAAAAAAGTTCTTTATGCAGGACAAAACGGTCAGTCTTCCCAGACCCCTTTCTACAATTTCACGCTCGGCAAATCTGCACCTGATTTTTATGGTGGCATGAGCAATAATTTTTCATTGGGAAATTTCGAATTCAGTTTTTTCATGCAGTTTGTAAAACAACAAACCAAGGGTGGATTGATCCGCAACCCTGGCGGCGGCGGTGCATTCAATGAATTTAACCTGCCCGTATGGTCTGAATCCAATCCGGGCTCCACTGTTCCACCACCCTCGACACAGTTTGACTTTTACTACTCGCAGTCATCGGCAAACATTTTTGACACTTCCTATATCAGGCTCAAAAACGCCGTATTTGCATTTAACCTACCAGGAAAACAGGCCAATAAACTGGGTTTGAGCACCCTGAAAGTATTTGCAGAAGGCCAAAACCTATATACTTTCTGGAACTCAAGTTCCGGCGTAATGGATCCCGAATCCGGTGCGATATCTTCCACCACCGGAAAAAACATCCCACCCCTTAGAACCTTTGTGCTTGGCCTACAACTTAATTTATAATCACCATGAAAATAAAGATAAAATATACCGCATTACTGTTAACATTGGCAACAGCGTTACAGTTTTCCTGTAATAAGCTTGTTGAAATACCAGCTTCAAAAGACCAGATAGAAAGCACCTTGGTATTTGCCGATAGTACAATCGCCACAACGGCACTTTTAGGCACCTATTACACCATGGGTACGGTCCACAGCAATATAAAATTTATCAGTCTCTATACAGATGAATATGTTTCTACTTCTGCCACAACTGTCAATATTGAATATGCCAACAGCAAGGTGCTCAGTACCAACACCAATAATGCGTCGCTTTGGGCAAACCTTTATTCCGTTATCTATCAGTGTAATTCCATTCTGGAAGGCATTGAAGCATCAGGTAACCTGTCACCTCTAGCTAAAAAGCAATTAGCTGGAGAAGCTAGATTTCTACGCGCATTTGCCTATTTCTACTTGATCAATCTTTATGACTATATCCCGCTGATCCTAAGCACAAATGTCGATAGTAACAAAAATGCAGTTCAGGTCAATCCCACCCAAATCTATGCACAAATGATCAGTGATCTTAACCAAAGCAAGTTGAATCTAAAAACTGCCTACCAGGGTGCAGGCCATGTACGCGCCAACTCCCTATGTGCAGAAGCCCTGCTTGCACGGATTTCCCTTTTCCAGAAAAACTGGCAGGCAGCAGCCGATGAGTCAGCCAAAGTGATATCCAGCGGCACCTACAATACAAAAGATGTAAAGCCTGAAGATGTTTTCCTTGCGGGCAGTAATGAGTCGATACTTCAACTATGGATGATCAACGGATTCTTGAGCGATGCCACGCAGTTTATCCCCGCTTCTGCTACTACAACCCCTGTCTACACCGTTAGGGACAAGCTTTATCAGACTTTTGAAAACGCTGACCTGCGAAAAAGTAAATGGATAGGGCTCAATACTGTTTCCGGTGCCGGACAGACCACCATCTACCCCTTCCCTGCTAAGTATAAGGCGCGTGTTGCCAATACGGCAAAACCGGAATTTGCAATGGCTTTAAGGCTAGCCGAACAGTACCTCATCCGGGCAGAAGCATTGGCCAGGCTTAACCAGGTCCCTGCTGCCGTCGATGACCTTAACATCATCAGATCAAGGGCTGGTCTAAGCCCTCTGGATAAAACCATTAGCCAGGAAGCCTGCCTGCTCGAAATTTCAGTTCAACGCCGGATAGAGTTATTCGGCGAATGGGGATCAAGGTTTCTTGACCTCAAACGGACAGGGCAGTTGGATGAAACCATCGGGTCGTTAAAACCTGGCTGGAAACCAACCGCCAAAGCCTTTCCGATTCCGCAAAATGAAATTATTTATAACCCAAAACTTATTCAAAATGACGGCTATTAATTTAAAAAAGCTAAGCCTTTTATTATTCCTAATGGGCAGCAATTGCGTATTTGCCCAGCATAGAACCACTAGCCTTAATGTAGGTGACCAGATACCTGATCTCGAATTGACCAGTTATGCTGGCACAAAAATAAATGTTAAAGATTTATATCAGAACGGGCCATTGATTATCGATTTCTGGGCTACATGGTGCGTTCCCTGCATCAAAGAGATCAGGTTCATGGATTCACTGAACAGGAAAATACCTAACAGGTTTAAAGTGCTACTCGTTAGCTCACAGGATAAAATTACCGTCAGCAGTTTTTTATCTGCCCCGATAAATCAGGATTTATCTAACCTCCATAACAACATCATTATCGAGGACACCCTGTTGCGCAAATTATTTCCTCACAGGATAATCCCCCATAACGTCTGGATTGATAAAAAAGGCATAATCAAGGCTATTACAACGGGAGCCGAAATCAATGAAAAAAGCATTTTGGATTTCAACGATAATGTGAATACACTAAAGTTTAGGACAAAAAGGGACAACCTTTCCTTTCGCCAATCCGCCCCGTTTCATCTTGGAGATTCCACTTACACCTACCGATCCATTATCTCCCCTTATGCTGAAGGTATTCCCTCTGGTGAAGTAAATTCACAGCGCGGCAAGATGAAACACTACTTTCAATCCAATCAATCTATATTACGGGCACTTTGGTCAGGCTTCAGCAGATTTAATCCCGGCATCAGATCTGAAATGATCGAAATCCACACTGCTGATTCCTCCCGGTTTTTCCCGCCGAAGCTTTGGAATACTGAGGTCCAACCAGGTGCGAAATATAAGAACAGAGGTGATTGGGAGCGGAAAAATCTTTTCTGTTATGCCCTAACCTTGCCTCACATTGTGCCAGATTCCGTATTTGCTTCGTACATCTACAGTGATATGGAACGCCAGTTTCAGATCAAGACCCAGATCGCTAACCGAAATATAAACTGCACCGTAGTTACCACAGATAGTGAGATTAAACTAAAACCAATAATTACAAACGCTGAACATACACCAAATATTAACTTCAGTCCGGAGCGAAAGCTGAGTATAAAAAACTCCACTGTTGATGAACTTCTGGATTATCTGTTTTGGAGTATTCCACCAGAGCTTCAGCCTTATCCTTTTATTAACAGAACCGGATACGCTAAAAATTTTCGGTTCGATCTTGAAGTGGATTTCTCGAAGGAACCGGATATCGAAAAAACCGGGATGAGCTCCGAAATATTCTTCAAGGGGCTACAAAAATATGGTCTGAATTTTAACAAACAGATTGAATCCTATCCTATCCTCATCGTTTATGATATGATGAAATAAAAAAAACAGCCCCTGTCAATTCTGATCAGGGGCTGTTTTATGAACCGATGAGAAAACCTAGTTAAGGTAACGCAGGGTTATAGGGTCTTCGTTGGGTACGATTGGAGTACCTACGGCACATTTATTGTTCTCACCCTGACAATCATCAGCGAAAGGACCGGAAGAATCACCCAACACAGGGGTACCAACTGGTGTCACACCATCTGGCGCAAATTTCTGCCAACTGTGTGTGTTAGTTTTACCGTTGATTAATTCAGAAATGTTTGAAGCGAAAGCTCCAGTAATGCTGGCCATTAATGCAATGCCCAGAACTGCGGTTTTGATGTTTGTTTTCATCTTGTTTAAAATTTAAGGTAAAAAAAATTGGTTATTTATATATACTCCGCGGTGAATATACTTGTGAAAAATATTTGTCCCAGATAAAGGGGAACAGTGAAACCAGCATAAAAAATGCGTTAAAGACCAGGTGCTGCCGCCACCCGAGTTTTGAGATCAGCCCCCCACAAGTGCAGGGAAGCCTTAGCCCCGATAGCAGCATCAAAGAAATATAGAGGGTAAAGGAAAGCAGTAAAAGAAAAGACAGCCAGAGGCCAATTTTTCTAAAACGTTCGGTAAAGAGCAAGCCAACTAAAACAAGCTCAATAACCGGAACAGCAATCCCCAGCATCGGCGCAAGATGTTTCATCAGCGGTACCGGCGCCAATTGCATCTGCTGAACAAAACGCTGGTAATCCGCAAGCTTGGAAAAAGCCGAATATCCCCAAAGCAATACCAGCAGTATTGCAGAAACCAAGAGGAGTAATTCGTTAGATTTGAGTTGAGTTTTGTATTTACTGTCCATAGCTAAGCGCTTTCCGTTTAATATTGCAAGCCTGGAAAGCCCAGTACTAATCTCGCCAGTAAGAAAACTTTTTAGTGTATGATTTTGCCGAGAAAGCAGGCGACAATTGCCGCATTTTAAAAGGTTAAATCCCCCTTAGAAACCGGTGAATACCATTGTCCTTGATCCCGAGGAATGATGCAATGTCCTTTGCCCTGGCGGTAAGGAATACCGATTTATGGCCACGATAAAACCTGCGTACCATTTCGGCATGTTTTAGGTTGATCAGGTCCGCGATATGGGCGGACCTTGCCGCCTGGTTACGGTAACGAAGTGTTTCGGTGAGCAATGATCCTTCCTCAAAATACTTCATCAGTACCACCAGATCCATACGAGACAATTCCAAAAGTACAGTTCCACCATAGACCTCGATCTCCACCAGACTGGGCAGCCCTGCAAAGAAACCCGGATGGGCAAATACAAAATCCCCCTCATACCAGAACCAGGATGTCCTTCCGGTAGCAAGATCCGGCGAAAGGCTGACCTCTCTTACCAGTCCGCTTGCCACGAACCAGATCTGCTGCTGCACTTCGCCCTCCCTGAGGATATTTTTCATCCCGTTAAACTGCCTGGAGAAGATCAATGGCTCCAATGCGTTTTCAAACTCACCCGATATCCGGCACAGGCGCTCCAGTACACTGAGCAGTTGCCCGAAGTATTCTTTACTGACCATAATTTAATAGACTATACACCCGGCCAAAAAAAAGGGAGCCGTAAGCTCCCTTCATGTATCCAAGAATCCTATAGGACCCGTTTAAAGAACGATGGCCGAAATGATCGGTTAAAAATTGATTATTTCGGCAGTCAAGGTATGCCTGAAAGGAGTAAAATGTTAAGTTTATTATATGAAAGGTGTTAACCACTATATGAAATACAAAAAAAGCACCACGACTTTTGTCTCCATTTACGTCACGAACTTGTCTATCTAGATGACAATTACGATATTGCAGGCTATCTAACCTTTTCTACCTATGGAACTAACCAGTATAGGCATAGATGATGAGCCACATGCACTCGCCGAAATCGGAGAACTTTTATCACTTACCCCAGGGATCAACCTTCGCGGTACATTCAGTAACGTAAACGATGCCATTGGTAATCTTCAGGACTTTGGGCCGGTGGATATCGTCTTCTGCGATATCAGCATGCCAGTTACCGACGGGATTGAAGGTGCAAGGATGCTCAAGGTCTATTGCGACCACCTCGTTTATACCACTGCCCACCGGAATTACGGGGAGGAAGCGTTTCATGAAGGCGCATCAGGATATCTGGTCAAACCCATCATCCATGAACGGTTGATCGAAACAGTGGAACAGTTAAAGGAAATCCAGGAAAAAAGCCGCCGCATAGAATACGGAGAGAAGAAGTTCGCCTTTGTGACCGGGAATACCAAGCATAGTTTTATCCGGGTGTTCTACAGCGAGATCATATACTTTGAAGCACTGCTCAACCACATCAAGATCATCACGACTAAGAATACCGAGATCACTTATGTAGGCCTTAAGCAACTTGAAAGGGACCTGATGCGGCATCCGGACTTTATCCGGATCGGTAAATCGCATATGATCTCGATCAATTACCTAAAAAAAGTTGAAGGCAATATGGCCTTTATGAGCAACGGAGAATGTCTTCCCATCGGAGAGAAATACCGTAACGCATTTACAGAAATTCTGCGCAAGGGCATGCTCAGTAGCGGTTAAAGTTTTACAATACCGGTATTGGCAGTTGTGGTCAGTACCGTGGTCGGATCTGTACTTGTGGTGGTAGGTTCTGTGGTTGATCTGATCGTTTGATTTACACTTTTGAAGATATATACCGTTCTTTTTTGAAGTTTTTTCTGCGTGCTTTTCATGGTCTATTGAGTTGATTGACCAATTTTACCCAAGGCAGGCTACCCGGACATTTTTATTATATGACATGCCTTAACTACTATATGAGATGGGAAATTTTAGCAAAAACGAGATACGGATCCACCTGATCTGCTGGACTGTTTACATTTTTGTAGAGGTCGTGCTTGCTGGTTTTATAGCAGGAAAATTCAGCAGCTTTTTTCTGTATGCACTATTCTATGTAATCAACATCGGGATATTTTATTTGCACTCTTTAGGGGTGATGCCCCTGTTGAACAGAAAGCGAAAAAACCGCTTCCTGTACTTCTTCCTTGCAGTGATTTTTGAATGTATTCTATACTTGGGTGCGGCAACACTTGCGAACCTGATGCTCAATACTATAGGACTGAGAGAAACGCCATTGGTTATCAACTTAAAATACCTTGGCATCACCATCTGGAGGGCAAGCTTTTTCATCATGTACGCTACTGGTTATTTTTATCTTAATACCTATCTTGAGCGAAAAGACCTTGAGATGCAACGTGCACTGGAG